>AMCI01001316.1_pt1 | contig 12158 bp, 9 predicted proteins | sample 419838 | NCBI WGS metagenome assembly AMCI01 (sample SAMN01090643, study PRJNA158313) | gut metagenome
CTTGTTTTTTTATCCCTTTCCTTCGGCTTTTTCCAAACAGAATATGTATATTTGCTCCGATTTTGTTCCGCGTCACCTCCACACAAGCGAGGGACCGGATGAAAAGGGAATCAGGTGAAAGTCCTGAACAGTCCCGCTGCTGTAAGCTCCCGTCGAGATAGGTTTACTTATCACCCCCATGCCACTGCCTCTATATAATATAAGGTGGGAAGGCGAGTAAAACCGGAGTAAGTCAGAAGACCTGCAAAATCAGAGTCATTGCCCGCTGCTTTCGAGGAAAGAGCCGCGGATAGAATGCAACATTTACACGTTTAAATAATTAAAAAATGAAAGAGACCTACCAGGCCCTCCGGGCATGGCTGTGCGCTTGTGGGCTACTATGCGCGTGCACCCTGCATGCACAGGAGAAAAAAGATTCGATTACAGGAAAGGTGCATCGCATCGACAACGTAACCGTAACAGCCCGTCGTGCGCCGCAAAAAGTCACTACCGGCAGTCCGGTTCAGCTTCTCCGCAAAGACGACCTGCTCGACCTTGGCATCCAAAACATGGCCGATGCCGTGCGCCGCTTTGCCGGTACCAACGTGCGCGACTATGGAGGCATCGGGGGCCTGAAGACCGTATCGGTGCGCAACCTTGGAGCCGCCCATACGGCGGTGAGTTACGACGGCGTGGCCGTGAGCAACTGCCAGGCCGGTCAGATTGACATCGGCCGTTTCTCGCTCGACAATGTATCGACCCTTTCACTGGCCATCGGACACGACGAAAACCTGCTGCAGTCGGCCCGCCTCTATGCTTCGGCCGGCGTGCTGAACATTGAAACCGAACGTCCCACCTTCGAAGAAGGCAAAGGCTACCAAGGACGCGTACAGGTACGTGGAGGCTCCTTCGGATATGTCGCCCCTACACTGCGTTGGTGGCAGAAACTCGGTTCCCGCACCAGCCTCACCGCAGATGCCTCGTACCTGCGGGCTGACGGCAACTACCGGTTCCTGCTGGAAAACGGGAAGTACACCACCACCGAAAAGCGCCGAAATTCGGACGTCCAGACCTGGCAAGGCGAAGCCAACCTTTTCCATACCTTCCAGGATGACAGTCAGTTGGACGTAAAAGCGTATTATTTCTACTCCCAACGCGGACTGCCCGGCTCGGTCATTCTCTACAATCCCAAATCGGAAGAACGCCTTTGGGATGAGAATGTATTTGTGCAGACCCGCTACCGCAAACGCTTCAGTCCCCGATGGACGCTACAAGCTCAGGCCAAATACAATCACGCCTGGAACCAATACGAAGACACCGATGTGAAATACGAAAACGGCAAGCAGACCGACATCAACCGACAGAACGAATACTACCTGTCGGCCACCCTGCTCTACCAACCCTTGGAAGGACTCGACCTCTCGTTGGCTCAAGACGGGTTCATCAACACCCTCCATACCAATATCAACCAAAGTCCCAACCCGGTACGTTACTCCTCGTTGACCGCCCTCCAGGCGCGTTACCAGTGGGGCCGCCTCAAACTGACCGGCACACTGGTCGGTACCTTCATCACCGAAAAGGTCAAGGCTGGCCATACCCCCGATGACCGTAAGCGACTGTCACCCAGTGTATCGCTTTCATTCCAACCTTGGAAAGATGAAACGTTTTACGTGCGGGCACTGTACAAAAACACGTTCCGCGTGCCGACGTTCAACGACCTGTACTACCTGCGCATCGGCAATACTGCCCTCCGCCCGGAAAAGGCACAGGAATACAACCTGGGGCTGACTTGGAGTGCCCAGCCGTTCGGCTGCATCAGCTTCCTGACCTTGACCGTGGATGGCTATCTGAACGAAGTGACCGACAAAATCGTGGCCTTCCCCAGTACCTATGTCTGGAAGATGCTGAACTATGGCTCCGTTGATATCGCCGGTGTGGATGCCACCCTGGCCACTTCCCTCCAGGCCTGCCCCTGGCTGCAAATCGGTCTCACAGGCAACTACTCCTGGCAGAAAGCAGTCGATAAGACAGACCCCACAGCCAAGAACTACCGACATCAGCTACCCTATACGCCCCGCCACAGCGGAAGTGCTGCAGCCACCTTCGAAACCCCATGGGTAAACCTGAGCTACAGTGTGATGGCTGTAGGCGAACGCTACTACATGGCCCAGAATATTCCCGTGAACCGGATTGACCCCTATACGGAACACACGGCCACCCTTTGGCGGGAGTTTCGAGGCAAACAAGCCCGACTGCGCCTACAGGCCGAACTCATCAACTTCACCGACGAACAGTATGAGGTCATCAAATACTACCCGATGCCGGGACGCTCCTGGCGACTCACAGCCCAACTGACCTTTTAGGAGCTGTTCCCCCAAAAAGAAACAGCACCTGACAGCCAAGTCGGGCTATACCCTGGAAAATCAAAGCGATAGACGATTTAAAACGATAGAGAAAAAACATAACTAAAATTCAAACATTCAAAAACATTCTAGAAATGAAAGCAAGAAGCTTCTTTTTCGGTGCCCTGTGCATGCTCATGATGGGTGCCACATTCACTGCTTGCAGCGACGACGATGATGACAACCGGAAAAACGACGAAGGTAGCCAGGTAGAATTACCCAACCAACGTGTCTATATCCTCAACGAAGGTTCTTACCAACAGAACAATGCCGGCATCACCTTCTACAACCCAACCTTGAGCAGCCCAATCATTGAAGACATCTTCTTCAAGCAGAACAATGCCAAACTTGGTGACACCGGTCAGGACATGATTGAATACAACGACTTCATCTATGTAGCAATGTACGGCTCGAGCTATGTCACCAAGCTGAACGAAGCTTGCGTAGAACAGGCTCGTTATAATTTCACTTCCGAACAAGGACAGCCCCGCTACCTGACCGCGGAAAACGGCAAGTTGTACGTCACGCTGAGCAGCGGCCACGTAGCCCGACTGGATGCCCATACACTGGCCTTTGAAAAGATGGTAGCCGTAGGCAAAAACCCCGAACAGCTCCTTGAAGAAGACGGCAAGCTGTATGTGGTCAATTCAGGCTTTGGCAAAGACAACCGTCTGTCCATCATTGACCTGAAGACATTCGACCAGGCCGAACAGGTGGAAATTTTCCAAAATCCCGAAAAGATTCTGGAAGCCAACGACAAAATCTTCATCCAGGGTTATGGTGGCGACTATCCCAACTATACTTATCCCGTAGTCATTTACGACCGCGCTACCCGAACCTACCAGGAAATCGGCAAAGGCACCCACATGGCTGAGTACAACGACGTGGTATACGTCATCTATTCGGAAACCGACTGGACAACCGGCACCTCTACCCACACCCTGTATTCGTACAATGCCCGCACCGGCCAGAAAAACAACCATCCCTTCCTGCAGATGCCGGAAGAGCTGAAAAATCGCACCCTCTATATGCTGAGCATCAACCCTGACAACGGGGAATTCTATATCGGCAGTTCGGACTTCACCACCAACGGCGACATCTACCGCTTCAATGCCGACGGTACCCTGAAGGAAAAATTCGCCAGTGGCGGAGTCAGTCCCCGCAAAGCCGTATTCATTGACTAAACCGACCTATGAAACCATTCTTCTTGTTTATTCATGTATGCGCGATGGTCTTGCTTCTGTCTGCCTGTGGCAGCGGAAGCAAGACTTCTGCTGTTTCTAATGAAGGAAACAGTATTCCCTTGCGCCATGCATCCAACCTGTACCTGAGTCAGACCGATGCCTATACGGTGGCCCGGCTGCGTAATCCCTGGGACACCACCCAAGTACTGCACACCTACATACTCGTAGACCGTGAACAGCCACTGCCCCAAAATCTACCCGAAGGAACCTTGGTGAGAACCCCGCTTCAGAAAGCTGTGGTCTACTCATCCGTCCACTGCAGCCTGCTGCAACAGCTCGGTGCCCTTTCACAAGTGGGAGGCGTATGTGATTTGGAATACATCAAACTGCCGGCTATTGAAGAAGGTTGCCGCACGGGCCGCATTGCCAACCTGGGCAACGGCATGAACCCCAATATCGAAGCCCTGATGGATCTCCGTCCCGATGCCATCCTCCTCTCACCCTTTGAAAACAGCGGTGGTTACGGACGCATCGAAAAGCTGCAAATTCCTCTTATCGAATGTGCCGACTACATGGAAACCTCTCCCTTGGGACGGGCCGAATGGATGCGTTTCTACGGACTCCTTTTCGGACGGGAAGCAACTGCCGACAGCCTGTTTGCAACCGTAGAAAGCCATTATCTGCAACTGAAAGAATTGGCAGCTTCGATACCCGATGACGAAAAGCCCCGCCTGCTGAGTGAACTGAAAAACGGTTCGACCTGGTATGTTCCCGGCGGACAAAGCACCTCGGGACGCCTGTACAGCGATGCCGGAGCACGCTATGTATTTGCCGAAAAACCCCAAAGCGGTTCGATACCCCTCTCGTTCGAAACGGTGTTCGACTGTGGACAACAAGCCGACCTATGGCTCATCAAATACAACCAAACCACAGACAAGACCTACCGTGAACTGCAGCAGGACTATGCCCCCTATGCCGGCTTCCGCGCTTTCCGCGAACGCCATATCTACGGGTGCAATACCGGCAAGGTTCCCTTCTACGAAGAATCGCCCTTCCACCCCGACTGGCTGCTGCAAGATTTAATAAAAATCTGCCATCCCCAGTTGCTACCGACGCATACCTTGAAATATTTCACTAACTTAGCGGAATAAAAAACAATCATACCGATCCAAACAGAAAGAGTCCCCTATATGATGCACGCGAAAGGAACCATCCCCCCCTCGAAAGGTCTTCGATACAGCCTTTGGCTGACTGTTCTCATCCTCGTCCTGGCAGGAAGTAACCTGCTTTTCGGTTCGGTGGATATTCCCGCCGAAGCCGTGGTCCGTATCCTTGGGGGACAAGAGGTCGAGAAAGCCAGCTGGAGTTTCATCGTATGGGAATCCCGATGGCCCCAAATGCTCACAGCCCTGCTCAGCGGAATGGCTCTTTCAGCCTCCGGACTGATGTTGCAGACCACATTCCACAACCCCTTGGCCGATCCCTCTATCCTGGGCATCAGTTCAGGAGCCAGTTTGGGGGTCGCCCTGGTACTGTTGGGAGGCGGAGGTAGTCTCACAGCCGGTGCCTTCACACTCTCAGGGTTTCTGTGCGTCACCCTCGGTGCTTTTTTGGGCGCCTTAATCGTCATGGGCATCATCCTCTTCTTCTCCACCTTCATCCGCAACAGCGTGATGCTGCTCATCACAGGAATCATGATAGGCTACCTTACCTCGTCGGCCATCTCACTGCTCAACTTCTTTGCAACTGCCGAAGGGGTACATTCCTATATGATTTGGGGGCTTGGCAACTTTGGAGGGGTATCGTTGGAACAATTGCCCTATTTCAGTGCGGTTACCCTGGCCGGAATACTTGTGGCCCTGCTTCTCATCAAGCCCTTGAATGCCCTGCTGTTGGGCACCCGATATGCCGAAAATCTAGGTGTGAATATCCGACGTACACGCAACTGGCTCCTGTTGGCCACGGGCTTACTGACCGCCATCACTACCGCCTTTTGCGGCCCCATCTCGTTTATCGGACTGGCTGTCCCCCACATAGCCCGCCTGCTACTGGGAACATCGAATCACAACTCATTGTTACCGTTCACCCTGCTCACTGGAGGAGCCATCGCCTTGCTGTGCAATCTCCTTTGTATCCTGCCCGGTGAAAACGGCCTCATTCCGTTGAATGCCGTTACCCCCCTATTGGGAGCTCCCGTCATTCTCTACGTCATCGTGAACCAACGCAAGATACAGTATTTCAATTAACAGAAAGAGAATCCGAAAAGAAAAAAAACGATCCTTTCATGTTCCACCTCCAACAAAAAGCCAGCCGCATGAAAAAAAACGACTTACCGACAGCAGAACCCCTCCACACCTCACAGCGCGAAACAAAAAACGAACACCCACGAGTAACCGGATGTCGAAGCGCCGTCCTCACAGCCCATGAGCTGTCTATCGGCTACCGCAATGCCCAAAAAGAAACCTACGTACACCGCCATTTGTCGTTCCACCTCTATCCCGGCGAACTGACCTGCCTGCTAGGCGCCAACGGAGCTGGCAAATCCACCCTGTTGCGCACCTTAGCTGGAGCGCAGCCAGTTCTGAACGGGGAGCTGCAACTGATGAACAAACCCCTGCACCGCTATTCCGAACGGGAACGTTCGCGCACCATCGGTGTGGTACTCACTGACAAGACCCAATGTGGCGGTCTCTCCGTTTATGAGGTTGTAGCCCTTGGCCGACAGCCTCACACCGGTTTCTTCGGCCGCCTGCATGCCGAAGACCACCGAATCATCCGCGAAGCACTGGATGCCGTGGGTATTGCCCACAAATCCTCCTGCTACACCGCTGAACTCTCGGATGGTGAACGACAAAAAGTGATGATTGCCAAAGCCCTGGTCCAAGAATGTCCCTTGATCCTGCTCGACGAACCCACCGCCTTCCTTGATGTAGTGAGCCGCATCGAAATCATGACCCTGCTCCATCGGTTGGCCGTGGAACAACAACGCGCCATCCTCCTCTCGACCCACGATATCGAACAAGCCCTGGTCCTGGCCGACAAACTCTGGCTGCTTTCAAAAGAAAACGGATTGGAGTGCGGAGTCACCGAGGACCTGATTCTCCGCCGTCGCATGGACAACCTTTTTCCCCATTCCGACATCCGGTTCGACTACGATCACGGCGTGTACTACCCCACTGTACAAGGCCAGCGCCAGCTCCAAGTCACAGCCAACGACGACACCCTTCTCCACTGGACCCTGAATGCCTTGAACCGTCAAGGATATACCTGCCTTCCCCTCCAGGAAGGCCCATCTGCCTTACCCCTGCTACAGGTCATTTCCGCCCACGAACTACAATTCACAGACTTGAACCAAGAGAAAAAGACCTTTGCTTCCTTCGAAGAATTTCTAAACCAACTGACTGCAGAAGCTTCGTTCTGAATTTCTCCAACTCACCCCACCGCTTCCTCCAGTCCAGAGAAGTCTTTAATCAAAAAAAAGAAAGTTCCTCCATTTTCCAATAATTTCTGTATTGAAACTGCCTGAAACACCCATAAAATACCCATTTTAATCAATTTTGAACCTAAAAATAGCGATTATTGACCCCCCTCTTCTAGTGTGAAGCCCTAATTTTGCCGGCATCAAACCAAGTATAACCAACTATAAAGACACGTTGTATATCATGCCAGCAAAAATCATTTGGATATGGGCCTGCAGTTTCCTCTGTCTGCTGAACTCCTGCAACCAAGAAGAAATACTCATTTGGGCTCCTCAAGATGTTGAGGCGACAGTTCATCTCCTGTTACCTCCCTCCCTTTCCGCCGAAAAGGAGGGTGCGCATCCCTATCTCATTCTATCGGTTTTTGACCCACGCAAAGGCAAAGAAGTTATACGAACAAACACGAATCTGTTCAACTTACTCAAACGCAACAATACTCCATTCCACCCCAAAGAACAGTCCAAACTTTTGGAGATAGAATGGGGAACCCTGAAACTCTCAATGGGTGATTACATCCTACTATCTTGGATAGATTACCGCCGTACACCGGAAGCATCCAATTACTACAATACCTCTGATTTACAAAGAGTCACCTTGAAGGAAGTAAAGGGAAATGGGGTAAAAGACGCCTATGCAGCATGTACTGCAGTGCACATAAACAAAGTCAAAGACCAGTTGGTCAACCTGACTTTTCATAGTCCAATTTCCATTTATCGTTTTCTGATAAACACTTCATCCGACAAATTCCTTGGAAAAAGACTATTGCTGGAGCATCAAGGATATTACCCTATCGCCTATAATGTATTGGAAGGCCGTTGCACTTCAGCAATACACAAACCTCAATGGAACCAAAACATTTTTCAACAAGGAGAAGGAATGATCCACCTGATGGAAGGAATACATTTTATAGACAACAACCATCCCACCACCCAACAATTCAACCTATATATAGGTAATACTGCAGGACATCTACTCTATGAAGCCAAACAAATAAGCGTATCTTTAGAACCAGGAAAACTCACGGAAAAAGTACTCGAAGAGAATGTTTTTCAAGATTATACCCAAAACGGAATCATTGATGACGAGTTTTCGGGCGACATCAACATTGAAATTTAACAAATCCATTTATAACCCTAAAAATAAATTGTATTATGAGAAAACTTTTTTGGTCCTTATGGGCAATCATGGCTCTTTTTTGGACTGGTTGTTCCGATGAAACAGAAACCATCAACAACTTGGAACGAACCATCGTGCATTTGATTCCTGAAGGCAAAACGAATGGACGTGCTGTCACAGCTCCCCAACAAGTGAATGGTTATCACCTGCGCTATGTACTTGAAGCTTACGAAGAAGAGAGTAATGGTGCTTTAGGAGCAAAGGTCACTCGCCTTTGCCAAACTTCTCCCACATTCCAATTGGAATTGGCTGCCAGCAAGAAATATACCCTATTGGCTTGGGCTGACTATGTCAACAGCGGAGTAGATAACACCAACCTAAACAATGTGAAAGATGAGTTTTATACCACTACCGACCTGCAGAACGTATCCATGAAAACAGATCAATGGAAGCTGAATACCGCTGCCAAAGATGCTTTTTGCACGGTCAAAAAAGAGGTGATGCAAAATGGAGCAGGTATCGAGCTGCTTTTGAAACGCCCATTGGCCATGCTGAACGTGAAGACAAAAACTGCAGCCCAACAAGCCAAAGCCATTCAAATCAAATACCCCAACGTCTATACAGCATATAATGTACTCGCTGGCGATGTTGTGGGTAGTGCCTCAGCCTTGCATTTTTCAGCACCCATCCTAACCGATGAATCTGACCACCGCATTGCGTTCGACTACCTGTTTGTTCACCCGTTGAGCGACCCCGATTTATATGCCCAAGGAAGTACCTTGTATAACGTCATGATCAATCTCTTCAGCCAGACTGAAACCAACGGTGATCCAGATACATCCTACGAAGTGGAATTTGTACCCTTTTCACCGAACTACCGTACCAATTTGACCTGCTCGGACATCCCGACTGCCGATGTACAGACCCAGGTGAACATAACAGTTGACGGCGCCTTCGAAACTCCGGAAATGAATGACCCTAACCAGTTTCTGAACAGTTCGTACATCCGTTCCAGCTTTTACGAAACGGGCCGCATTTATGACAAGAGCCTGCAAACCTGCAATGACCTTATCTTTTTGGTTGCTAACCCTTATTTCGGAGGTCCTCTATATTTCGAAACTCCGGAAAACTCATTTGAACTGCCCCAAGGTGCTACCTGGGTGGATCAGTTCGAACAACGCCAAGGTGTCCTGGCATTGGATGGAACGACCCAACTGGATGCCAAATCAGATATCCTGAACAAAGCTACTGGCCAATTTCCCAAATTCACCTTTGGAACCTGGCTGTATTTGGATGAATGGACACCGGATGCCTATCTCTTCAAAAAGCAAAACAACGACAACACCCCGAAAGTGGGATTGAAATTGGGTAGTACTCCCGGACAACTGACTTTCTTTGTTGACCAATCCAGCCATACCTTCAATGCACCGGCACTGACAGTCAGCGCCTGGCACCATGTTGCACTAGCTCATAACGGAGGAAGTTCCACCATCCTCTATATTGACGGAGAAGCAGTAGAAACAGCACAAGCACTGCCCAAATTGCCAGGCATGAATGCCTTCTACAAAATATACTTAGGAAGCAACTTAAAAGGCAAATTGGATGAAGCCTTCTTCAATATGCTGAATCTGAACCAGAACGGCATCAAAACCATCATGAATACAGGTATTGACTTCAAAAATTGGAACAACACCAAAACGCAAGCTTACTGGAAGTTTGATGATGCTACCCAACCTGGCAAAGACTCACACAGCTGGGTAATCATCATGAACGACATCCGTACCAAAATAACCGGCAAGGACATCAAGTTCCGTCTGGGTATTTCAGGAGGAGACTGGATGAAGGTTTGTTCCGATGCCGAACGCCGCACCAACTTTGCCAAACAAATCAAGCAAACCCTTGAAACTTATCATTTGGACGGAGTTGACCTGGATTTTGAATGGTCATATAGTGACACAGAGTTAAAAAATTATAGTGCCACAATCGTTGAAATCCGTAATATTATCGGCTCTGATTATCTGTTCACGGTATCCTTGCACCCGGTTTCTTATAGAATCACACCGGAAGCCATTGCCGCTTGCGACTGGATTTCGTTCCAATGTTACGGACCTAAAGGAACAGAATTCGCTTACGATAAATATGAACGACACATTCAAGATGCCTTGGCCTATGGATTACCCGCAAATAAACTTGTAGCCGGCGTACCCTTCTACGGAACCAAAAACTGGAACCAAGGCAACTCAGAAGGCACAGCAGCCTACTGTGACATGGTGAAAGATAATGCCGTGACTAACACCACGGACGACCAAGTTACGTACAAGGGAACTACTTATTACTTGAACAGCGTATCGACTATCCAGAAAAAGGTACAATATGCCCGTCAACATCACCTGCGTGGTATCATGTCTTGGGACTTGGCTACCGACTGTGATTATGACAATCCGTTGTCTCTGCAACGTGCTGTAGTAGAAAGCATTTGGAAATAACTCTTATCCATTGACAAAAAAGCGTCCGTAGCGATTACCATCGCCACGGACGCTTGCTTTTCCAACACTATAAAACTAAATAATCTCCACAACCCAAAGATTTATGCCTTGACGGGTTCTCCCTTTTCATTGAACAACACCGTAGTTTCAGTACCATCTTCAGCCGTCAATACCAGCTTGAAGACTTTTCCATCTTCCTTCGTACAAACAAAGGCTTCCTTGATGGTAGTGCCTTCTCCTAACTTGGCCACTGCATCTGTTACGGTTTGGGGCAACTCGGTTACTTCAATCTTGACAAATTCATCCTGCGGAGCCTGTTGAGTGGCTACTACCTGAGCGGTCTGTACATCCTGTGCAAAAACGGTGGTTGAACCCATACCCAATACCATTGCTACTGCTACTAATACTTTTTTCATAATCGTAAAGTGTTAAGTTTAACTTCTAGTTAATTATTTGTGTAGTTGGTTGCTTGTCGCTTCCACTAATGAAAGAACAAAGGCTATGCCAACAACAAGAAAACGTAAAAACAATACTGATTATCAGATAGATAAACCTATTCCACATTCATCCATTCCCCAAAATACGAGGAGAAAGTCTACAAGCATGAGGAAAGATGAGGAGTCAATTCTACAATCTTGCCCACTTTATTTTTGTATCTTTGCAAAGGAGAATAATCTATCGCAACCAGATAGAACTCCTATCCATAAACAGACTCAATCAACCCATTAGACCCTATGGAAAAGAACCAAAAAAGTGATAACCAAGCGGAAAAACTTCCGCTTGTCGATGAAGAAGGCAACTTAACCGGAGCTGCCACCCGAGGAGAATGCCACAATGGTAGCAAATGGTTGCACCCAGTAGTACACCTGCATGTGTTCAACAGCCAAGGTGAACTCTACCTACAAAAAAGACCCAACTGGAAGGATATTCAACCCGGCAAGTGGGATACAGCTGTGGGCGGACACGTTGACTTAGGCGAAAGTGTAGAAATGGCTCTGCTGCGTGAAGCACAGGAAGAATTAGGATTGAAGGATTTCACCCCCGAACGACTCACCCACTATGTTTTCGAATCAGAACGCGAAAAAGAACTGGTATTTGTACACAAAACCATATTCGACGGTGAACTATCTCCCAGCGACGAAGTAGAAGAAGGTCGGTTCTGGCCGTTGCAAGAAATCCGTGACCAACTGGGAAAAGGTGTTTTCACCCCCAATTTTGAAAATGAATTCGAACGAATGAAGTTTGGACAAGGATGAAATAATCCCCCAATACTACTTTTTTATGGCCATTTCTTGACTTGCATCAAGAAATGGCCACTTTCTGGTAAATACTCCTTCCTAATTGTACAACGAGCCCAAATAAGCCGTACTTTTGTGTTGTAAAACATAAGAACAGGATATAAACTAAATTTTGAAGGTATGAAAAAGGTAAGAAGTATTTTTAGAAAAGCACTGATCTTGCTGGATGGCAACGATGTCAGAGCTTGGGGCGTAGGGATTAAGTAAGCAATAG
>AMCI01001327.1_pt1 | contig 12132 bp, 8 predicted proteins | sample 419838 | NCBI WGS metagenome assembly AMCI01 (sample SAMN01090643, study PRJNA158313) | gut metagenome
TAACTAACTACTCTTTTTTTATGGTAATGACGGTTCAGTCAATGAATTACTTCTTCATGCGGTTACCGTAGCGGCTCATGAACTTGTCAACGCGACCAGCTGTATCCACCAACTTAGACTTACCAGTGTAGAACGGGTGAGAAGTGTTAGAGATTTCCAGCTTAACCAGCGGATAAGTTTCGCCTTCGAACTCGATAGTTTCCTTTGTGTTGCAAGTAGAACGTGACAGGAACATATCGCCATTTGACATGTCTTTGAATACTACGGGACGGTAGTTTTCAGGATGAATACCTTTCTTCATTTCTGTATATGTTTTTATTGTTATTATTTGACTTGTTTGGTAACAACAATGTGTAATGGTTGAATTTCGGACTGCAAAGATAGGGCATTTCTTTGAAAGAGAAAAACTTCGGCTGTATTTTTTTTGTTTTTCCATCTAAAAAGATGTTTTTGTCGGTTTTGCAACATATACCTGTCAAACAAGCCTTTTCTGGAGTTCGTTTGTAACAATTCTTAGAGAAAGCGACATTTTATCCGATATTTTTAGCTTGAACATGCCATAGTTCGCACATTTATTGTTATTTTTGCAGTGGAATTTAATTCACTAACATTATAAATTTTAGAACAATGGTTAATTACAAAGATTTGGGCTTGGTAAACACAAAGGATATGTTTGCTAGAGCTATTAAGGGTGGCTATGCAATCCCTGCATTCAACTTTAACAACATGGAACAGATGCAGGCTATCATCAAGGCTGCTGTAGAAACTAAGTCTCCGGTTATCCTGCAGGTGTCTAAGGGTGCTCGTCAGTATGCTAACGCTACTTTGCTGCGTTACATGGCTCAGGGTGCTGTAGAATACGCTAAGGAACTGGGTTGCGCTCATCCGGAAATTGTTCTGCACCTCGACCACGGAGATACTTTCGAAACTTGCAAGAGCTGTATCGACTCTGGTTTCTCTTCTGTAATGATCGATGGTTCTCACCTGCCTTACGAAGAAAACGTAGCTTTGACTAAGAAGGTTGTTGAATACGCTCATCAGTTCGACGTAACTGTAGAAGGTGAACTGGGTGTATTGGCAGGCGTTGAAGACGAAGTATCTTCAGACCACCACACTTATACTGACCCCGAAGAAGTAATCGATTTCGCTACTCGCACAGGTTGCGACTCACTGGCTATCTCAATCGGTACTTCTCACGGTGCTTACAAGTTCACTCCGGAACAGTGCACTATCGATCCGGAAACTGGCCGCATGGTTCCTCCTCCTTTGGCATTCGACGTACTGAAGGCTGTTGAAGCTAAGTTGCCGGGATTCCCCATCGTACTGCACGGATCTTCTTCAGTTCCTCAGGACGAAGTGGAAACTATCAACAAGTACGGTGGCGCTTTGAAGGCTGCTATCGGTATCCCCGAAGAATGGCTGCGTGAAGCTGCTACTTCAGCTGTTTGCAAGATCAACATCGACTCAGACTCTCGTCTGGCTATGACTGCTGCTATCCGCAAGACATTTGCTGAAAAGCCGGCTGAATTCGACCCGCGTAAGTACCTGGGTCCGGCTCGTGACAACATGGAAAAACTGTACAAGCACAAAATCATCAACGTGCTGGGTTCAGACAACAAGCTGGCTGAATAATCAGTTTCCTATATTATATAAGGTAAGGGCTGCTTTCCGCAAGGAAGGCAGCCTTCCTTTTTCGATGAAGGTCCTTTCCGGGGCCTTTTTGTTTTTCCCGCCATTGGCCCAGCGGAACACTTCACTCGCACAGGTTCCTGTACTGGAGCGGGGACAGGCCGGTGTGGCGCTTGAAGTAGCGGCCGAAGAACGACTGGTCGGGGAAGCGGAGCTGGTTGGAGATTTCCTGGATGCTGAGGTCGGTCGACTGCAGCAGGGCTTTGCTCTCCAGAATGACGTGGCGGTCGATGTGGCTCTTGGCGGTTTGTCCGCTGACGCTTTGGACAATGCTCGACAGGTAGCGCGGGGTGATGCAGAGTTCGGTGGCATAGAAGGCGACTTCCCGCTGGGAGGTGCAGTACTGGAGAACGAGCTGGATGAAGCGTTTGAACAGTATTTCCTGCCGGCTCAGCTTCTCGGGTCTCTTGTTCGAGAACAGGTGCTGCGTCTTGTCGTAGAAGTCCATCAGGTAGTTCTGGATGAAGTTCTTGAAGATTTGCAACCGGAACAGGTTGGAGCGGTCGTTGTACAGGTCAATCATGATGTGCGACAGCCCCGCGAAGATCTTTACCCGTTCGGGCGGGATGCCGATGCAGGGATGCTCCTTCAGGAAATAGAAGAACGAAGGGTCGAACCGGGAGGTGATTTCCTGAAACAGGTTGTTCGAGAAGACCAGGTAGGCCAGGGTGAAGTCGGCACTGGCGTAGGTACAGTGGAAGATGCTGCTGGGCAGCAGGAGTATCTGGGTCTGGGCCGATACGTCGTAGGGTTGCATATCTACCTCCAATATACCTTCTCCCCGCAGGCAATACAGCAGGGCAGCGTCTTCCAGCTTCAGGATTTGGTTGGGGTGAACTTCGTGGGTCTCGTAGGTACCTGTCACAAACGGTTCGTCGACCGGTAATCGCAATATTTTCATGACTCTTCTTTTTTGGTACAAAAGTAAAGACTTTTTTGGATAAAATAGGAAAACAGTTCCTATATTGAACAATGTAGACGAAGAATTGAAAGGTCCATCCGAATGAAAACCCGCTAACTTTGCAGTCGAATTTTAAAAAGATTGGAAATGATAACAGTAAAGAAGAGAGGATTGCCCTTGCTGGCGTTGGTAGGACTGCTGGTAGGGCTTGTGGCATGCAAGGAAGCACCGACTGCGCCGATGCAGGCGGAATATGCCGTGTGGAAGGTGATGCCTTCCGACAAAGTTTTGTCAACCAGCTATTCGGCGACCATCCGAGGCCGTCAGGACATCGACATCTATCCGCAGGTTTCGGGTTTCCTGACCCGTCTGTGCGTCGAGGAAGGTCAGACTGTCCGCAAGGGACAGACCTTGTTTGTGATTGACCAGGTGCCTTACCGGGCAGCGCTGGAAACGGCCAAGGCCAATGTGGCTTCGGCTCGTGCAGGATTGGCTACGGCCGAACTGACTTTCCAGAGCAAGAAGGAACTGTTTGCCAAGAAGGTGGTGTCGGCTTTCGACCTGCAGACGGCCGAGAATGCGTTCCTCACCGCTCAGGCACAGTTGGCCCAGGCGCAGGCACAGGAATTGAATGCCAGCAATAATCTTTCTTATACCGAAGTGAAGAGTCCCACCGACGGGGTCATCGGTACGCTGCCTTATCGGGTCGGTGCGCTGGTGAGCGCTCAGCTGCCCCAACCGCTGACTACCGTGTCGGACAATTCATCCATGTATGTGTATTTCTCGATGACCGAAGGTCAGCTGCTTTCCTTGACCCGTCAGTACGGCTCGAAGGCTGAAGTGCTGAAGAACCTGCCGGAGGTTGCGTTGCGCTTGAGCGACCAGTCCATGTACGGTCAGCTGGGCCGCATCGAAAGCATCAGCGGCGTCATCGACCGCTCTACCGGTACGGCCAGTCTGCGTGCCGTCTTCCCCAATCCGGAAGGTTGGCTCTACAGTGGAACGACGGGCAATGTGGTGATTCCTGTAGCCAAGAAGGGCTGCCTGGTCATTCCGCAGGCCGCTACATTCGAGTTGCAGGACCAGGTCTTCGTCTATAAGGTTGTCGATGGCAAGGCCACCTCAACGCCCGTGCGCGTGACCCGTGTGAACGGTGGTCAGGAATACATCGTCGAAGAAGGCTTGGCCCAAGGCGATATCATCGTAGCCGAAGGCGTAGGTTTGCTGCGCGAAGGTACGCCCATTCAACCCAAACCCTAAAGACCGTGTGTCGTAGGGGAGAGGAACCGGTAAAAAGAAAGAGATAACGAATTTACTAATACAGCGTGTAAAATGAATTTAAGGACCTTTATAGAACGTCCCATCCTGTCGTCAGTCATTTCGATTTCGATTGTCGTCCTGGGACTGATCGGGCTGTTTACCTTGCCCGTTGAGCAGTATCCCGACATTGCACCTCCTACTATCCAGGTAAGTACCTCGTATTTTGGTGCCAGTGCCGAAACGCTGCAGAAAAGTGTAATTGCGCCGTTGGAAGAAGCCATCAACGGGGTGGAAGACATGACTTACATGACATCAACGGCTTCGAATGCCGGGGTGGTGAGCATCACCGTTTATTTCAAGCAGGGTACCAACCCTGACATGGCGGCGGTGAACGTGCAGAACCGCGTGTCGAAGGCTACGGGACAGTTGCCGGCCGAGGTGACGCAGGTGGGGGTGATGACCTCCAAGCGTCAGACCAGTATCCTGCAGATGTTCTCGTTGCACAGTCCCGACAACTCGTACGATGAGAAATTCCTGTCCAACTACATCAGCATCAACCTGAAACCGTCTATCCTGCGTATCCAGGGGGTCGGCGATATGATGGTATTGGGCGGTGACTACAGTATGCGTATCTGGATGAAGCCGGATGTGATGGCGCAGTACAAGCTCATCCCGTCGGATGTGGCGCAGGTATTGGCCGAACAGAACATCGAGTCGGCTACCGGTTCGTTCGGTGAGAACTCGGGCGAGACCTTCCAGTACACCATGAAGTACAAGGGCCGTCTCATCACTCCCGAAGAGTTCGGGGAAATCGTGATTCGCTCGACCGACCAGGGCGAGGTGCTGAAGCTGAAGGACATTGCCGATATCGAGATGGGCGAGGAAAGTTATGCGTTCCACGGTGCCATGAACGGACACCCGGGTGTGTCGTGCATGGTGTTCCAGACCGCCGGCTCGAATGCGACCGAGGTGAACGAACAGATCGATGCTTTCCTGGAAGAAGCCCGCAAGGACCTGCCGAAAGGGGTGGAACTGGTACAGGTGATGAGTTCGAACGACTTCCTCTACGCTTCCATCCATGAAGTGGTGAAGACGCTGTTCGAAGCCATTCTGCTGGTCATCCTGGTGGTGTATGTTTTCCTGCAGGACATCCGTTCGACGGTGGTGCCGTTGGTGGGTATCTTTGTGTCGCTCATCGGTACATTTGCCTTCATGTCGTTGGCAGGCTTCAGTATCAACCTGATTACCTTGTTTGCCTTGGTGCTGGTCATCGGTACGGTGGTCGACGATGCCATTGTGGTGGTCGAGGCGGTGCAGGCGCGTTTTGATGTGGGCTACCGTTCCTCGTACATGGCCAGTATCGATGCCATGAAGGGCATCAGCAATGCGGTCATTTCGTCTTCACTGGTGTTTATGGCCGTGTTCATCCCCGTATCGTTCATGAGCGGTACGTCGGGTACGTTCTATACCCAGTTCGGTTTGACCATGGCGGTGGCCGTCGGTATCTCGGCCGTCAACGCCTTGACCTTGAGTCCGGCCTTGTGTGCCTTGTTCCTGAAACCCTATATCAATGCCGACGGTACGCAGAAGGACAATTTTGCGGCCCGTTTCCGCAAGGCGTTCAATGCGACCTTCGATGCCATGATTGAGCGCTACAAGAACGGTGTGCTGTTCTTCATCAAGCGCAAGTGGATGGCTTGGACCTTGCTGGTGGCCTCGGTGGTGCTGCTGGTGTTCCTGATGAATACCACCAAGACCAGTCTGGTGCCGCAGGAAGACCAGGGGGTTGTGTTCGTGAATGTCAGCACGGCACCCGGTAGTTCACTGAACACCACCAACGAAGTGATGAAGCGCATCGAACAGCGCGTGATGGGTATTCCGCAGGTGAAGTACGCACAGCGTGTTTCCGGTTACGGTCTGCTGGCCGGACAGGGAAGTTCGTTCGGTGTAATCATCCTGAAGCTGAAGCCTTGGGAAGAACGCCCGGAAAAGACCGACCATGTGGATGCCGTCATTGCTCAGGTATATGCCCGGACAGCCGACATCAAGGATGCCAGCGTGTTTGCCCTTTCGCCGGGTATGATTCCGGGCTACGGTATGGGTAACGCCCTGGAACTGCACATGCAGGACAAGCAAGGCGGTGATGTGAACCAGTTCTTTACCACCACGCAGCAATACCTGGCGGCACTGAACCAGCGTCCCGAAATTTCGATGGCTTATTCGACGTTCGACATCCGTTATCCGCAGTGGACCGTCGAGGTGGATGCGGCCAAGTGCAAGCGGGCGGGCATCACGCCGAATGCGGTGCTGACCACCCTGTCGGGTTACTATGGCGGACAGTATGTGTCCAACTTCAACCGCTTCTCGAAGGTGTACAAAGTGATGATGCAGGCCGACCCGAAATTCCGTGTCGATGAGGCTTCGCTGCACAACATCTTCGTGCGCATGGCCAACGGCGAGATGGCACCGCTCAGTCAGTTCATGACCCTGACCCGTACCTACGGTGCCGAAACCTTGAGCCGTTTCAACATGTTCAACTCCATTGCTGTGAATGCCATGCCGGCCGACGGCTACAGTACGGGGGATGCCATCAAGGCAGTCCGCGAAACGGCCGAACAGGCTTTGCCCAAGGGCTACGGTTACGACTTCGGCGGTATCACGCGCGAAGAAACCGAGCAGGGAAGCACCACCGTCATCATCTTCGGTATCTGCTTCCTGATGATTTACCTCATCCTGAGTGCCTTGTACGAAAGCTTCCTCATTCCGTTTGCCGTACTGCTGTCGGTTCCCTTCGGTTTGATGGGTAGCTTCCTCTTTGCCAAGTTCATGGGACTGGAGAACAACATCTACCTGCAGACCGGTCTGATCATGCTGATTGGTTTGATTTCGAAGACCGCCATCCTGCTGACCGAGTATGCCACGGAACGTCGCAAGGCCGGTATGAGTCTGACTTCCGCCGCCCTGTCGGCTGCCAAGGCCCGTCTGCGTCCGATTCTGATGACGGCCGGCACCATGGTCTTCGGTCTGCTGCCGTTGATGACGGCTACCGGTGTAGGTGCCAACGGTAACAGTTCGCTGGGTACCGGTGCCGTAGGCGGTATGCTCATCGGTACACTGGCCCTGCTCTTCCTGGTACCCGCCTTCTTCATCGTGTTCCAGTACCTGCAGGAGAAGGTGCGCCCCATTCAGTTCCAACCGGCTTCCGACTGGCAGATTCAGGAAGAATATGTAGAGGCTACTGCCGAGAGACAACACCACATCGAAAGCAAAAAAGAAGGAGAAGGAAAGAAATGAGAAAACAGATACTTACGTTAGCCGTCGCAGCCCTCAGCTTGAGTAGCTGCGGCATCTATACCCACTATCAACCGGCTGACTCCGTGCCCGAAGGTCTGTATGGACAGGCCGGGGCGGAAGCCGATTCAATCGACAACCTGGGACGTCTGCCCTGGCGGGAGGTGTTTACCGACCCGCAACTGCAGACCCTCATCGAACGCGCCTTGCAGCAGAACACCGACCTGCAGTCGGCTCACCTGCGGGTGAAGGAGGCCGAGGCCACCTTGCTGTCGGCCCGTCTGGCTTACTTGCCTTCGTTTGCCCTGGCTCCCCAGGGAACGGCCAGCAGCTTCGACAAGGCCAAGGCGGTGCAGACGTATTCCTTGCCGGTGACGGCCAGCTGGGAACTGGATTTCTTCGGACGCATCCGCAATGCAAAGAAGCAGTCCAAGGCTTTGCTCGAACAGAGCCGTGACTACCGACAGGCCGTACAGGCCCAACTGATTGCCGGCATGGCCAATACTTATTATACCCTGTTGATGCTCGATGCCCAACTGGAGATTGCCCAGCAGACCGAGCTCTCCTGGAAAGAGACGGTGGATGCTACTCGCGCCTTGATGGAGGCCGGACTGGCCAACGAGGCAGCCGTTTCGCAGATGGAAGCTGCTTACTACGGGGTTTGCTCGTCGGTACTCGACCTCAAGGAACAGATCAACCAGGTGGAAAACAGCCTTTCGCTGCTGTTGGCTGAGGCTCCGCACCGCATCGAGCGCGGCCGGCTGGAAGGACAGACCTTCCCCGAACAGCTGTCGGTAGGCATTCCCCTGCAGATGCTGGCTGCCCGTCCCGACGTACGCAGTGCTGAACGCACGCTCGAAGCCGCTTTCTACGGTACCAACCAGGCCCGTTCGGCCTTCTATCCGTCGATTGTGCTGAGCGGCAGTGCCGGTTGGACCAATTCGGCCGGTGGCTTGATTGTGAACCCGGGCAAGGTGCTGGCTTCGGCTGTCGCTTCCCTGACGCAGCCTCTCTTCAACAAGGGAGCGAACATCGCCCGTCTGAAGATTGCCCGTGCCCAGCAGGAAGAAGCCCGTCTGGGATTTGAACAGACCTTGCTGAATGCCGGTGTCGAGGTGAATGAAGCCCTGGTGCAGTGTCAGACCGCCCGCGAGAAGACCGACTTCTACGACCGTCAGGTGACCGCTTTGGAAAAGGCGGCCGAAAGTACTGCCTTGCTGATGGAGCACGGTCACACCACTTACCTGGACGTGCTTACCGCCCGTCAGTCGCTGCTGAATGCCCAGTTGGGTCAGGTAGCCAACCGGTTGGTTGAAATACAAGGCCTCATTGGTTTGTACCAGGCCTTGGGAGGAGGAAGCGAATAAGTTCGCTTCCGTGAACAATCACTCTAGTTTTCAAAAAAAGAAGCGCGGCTGCTTTCCGATTAAGGAAGGCAGCCGCGCTGTTTCTGTCATTGGGACAAAAGGGGGTTATCTGGCTTCGAAGAAAGCCGATTGGCCGGTTGCTACGCGAGCTGCAGCCACACCTTGGGCATCGGGAGTTACCGTCAGCTGCTGGCCGTTGTGCAGGTCGAGGGTAGCCGTACCGTCTTCGTTCATTTTCATCAGTTCGAAGCTCTGGTCGCCTGCTACGGCATTCCAGGTATTCTTTTCTGCATTGTACACCAGGTCGACCGATGATTCTTCGCCTTTCTTGCTGATGGTATAGCCATCGGCATTCGTCTGTACCAGGTAATCGCCGTTTTCTCCTTTCACTTCCTTCACTTCGCCGATGGAAGCAGTGGGGTTCGAGCCGCTCCAGAACTCGATGGAGTTCAGCACCAGTACGTCGGCCAGGTAAGCCAATTCATACACCGGAACGATGTGGAAAGCCAGAAAGATCAGTTCGTTTACAAATTTGTTGCTCACACCTTCATTCCAGTCCTTCAGTCCGTTCCACAAGCCGAACGAACCGATGCAGGAAGAGCAGAGGATGCTACCGCTCAGCAGGGCGCATACCAGGGTCATTTTACTTTTTTTCATCATCTTTTTCAGTTAAGTTTGTTATCAGGTAATATTTATTCCAAAAGTTCGTATCAAAAGGGAAGAAACTGCGTGCAAATATAGAACTTTTTTCCGGAAAGAGGCTTCTCTGCGTAAAAATCTGTATCTTTGTGCCTTCAATCGTGAATAACTATTAATTAAAATCCATAGAAAAAATGACAGAACAAATTCAAAAGAGACTCAACGACTCTCCGGCATGGCGCTGGACAGCGTTGGTGCTGTTGGCTTCGGCCATGTTTTTCGGGTATATCTTCATGGATATCCTTTCACCGTTGCAGGAACTGCTGCAGACGCAGCGCGGCTGGGACCCCGTAGCCTACGGTCACTATGCCGGTTCGGAAACGTTCCTGAACGTATTCGTGTTCTTCCTGATCATTGCCGGTATTATCCTCGATAAGATGGGAGTTCGTTTCACGGCTATCCTGTCGGGTGCTGTGATGCTGTTCGGTGCGGCTGTCAACTGGTACGCCGTGTCGGACGCCTTCCTGGGCAGCTCTGCCGAAGCGCTGATGAACAGCTGGTTTAACCTGCCCGCCTCGTGGTGGAACGTCACTCCGTTCTATGAAGGCATGCCTGCCTCGGCCAAGCTCTCGGCCTGCGGTTTCATGTTCTTCGGTTGCGGGGTCGAAATGGCCGGTATCACCGTGTCGCGTGGTATCGTGAAATGGTTCAAGGGCAAGGAAATGGCCTTGGCCATGGGTGTGGAAATGGCGATTGCCCGTCTGGGGGTAGCGGTGGTGGTACTGGGCTCACCGGTATTGGCCAACATGAATCCCATCAGCGTATCGCGTCCGGTAGCGGCTGCAGTCATCCTGCTGCTCATCGGATTGATTTCCTTCATCGTCTATGCGTTCATGGACAAGAAGCTCGATGCCGAAGGCGGTTGTGAAGAAGAAAAGGACGATCCGTTCAAGGTGAGCGACCTGGGTCAGATCTTCTCGTCAAAGGTGTTCTGGTTGGTTGCTTTGCTGTGCGTGCTGTATTATTCGGCTATTTTCCCCTTCCAGAAGTATGCCATCAACATGTTGCAGTGTAACCTCGACTTTACTGCCGAGCAGGCCGGTCTGGTGTTCTTCGTCTTCCCGTTGGGAGCCGCTGCCATCACGCCGTTCCTGGGCAACTACCTCGACCGCAAGGGTAAGGGGGCCTCGATGTTGATGCTGGGTGCCATCCTGATGATTGTCTGCCACCTCTCGTTTGCCCTGGTATTGCCGGCTACGAAGTCGGTTGTCATCGCTTACATCGGCATCATCCTGTTGGGTATCTCGTTCTCGTTGGTGCCGGCTGCCCTGTGGCCTTCCGTACCCAAGCTGGTCGACAACCGTCTGTTGGGTTCGGCTTATGCCGTGATTTTCTGGATCCAGAACATCGGTCTGTATTCTTTCCCGATGATCATCGGTTCGGTGATCCGTTCGTCGAATCCGGGTGTGACCAATCCGTTGGACTACAACTATACCGTACCGATGCTGGTATTCGCTTCATTGGGTGGCTTGGCTCTGTTGCTGGGCATCTGGTTGAAGGCAGAAGACAAGCGTAAGGGTTATGGTCTGGAAGAACCGAACATCCAATAATTCCGGTTCGTTCCCTTCCTATAGATCCAAGGTGGGGAGACTGCTCGCAGGGAGTGGCCTCCCTATCTTTTTATCTTCCTGGGAAGCAGTACTTTTTATTGTATGGGCAAGGACGAAACGATAGCCTGTAATAGGTGTATCACCTTAGTGAGGAAACTGTATCACCTTGGTGAAACAAGTGTATCACTAGGGTGATGAAATTTCCTCACTGGGGTGATGCAACTTCCGCACCTAGGTGATACACCTTCTGCATGCTGAAGAAAAGACTTGCTTCTACAGAAAAACAAACTCTCTTTTTGGCATAGGTGTTAAAAAAGAATGGCTGATGCTTGGCTCTGTCTCCACTAATCCTTATTTTTGAAATGGAAGGGTCTGCAGATTCTAACAGCCTTTCTTTGTACCTTATGCACTTCTAAGATAAATATAACTTTCAACGACAAAAGTATATCCAATCGATCATGAAAAACATTCGTTTCACCGTTTTCTTCCGGCTTTTAAGTAGGAAAAGTATGTGGGCCCATCGTGTCCAAGTAGCTGGTGTGGGCCATAGCATTACTTTTCTTACATTCATTCTTTTATTTTCCAATGCCGTATGGGGTATGGCACAACCTGTTCGGGAAACAACCCTTCTGAACAGGTCTTGGCGTTTTATCTTAGGTGACCCGGCACAGGCTGCTTCTGTTCATTTGGACGACAGCCAATGGCAGCCGGTAGGTTTGCCTCATTCGTTTAGCCTACCTTATTTTATGTCAAAGGATTTTTATACCGGCTATGGTTGGTATCGTCGTCACCTTGAAATGGACCGGAACGATCTGGAAGGTCTTGTATTTTTGGAGTTTGATGGTGTATTTCAAGAAGCAGAAATCTTTGTCAATGGAAAACGAGCGGGAAATCACATCGGAGGATATACGGGCTTTCAAATTGAGATTACGCCTTATTTGCAGTGTGGAAAGAACCTCATAGCCATAAGAGTCAATAATCTATGGCGGGCTGATGTCGCTCCTCGTGCCGGCGAACATACCTTTTCTGGAGGTATTTATCGAAATGTACGTTTGGTGCGTAAAAGTCACCAATACATTGATTGGTACGGAGTGAGCATAACTACCCCCGATTTGGAAGCTCGAAGCGGTACAGCCACACGTGTAAAGGTCGAAACCGATATCGTAAATGCCGACAAAAAAGCCGCCAGCCTGCGTTTGGTTACCCGCATCTTTTCACCGCAAGGCGAGGTCCTGGCCCAAGTGGAAAGCGACAGTATGCTGGCGGCCGGGCAACGGCTTTGCTACAGTCAGCTGACCCCTGAAATAGCGCATCCACAATTATGGTCTCCAACAAGTCCCACGTTGTATAAGGTGGAAAGCAAACTCTTTATGGG
>AMCI01001361.1_pt1 | contig 11987 bp, 10 predicted proteins | sample 419838 | NCBI WGS metagenome assembly AMCI01 (sample SAMN01090643, study PRJNA158313) | gut metagenome
GGGATATGCGTCTGTTTGTTTCGTGCCGACAAATATAGCACAAAGTTGGGAGAAACGGTTGCAAATGTTCGGGATTTATCCCATCTTTGCAGGAAAGGATTGCCTGTTTCTTCTGCCGGTACACTGGATGGTTGTCCGGAGAAGGGAACCTTGATTTTAAGAATGAAAAACCTTAAACAATCGACTGTTATGGAACTGAAGATAGAACCTTGGGGAAGGGTGCCCTATGCTGAGTCATGGGACCGCCAGACCGAGTATTTCAATGCGTTGGTAGCCGCCAAACAAGCGGGAGACTCTTATGTGAATCGTATTATCCTGGTAGAACATCCTCACGTTTATACCTTGGGGCGCAGTGGCAAGGATGCCAACATGTTGCTGGGAGAGGCCCAGCTGAATGCCATCGGGGCTACCCTCTATCATATCGATCGGGGCGGAGATATCACGTATCACGGACCTGGACAGTTGGTGTGCTATCCTATATTGAACCTTGAAGAATTTCATTTGGGCCTGAAGGAATATATCCACGTGCTCGAAGAGGCCGTCATACGTGTTTGTGCTTCCTATGGCATCGAAGCTGGACGGGTGAAGGGGGCTACGGGTGTTTGGCTTGCCATTGGTACGCCCCGCGAACGGAAAATCTGTGCCATCGGAGTACGAAGCAGTCATTACGTCACCATGCACGGATTGGCCCTCAATGTCAATACCGACCTGCGTTATTTCAGCTACATCCATCCGTGTGGCTTCATCGACAAGGGGGTTACCTCCCTTCAGCAGGAGGTGGGTCACGAAGTGCCCCTGGAGGAAGTCACCGTTCGGCTGCAGACCGAACTGTTGGCTTTGCTGCAGTCGGCTGCGGTGAAAGAGTAATTTCTTTCCGGTTTTCAAATGGTGTGATTACGTTTGGAAGGGGGTAGGAAAACTTAGCTGAACTGCTTCCGTACATTCCGCGTATGTCTGATGTCTAATTTTAAAATTTACTAGTGTCATGACAGAGAATCAAAGCAGTCTTTGGACCAGATATCAATCCTCTGCGGATGGAGTGTCTGAAGTGAATTGCCACACTTTGGCTACGATTGAATGGGAAAAGCAAATCGGGGCGCAGATTTACCAAGCTTTGCAAGGAAGTGTGGTCGAGGAAGTCCTTCGCAAGACTCGGTTGTCGAATGCCGATGCTTATTGGCGCAGCAATATGGAGGGTCACAGTCTGAAGGTGGAGAAAGAACTATTGCCCGCTTTCTATGACCTTTGTCAGGAGGTGAAACAGAAACTGGACTTTTCCGAACCGGTGGACTTCTACATTACCGGCGACTCGACGGTCAACGCTTTTTCGGTAGCTGCCGAAGGCGAAGGGGAACCGCATATTGTCAACATCAATTCGGGCCTGTTCGACTTGATGACGCAGGAGGAGCTCCGTTTTGTGTTGGGACATGAGTTGGGTCACCTCATCAATCGCGATACGGCTCTGACCCGTCTCATCCGCTTTGTGTTTCCTCCCGACACACAGATACCTGTCACGCTGCAGTATAAAATCCGTTTGCATGAGCAGTTGGCCGAACTCGTAGCCGACCGCTACGGCTACATGGCGGTGGAAAATCTGGATGTCTGTGTGACTGCTTTCTTCAAGATGGCTTCAGGACTCGATCTGGTCAAGATGAATGTCAGCATCGAAGCGCTGCTGGCCGACAACCATCGTCGGTTGGCCTATTTCCTGAAAGACAAGGGCGTCAGTCGGGCATCTCATCCGGTCAATCCGATTCGTGTACAGGCGCTGAACCTTTTTGCCCAATGTCAGTCAGTCGAGGAGTTGGAAAAAGGTATGGACGAGCTGATTTCCATCTTGCTGAAGGTCGGTGAATCGGAGTTGGATGAGTACACAGCCCGTTTCCTGGCATCGGCGGGGCTGCTTGTAGCCAGTGCAGACCGGGAAATATCCCAAGAGGAGGTCGAACACATCATCCGTCAATTAGCTAGTCTGAAGATATTTCCGCGCCAATACCTCGACGAGATTGCGGAAGGAGATGTGTTGGCCATTTTCCAGGAATCCGTGTCGAAGATTCTGCAGATTAATCCGGGGATGCGCGAAGGCATGTTGAAGTACATGATTCACTTGGTGCTCTCCGATAAGGTCATCGCGAAGGAAGAAATCTCGTTCATCTATGATTTTGGTGGAAACTTGGGATTGAGCGAGATGGAAATCGCTTCCTTCATTGCCGAAGCCATTCAGGAATGTTACGTTCCGAGCCTGGACGCAATCTGTTGAGCCGCTCCTGGAAAAGCGAACGATGCGTGCACCTCACCTGTCATCGGGGGATGCACGCATCGTTCGTTTTTGATTGCTTTGTATACGCTTTGGTAACTCTTTGGCTTCTGATTATTCTTTGATATCCTGATACAGGAACCGCTTGATGCTTTTCTTGGCGGTCTTTTCGAATTCTTCGGGGTAGAGCTTATAGCGAGCTATCTGCGAGTAGGCCGGCAATTGTTTGTTCAGTTCGAGGCGATTGGCTTCCATGGCCTGTTCCAAATCGGCTTGGCTAAGGCCATGGGCAAAGGCATCGTCGGAATCGGGGTAAATCAGGGCCACCAGCTTATCCTGCTGCAGGACAATGAGCGACTCTGCCACGTAGGGCATATTGTTCAGTTTCGATTCGATTTCCTCGGGATAGATGTTCTGGCCGGTAGCGGTAAGCAGCAGGTTCTTGCAGCGTCCCTTGATGAAGACATGGCCTTCGGCATCGATGGTGGCCATGTCACCGGTGTGCAGCCAGCCTTCCGGGTCGATAACCTGACGGGTGGCTTCTTCGTTCTTGTAGTAGCCCAACATCAGGTTCGGTCCTTTGCAGACCAGTTCGCCCGGAATTCTTTCCGGGTCGTCCGACAAGACTTTGGCCACCATGCGTGTAGCTACCTTGCCACACGATGACAATTTCAGTTCGTCCCATCGGCTGTGACAGATAATCGGTCCGCATTCCGTCATGCCGTAAGCGATGGTGTAGGGGAATTCTATCATCTTGAGGAAGGCTTCCACTTCGGCATTGAAAGGGGCCCCTCCGATGATGATTTCGATGAAGTTGCCGCCGAACACCTCCATGGCCTTCTGGCGGATGCTATCCTTGATCTTTTCGCTGATGATAGGCACGTGCAGCAACAGCTTGCCCAACTTGTTGTCCACCTTGGGCAGGATGTTTTTCTTCACAATCTTTTCGACAATCAAGGGCACGCAGCAAATCATGCGCGGACGGATTTCGGCAAACGACTCGGCAATGATTTTAGGTGACGGCATACGGGTGAGGTACCACAGGTGGGCGCCCGAGACGATGCCATACAGGAAGTCGAAGGTCATGCCGAATACATGTCCCAAGGGCAGCATGGCCACCACGTTGTCGCCCGAGCGCAGACCGATTTTTTCCTGGCAGAAGAGAACGTTCGACAGGATGCTGCGATAGGACAGCATAACTCCCTTGGAGTAGCCGGTTGTTCCCGACGTATAGTTGATGATGGCCAGGTCGTCCGGTTGCTCCGTTTCGTAATGGATATCTTCAGGGCGGAAGCGGCAAGGATATTTCTGTCCGAACAGCTCGTTCAGATGTTCACGGGCATGGGTCAGTTTTTTCGAACGCGATACGGGAAGGGCAAAATCCTTTAGTTCGATGATGCCTTCCAGGCGGGGCATGGCTGCCTCGTTCAGGTTTTCCCACATCTGGTCGCCCACAAAAAGCAGACGCGATTCCGAATGGTTCACGATGTTGTGCACCTGGTCGGCCTTGAACTCATGCAGGATGGGCACCACGACGGCACCGTAGGTGATGACTCCCAGGTAGGTAACGGTCCAGTGAGCACTGTTGCGTCCGCAGATGGAGATTTTGTCTCCTTTGCGGATGCCTGCCTGATGCAGCAGGATATGGATTTTCTCGATCTTACGGGCTACGTCGCGATATTGCAAGGTGATTCCCTTGTAGTCGGTCATGGCATTCAGATGCCAATGCTTTTTTATGCTTTGCTCGATGAGAGCAATAAAACTCTGTTCTAGTTCCATGATAAACTTTTGCACATTTTTGGGCTAAGTGTGCGCAAAAATACGAAAAGGAGGCAAAGAGTTTCAGAAATGAAACCTATTTTTACATTTCTTTAACGTGTTAAAGATTCGTTGGCAGCAACCCGAAAAGTTGTTGCTTTTCCTATTTGGAGACTAAGTTTCTCTGATATAGTAGGTTGGCTATTTGTTCTTCTGCAAGCGAGATGGTTGTCTTGTGTCAGAAGAAATCCTGAGGGGTAAGGCTTGTAGGCAGATAGCTCACGTCTCGGGTGCGAACCAGTACGCCGTCGGGGGTATAGAACAGTTGGTAGGTTTCGGTGCTGTTGTCGTAATTGACGACGAGTACATAGCGAATCGGGTCAATTTGTGCAGACTTTCGGCAGAGGCTGTTGATGCTGTCAGGAGATGCCAGTTCGATACGGTGTACATCAGCCAGGTTCCATTCGGCATAGCTGCTCAGTGTGAAGTAGTTGTAGACAACCGGAGGCAGTTGGTCGGCTGTCTGCAGGTCGGTGTCGGTCATCAGCCATTGTCCGTTTGGTGTGAGCCAGGTATGGGTCAGGAAATCGTTGAGTTGGAACGTAGCCACATAGTCGTTGCCCATCTGTCGCCAGGTGATGTCGGTGGCTTGTGGGTATCGTTGGCGTAGGGCATTATGGTAGGTTTGTGGGGGCAGGGCTTCAATTGCGAGACACGAGGTCAGCAGCAGGACTATGAGTTCGTTTTTCAGGAGCATACTTAAAAAGGATTAAGGGTAATTATACCTAGGCAACATCTCAATGCTTCCTTTTGTTCATTTCTCCAAAATAGTGCATTTTTTCTTGTTCAGATTCTGCAGACCTTTTATCTTTGCCTCTCGAATTTATAAAATGAATTGATAGAATCGAACTTGATAGAATGAATCAATCATGGAAACGTATGACATCTATTTCATGGACGGCCGGGATTCGGCCCATAAAGGCTTTTCCTTGAAGGACAAGGAAAAGGCTATCCGCATGGCGGAAGATATGTTGGTGCAGCGTAAAGGATATGTCCGCGAGTTTGTGGGCGGGACGATATCGGTACGTTGCAACCAGACCCAGGAAGAAATTTGGTCGAAGCCCATCCCTGCTGCTTGAGCAGGAGTGGACTGTAGGCCTTGTTGGGTGGAGTTCCGCCTGACGGCTCTTTCTCGTTTCCTCCTGGCAGCTTTCTTGAACGGATGTTGGCAGGAGAGATCTGTCGGGCCCTTTGGCTGGCCGGAGCAATCTGGTTTATCGTCCTCGAAGCAGCTGGTAGTTGTGGCAGGTCAGTCGCTCGGATCCCTGCAGGTGTCTGTCGAGCTCGGACTCGGCCAACGGGTGTATCTTGAAGGCTGCCGAACAGGGGTAGCGTTCGAAGAAGGGATGACCTGAGAGGAAGAGTTCGACCGATTGGACCTCGTTCTGAGCAGTCAGTGTATAGTAATAGGTGAGGATGCGGGATTCTACCCGTGGAAGCACCTTCAATCCGACGGAACCATTGCGGAGCCGGACCTTGGCGACTACTCGCCAACGGACTTTGGGTGGAGTCTCCGTTTCCGCTATCCGGGGAGAGCCTCGATGCGAGATGGTGAGATGCCGGCCGTATTGCTGGTTGATGTGTTGCATGAACTGGCGGAACAAAGGACCATGTGCGCTGCGGTCGGACAGTCGGTTGACTCCCATATAATAATGTATCATTTCATGGATGAGGGTGTCTTCGAGCTCTTCTTCCGTCAGGTCGTACCGGGTACTGAACCGCAGCTTAAAGTCGTACTGCTCAGTTTGACCGAAACCACCGCTCCGTTTGCGGTAGACACAGGCTCCAAGGAAGGACTTGGCCGAACTTAGTTCAATAGGGACTGGAGGTAGCTTCCCATCGAACAGAAGCCGGTTGAAGGTCTCGAATTTCTGTTGAAGAAAAGGTATCGTTGCTTTCATATTGTTTTTCCGTTGCTCTTTTTATCCATTGTTTTCCGTCGCTCTTTGGTTTTCTACAGTTGCCAGCTTCTTTTTACTGCATTCCAACTGCTTTTCCGCAGATCCATATCCTTCATCGTTGTTTATGCCGTGTGGGGGTGGGTCGGGTGGTTGGGGTCTGGACTGCTTGCTAGGCATCTGGATGCTCAATGAGCCGCAAAGATAAGCTATTTGGGACAATTCAGCGGGAGGTTCTCCGAAAATTACTCAAAAATGAAGGTGCTCGTGAACCAAATTGCGATGTATTTGTTATAGACTTCGTGCTTCTGCCAGCGGGCAGAAGACTTGTTTTAAATAATATTTCAAAAAAACACATCAGATGCCCTGGCTTGTGAAAGTCGGGGCATTATTTTTTTTATTGGTTTCTGGTATGGAAAAGTTCCGGGGCGTTTGGGGGCGAACTTTGGAGAAGTGTCGGGAAATTGGTAGGGAAGGAGGGAAAAACGACAAATATGCATCAGTAGAAGTGTCGGAAAGGAAGTTCTTGGAGTTGAACTGAAGTGAAAACGGAGCAGGAAAATGCCGGGTAGAAGGGGAATGGAAGTGATACAACAGTTGGAATGAAGTGGCAAAAGGTGCTGATGAAAAAGCGAAAAAGGACCCGAGAAGAATAAAAAACGCTTTTTTGAAAAAAAAGTAGCGAAAAAGTTTGGAAGTTCATAAAAAGTCCGTATCTTTGCATCGTCAAAAAGACAACGGGGTATTAGCTCATCTGGCTAGAGCGTTAGACTGGCAGTCTAAAGGTGGCGAGTTCGAGTCTCGCATGCTCCACTACCCATGAAACAGCTTTACTTCCAACGAAGTAAAGCTGTTTTTTTGTTATTGAACCTTTTGTTGAAATTTCCGTTCTGTTTGCTTATGGCTCTATTTCTATCGGTATTATTGGGTCTGCTGCTTGTCGTCTTTGCTTGCCGTTTTTATTTCCACAGAAAAAGTGCGAATGGCGAATCGGAAACTCGTTCGTATTCCAGAGAAACTTCTGAGGCTCGCAAGAAGAACCGGAAGGCGGATTCCGCTGCGGTCGGCGAGGGTGCGCGCACTTCAACTGTCAAGGCTCAGTCTGTGAACACTCCGCCTGTCGAAGGCATTTCCTCTTCCTCTTTTTCCTCAAATCGGATAGCTGATGCTTTGTTTTTGGGTTCGATGGCCTACTTGGCTGCTCGTTCTGCCAATTCTTCCTCTTCGTCTTCGCTGTCGAAGTCGGCTGCAGACCGCAAAGATGCTACTTCTTCTCTTCGGAACGATGAATTGGCTGGAAATCCGGAGGCGTGGTCTGAAGGTTATCCCAAGGATGAAGATGAATATGAAGAAAGGTATGAGGAGGGGTTTGAGAATGAATCTGAGTATGAAGATGGATTTGAAGATGGGGCTGGTTATGAGGAGGAATACGAATGCGAACATGAATATGAGGATACTTCCGAGGAAGACTATGAGGCTTATTCTTACGATGGTGATGATGATTATTCCGACGGTTGGGAGGATGGTTATGAAGACGGAAGTGACTGGTGAACAGATGCCGGTTTTTTCAATGGAGACAAGGCTGTTGGATCGATAGACCTGACTGGTTGGACGGAATGTTTCAACGGGAAAATGGCCGGGTGAGTTGAAAAATGAATATAACTCTCAGATGCTTATCACATTATGCAATTACTTTTAGCAAATGCCAAAATCATGTATACCGAAGCGGCAGTCCCGGCGTGGACTGAACCGCAGTTTCAATCTGTGGCCGACGAACTGGCACAAGCCATGGCGGCTCTTCCGGTAGAGGAACTCGAGCGGCAGCTCGACTGCAGCCGCAAACTGGCTGCCGAGAATGCCTTGCGTTACCGGCATTTTTTCACGGCGCCGAAGTTGCCTGCGCTGTTGGCTTACAACGGCCAGGCTTACAAGCACCTGAAGGCTGCGACCCTTTCGGACGAGGCCTTGCAATTTGCACAGCAACACTTGTGGATTACCTGTTTCCTTTATGGCCTGCTACGTCCGATGGATGGCATTGTGCCCTATCGCATGGAGCATTGCGTGACACTCGAGGTCACGAACGGCTGCCCCGTGAACCGTTTCTGGAAAGAGAAACTGACCGATGTGCTCATTGATAGTGTCAGGGCTGATGATGGGGTGCTGGTGCATCTCTCGACCGAAGAGTACGAGCATCTTTTCGACTGGAAACGGGTGTGCCGTGAAGTGAAGGTCATCCAGCCGTTGTTCTATGTGCGTCAGCCCAACGGCCGACTCAAGGTGCAAGCGGTGTGGGCCAAGTCGTGTCGAGGAGCCATGGTGCGCTTCCTGCTTGAACAGTGCGCGACGGCACCTGAGGCGCTTCAACGTTTCTCTTACGAAGGATTTACCTTCCGTCCCGAACTCGGTGAGGAAGGTTTCCCGCATTTCGTCCGTGAAGCCTGATGCATCAGGAAGGAAATGGTTTCTTCGAATTGGCCGATGCAACCAGGGCGATGCAACGATGCCCGGCCTTTGAGACCCTGTTTGGCCGGGTTACTCCTCGCATCGATAGATACTTCCGTCAAGCTGTTTGCGACGATTTTTCGGGAAACGCAAACGGCCTTTTTTAAAATATTATTATCTTTGTCGTATAAACGTAAAAACAAAGAATATATGCTGATTTACAATACGACCTTTCAGGTGGGCTTGGACGATGCCCGCAACTTCATTATCTGGCTTAACGAGAGCTATATCCCCGAAGTGGAAAATCAGGGAACCTTGAAGAATCCCCGTCTCACGCAAATCCTGAGTCATCAGGAAGCCGATTCGGAATGCTTTTCGCTGCAGTGGGAAGTAGAGGATACCGCCACCCTGCACCGTTGGCATACGCAGCAGGGTATGCATCTCAACAACGAGATGATGAAGATATTCAAGGACAAGGTGGTGGGATTTCCCACATTGATGGAGGTAATCCGGTGATTCAGTCCGTCAAAGAGAAAATCGTGCTGGGCATCGACCCGGGAACGAACCTCATGGGGTACGGCCTGCTGAAGGTGGTAGGTACGAAGCCCCAGGTGATTACCATGGGGGTCATCGACCTGCGTAAGTATGGTGACCCTTACCTGAAATTGGGACGAATCTTCGAGCGGGTGCAAGGTATTATTGATGCCTATCTGCCCGACGAATTGGCTATCGAGGCGCCCTTCTTCGGCAAGAACGTCCAGTCGATGCTGAAACTGGGGCGGGCGCAGGGTGTGGCAATTGCGGCTGCCATGAGCCGTGATGTTCCCATTACGGAGTATGCTCCGTTGAAGATCAAGATGGCCATCACCGGCAACGGTCAGGCCAGCAAGGAACAGGTGGCGGCCATGTTGCAGCGTATGTTGCACATCCCCGACAGCGAAATGCTGCCGTTTCTCGATGCGACGGACGGATTGGCGGCGGCTTATTGCCATTTCCTGCAGATGGGCCGTCCCGACTTGCCGAAAGCCTATTCGGGCTGGAAGGATTTCATCAGCAAGCATCCTGAAAAAGTACGCAAATAGTATTGCTTTAGACAACAACTCACCAATCATAAACAACAAACCACAAAAATATTGAAGACCATGAAGGTAAAACACGCCATTTGGGTGTCGATTGTATCGACCACTATCAGTTGTCAATCGGTAAAGAAAGAATATGCCTCGTTCGAGGAGTATCCCATCCGCCAGGGACAGTTGACCGAGATGGAATATTCTCCTTCCGAGACTAAGTTTACGCTTTGGGCACCGACGGCTGAAGAAGTGCGCGTCCTGCTGTTCGATTCGGGCAGCGAAGGTTCGGCATCGGCTACCCTGACGATGGAATCGGGCGAGGATGGCACCTGGAGCACGAAGGTGGCCCAGGACTTGAAAGGAAAATTCTATACATTTAACGTCAAGGTGAAGGGCCAGTGGCTGGGCGATACCCCGGGTATCATGGCCAAGGCTGTAGGGGTGAACGGACAGCGTGCGGCGGTCATCGACCTGCGCTCGACCGATCCGGAAGGCTGGAACGAGGATGTCCGTCCGCCGTTGAAGGATTATGCCGACATTGTGGTGTACGAGATGCACCACCGTGACTTCTCGCTCGATTCGGTGTCGGGCATCCAGCACAAAGGCAAGTATCTGGCGCTGACTGAACAGGGCACGAAGAGCTCGCTGGGTGAAAAGACGGGCATTGATCACCTGAAGGAACTGGGGGTTACTCACGTGCATCTGCTGCCGTCGTACGACTATGCTTCGGTGGACGAAAGTCGCCTCGACCGGGCCCAGTACAATTGGGGCTACGACCCGCGCAACTACAACGTGCCCGACGGCTCGTATTCCACCGACCCCTTTACGCCCGACGTGCGTATCAAGGAGTTCAAGCAGATGGTGCAGGCCTTGCACCGCGCCGGCATCCGCGTGGTGTTGGATGTGGTGTACAACCATACCTATAACACCGAAGAAAGCAATTTCGAACGCACAGTGCCCGGTTACTTCTACCGTCAGACCAAAGACGGCCAGTGGGCCAACGGCTCGGGGTGCGGCAACGAGACTGCCAGTGACCGTGCCATGATGCGCAAGTATATGGTGGAATCGGTGGTGTATTGGGCCAAGGAATACCACATCGACGGTTTCCGTTTCGACTTGATGGGTATCCACGATATCCGCACGATGAACGAAATCCGGGAAGCGCTCGATCAGGTCGATCCCTCGATCTTCATGTACGGCGAAGGTTGGGCGGCAGTCTCTCCGCAGCTGGACGAAGGCAAGTTGGCCATGAAAGCCAACGTTTCGCGCATGCCCCGCATCGCCGTCTTCTCGGACGAAATGCGCGACGGACTGCGCGGCAGTTGGAGCAACGACAAGGAAGGGGCTTTCCTGATCGGTCAGCCGGGTCACGAAATGAGCATCAAGTTCGGTATCGCAGGAGCCATCCAGCATCCGCAGGTGGCCTACGATTCGGTGAACTACAGCAAGCAGCCTTGGGCGCAGCAACCTACTCAGATGATCAGTTACGTCAGCTGCCACGACGACATGTGTCTGGCCGACCGTCTGAAGGCCACCTTGCCCGATGCGAAACCCGAAGAACTGGCCGCGCTGCATAAGTTGGCCGAGACCTTCGTCTTCACTTCGCAGGGAGTTCCCTTCCTCTTTGCCGGCGATGAAATCATGCGCGACAAGAAGGGAGTCCACAATTCCTACAACAGTCCCGACAGCATCAATACCATCGACTGGAAGAACAAGACCCTCCATCGGGATGTTTTCGACTACGTGAAAGGCCTCATCGCGATGCGTCAGGCACATCCTGCCTTCCGCCTCGGCGATGCCGAACTGGTGCGTCAGCATCTGGAATTCCTGCCCACCGACGGCAGCAATGTCGTGGCTTTCCAACTGAAAGGCCAACCCAAGGGCGACAGTTGGAAGAACATCGTGGTGGCGCTGAACAGCCGCACCGAACCGGCCAAGGTGAAGGTGCCCAACGGCCGCTACACGGTGGTGTGCAAGGAAGGCAAGATCCAGTTGAAGGGAATGGGCTCCGTGAACGGTCCTACGCTTACCATTCCGGCCCGCTCGGCTTTGATTGTGCATCAGTAACCCCTCCATGGCCCCATTTACATGGTATTGTCTGCATCGTAACGCTTCCTTGTAATGCCTGCCTTGTAGTCTCTACAGGTTAGCAAGGGGCATCAGTTACGACGAATAGCATAACGACGAATAGTATACCTATAGGTACGGATAATCCGCCGACAAGGACGGATAGAGTGCCTATAGGTATTTCTTTTTTTTGTCATTAAGATAAATTAACGATATTTCGGAAACAAGTTAAGGTGCAAACTTCGTATTTTTGCCGCAGACAAACGTCGTCCCGTTGGGAGATGCTTTATCCCTTTGGGAGATACTTTGTGTGAATCTTGAATGATAAACTTTAACTACTAAAAAACACACATGATGATGAAAAAAGTTTTTGTCGCACTCCTGCTCTTTGTCGGAGTCAATGCGGAAATGTATGCGCAGAATGACGCAGTGACC
>AMCI01001350.1_pt1 | contig 11986 bp, 7 predicted proteins | sample 419838 | NCBI WGS metagenome assembly AMCI01 (sample SAMN01090643, study PRJNA158313) | gut metagenome
AACACACCCAATCGCAATCCACTTAACAAAAAAGTGAATAAACCGAAATTTAACCTAAATTGGTTATATCTGACGATTTTAGGTTCATTTTTACTCTTATGGTTATTTAATGATAAGAACATAACTACAAAAGACCTTCCTTATGATGAATTCCAGCAATACGTTGAAAAGGGATATATCAAAAGGGTTATCGGTTATGATGACAATTCAGTAGAAGCTTATATCAAACCACAACACGTGGCAGATGTATTCAAGACGGATTCAAACAGAGTCGGGAAAAATCCGATGATCATCACCGAAGCCCCCTCACGCGAAAGTCTGGATGAGTTTCTGCAAAAAAGAAAAAGATGCAACCCATTTTGACGGTTCCATCAGCTATGACAAGAAACAGAACTTTTTAATGGCATTCTTTTGGAATGTATTTCCCTTTGTCATGCTTATTGTTTTCTGGATTTACCTTAGCCGACGCATGAGTGGAGGAGGAAATGCAGGCATAGGGGGAGGCATCTTCAATGTTGGAAAATCGAAAGCTCAACTCTTTGAAAAAGGAAGCAATATCAAAGTGACCTTCAAAGATGTAGCCGGACTGGCAGAAGCTAAACAAGAAGTAGAAGAAATCGTAGAATTCTTAAAAGAGCCTCAGAAATACACAGAATTGGGAGGGAAAATTCCAAAAGGTGCCCTATTGGTAGGCCCTCCGGGAACCGGTAAAACCTTATTAGCTAAGGCTGTAGCAGGAGAGGCTAATGTACCTTTCTTTTCACTGGCTGGTTCCGATTTTGTAGAAATGTTTGTTGGTGTCGGCGCTTCCCGTGTTCGTGACCTTTTCCGTCAGGCAAAGGAAAAAGCACCTTGTATTGTGTTTATTGATGAAATCGATGCTGTAGGACGTGCCCGTTCAAAGGCTGCTGCCATGGGAGGCAATGATGAACGTGAAAACACATTAAACCAGCTGCTGACTGAGATGGACGGATTCGGAACTAACAGCGGTATTATTATTTTGGCAGCCACCAACCGGGTTGATGTGCTTGATAAAGCCCTGCTGCGCGCTGGACGCTTCGACCGCCAAATACACGTTGATCTGCCGGACCTGAACGAACGTAAAGAAGTCTTTGGCGTACACCTGCGCCCCATCAAAATAGACCATACTGTCGATGTTGATCTACTTGCCCGACAAACTCCGGGATTTTCTGGAGCCGACATTGCCAATGTATGCAATGAAGCTGCCTTGATTGCAGCACGTCACGGGAAAAAATTCGTTGGAAAACAAGACTTTCTAGATGCCGTTGACCGTATCATCGGAGGATTGGAAAAGAAGACCAAGATTACTACTGAATCAGAACGCCGTTCTATTGCCATCCACGAAGCAGGACATGCCAGCATCTCTTGGCTGTTACAATATGCAAACCCATTGGTTAAGGTAACTATCGTTCCACGCGGACGTGCCTTGGGAGCCGCATGGTATCTACCCGAAGAACGGCAGATTACGACCAAAGAACAGATGCTAGACGAAATGTGTGCCACATTGGGCGGACGTGCAGCCGAAGACTTGTTTTTAGGAAAAATCTCTACGGGTGCAATGAATGACCTGGAACGTGTCACCAAACAAGCTTATGGTATGATAGCCTACTTAGGTATGAGTGACCGCTTGCCTAACCTCTGCTACTATAACAATGAAGAATATTCGTTCAACCGCCCTTATAGCGAAAAAACAGCCGAACTCATAGACGAGGAAGTGAAACGCATGATTAACGAGCAATATGAACGTGCTAAACAAATTCTTTCTGAGCATAAAGAAGGACACAATCAGCTAGCTCAGATTCTGATTGAAAAAGAAGTTATCTTTGCAGAAGATGTAGAAGCTATTTTCGGCAAACGTCCATGGGCATCTCGCTCTGAAGAAATCATTAATGCCCAGGCATCCAAAGAATCCAAGCAATTGGAAAATAAAGAAAATACCAAAGAGTTGCCTGTCACAGAAACAGAAGACTCTCAAAGAAAAAAAAGGAAAAGTGGAAAAAGAATAAATCAAATCTATAATTGAAAGAAACGTGAAAAGTAATTTTATCCAACGAGCCATTACCGGTGCACTCTTTGTAACCGTATTGGTGGGCTGTATTCTATGCAGCCCTCTTACTTTTGGAATTCTGTTCACCCTCATCAGTGCTTTGAGTGTACAAGAATTTGGCAATCTGATTAATCGATATGGAGAGGTCAACATCAACCGAACTATCACCGCATTGGGCGGAGCCTATCTATTCTTGGCCATCATGGGATTCTGCATGCAAGCCACCGATTCAAGGGTATTTCTCCCCTATCTAGCTCTGCTGCTCTATCTGATGATTTCCGAACTGTATCTGAAGAAAAAAAATCCGATAGGCAATTGGGCATTCTCCATGCTCAGCCAACTTTACATAGCCCTTCCGTTTGCCTTACTGAATGTAGTAGCTTTCCACAATGCAATAGAAACTAGCAGCGTGACATACAACCCCATTCTTCCCCTGTCTATCTTTGTATTTATCTGGCTGAGTGACACAGGAGCATATTGCGTGGGGTCACTCATCGGCAAACACCGTCTTTTTGAACGTATCTCACCCAAGAAATCATGGGAAGGTAGCATGGGCGGAGGAATCTTCTCCATAGGATCATCACTCATATTTGCCCACTATTTTACCTTTCTTTCCCTACCTGCTTGGGTCGGACTAGCTTTAGTTGTCGTAGTTTTCGGTACTTGGGGGGACTTGAGTGAATCTCTCATGAAACGCCAATTAGGTATCAAAGACTCAGGCAACATCCTGCCAGGTCACGGAGGCATGCTTGACCGCTTTGACAGCGCCCTGATGGCCATCCCTGCTGCCGTGTTCTACCTATACATCCTGACGTTGCTATAGACAACTCGATCAAATTTCTGACTTTTTTATCACTAGTGTCTCTTAATAATTCTAAAGAAGCACTAGTGATATATTCTATTTTTCATATGGAGCCCTTATTCCATATCCTGCTGTTTGCTCCTAGCCTCATCAAACAAAGCCTTCATCGTAGGATTTTTCCGTGTCAACTTTTTAATGGTGAGTGCTTCAGCTTTATCATTGGCCAAGCGTAAATTATTCTCACTTCCTATAAGCGCTTCCTTAATTTTCTGCAGATGCTGAATACTCTTATCAATTTCAGCTATAGCTGCCTGGAACTTCTCACTAGCTAAACGATAATTTTTCCCGAATTTTTCTTGAAAATCAAGCAATTGATTTTCAAAATTAGTAACATCCACCGACTGGCTTCTTGCCACCTCCAACTGCTGTTTGTACTCCAAACTCTTTTTCGAAGTTTGTACCAACAACGAAATCATTGTCAGAAAGAACTGAGGACGGATGACGTACATCTTTTCATAACGATATGACACATCTACGATTCCTCCGTTATATAGTTCGTTATCCGGTTCCAAAAGCGAAACCAACACAGCAAACTCACACCCCTTTGCCCGACGATCTGCATCCAATTTTTTTAAGAAATCCTCATTCTTATGTTTCGTAGCCGTTTGATCAGCCTCATTTTTCATTTCAAACATAATGGATACATATTCCGTCCCATCCGATGCAAAATCACGGAAAATAAAATCACCTTTCGACCCTCCACTCGCATCATTATCTTTCTCGAAATAAGCATTAGGCATTAATGAGCGCATCATCTGGTTAAACTGTGTTGCACAATGAATTTCCAATGTTTCACCAATCATCTTTGTAGACATTTTCATCTTTAAATCCTTATAATAGTCCACTTGCTCCTGCGCATTCTTCAACTTAAGTTCGTACTGCTCCTTCAGTGTATTCTCATGAATAGCAGCCTTCTGTCTATCCAATTCCACAACAGCTTTCAATCGGGCAATTTCTGCATCCTTACCCTGTATATGCTCTCCTGCCCTACGTTGTTCTTCCATGACAGCAATCTTCAATCTACTGTCATTTTCATGTATAGCAGCCTGCAGTTGCGCAATCACCTTATCCTTGTCCGACAAAGCCAATTCCAACTCTGCTTGTTTTTCCTGCTTCACAGCTCCTAACTCTGTTTCCAGTTTTGCTATCCGCGTTTCTTTTTCAGCCAAAGCCAGATCTTTTTTCCCCAACTCAGCCTGATATGATTTTTCTACCTTAGCGGCAGCCAACTGCTCCTCCACCTTATGACGGTTATTCATTTCAGCCATGCGTCTCTCAATCTCCGCATGAAACTCTGAATTCTTTACCTGACTTACAATGGAAGCATAGCCAGCCTCATCCACAGTAAATGCCTTATGGCAATTCGGACAAATCAATTCTTTCATAAACTCACTAATAATTTCTATATAGACTTTTGTTAACTTGCGAAAATAAAAATCTCATGCGATACAACCAAACATTTATATCAGAGTTTCACACCAAAATTCAGCATTCGTTTCTCCACCATCGTTTTGGGCAAAAAAGCCAATAAAGCATCTACCACGGAACGGAGCATTTGCTGACGCACGTAATCTTCTCTAATATAGAGTGACACACGACGTTGTGAAAGATAATCTCCTTCAATGCGACGTACATTCTGCCTCTGCTGTTCGGTCAAGAAAGACAGATGCATTTCAGGAATAATCGTAAAGCCACCGTTGGCATCCACAATACGTACCAACGTATCAATGCTACCGGCCTCATAAATTCTGCGCCCTTTACTATGTGACTTACAAAAGCTAAAAGCACTATTCCGCAAGCATTGTGTTTCTTTCATAATCCACATTTGTTCATGTTCCAACTGTTCAGGTTTGAATACAGGCAATTTGCGCCAACACTGTTCTGACAAATACACCCAAAAAGGTTCTGTATATAGAGGAATCTCTAATAATCCCGGGTGAGAAAGAGCACCCAAACAAATACCCAGGTCGTGTTCTCCATTCACTAGCGAAGTTAAAAGAGTATCCGCTTTCAACTCATCAATACGGAGCTGCACATGCGGATAACGTTCCGTATAGTGATGAATAAACTGTGGCAGCAGATAAGGAGCAATACCTGGAGTTATAGAAAGCGATAAATTACCTGCCACTTCGCCTTTGTATTCCATTACTAATTCACGGATACGTTCCACTTCCCGATCTACAGATTCAGCCTGACGGATAATGAGTTCTCCTGCTGCTGTAGGAATCACACGTTTATTGCTACGATCAAAAATACGCACGCCCAATTCCTCTTCCAGTTTCACGAGCATGGCACTCAAAGTGGGCTGCGTGATGCCCAACTCTTCGGCAGCTCTGGCAAAATTCCTGAAACGGTCCAGAGCTATAACGTAATTTAATTGCTGGATAGTCATAGCATGATAGATTATTTCTATACAAAGATAGATAGAATAGTTTGTTGTTCTATGTTAGAAGATCTACTTTTGTCACAAGAAAAAAGAAAAAACAACAAGAATACTAACAGAAAACAATAGATTATGGAAACAATCAACACTTATCTCCCCTATCTGAAGGGTTACGACTATACCGGCAAGACTCCGGTCATCATCGATTTTTATGCCACCTGGTGCGGTCCTTGCAAAGCTTTATCACCACTCATCGAAAAGCTGGCTCATGAATACGAAGGCCGGATAAAGGTTCTGAAAGTAGATGTCGACAAAAACGAAGCGCTGGCACAGGCTGCCCGTATCATGAGCATCCCCACGCTGTTCTTCATTGACCGCGAAGGCAACATAGAACGCCACGTAGGTGGACTGCCATACACTGCACTGACTCAGATGGCTGAAAAACTGATAGGCTAAACTGATAAAATCACCGTAGTCAGTCCGGTAATAAACAAGACACTGACTACGGTGAACAAATGAATGAGCTACTCAAAACTACACCAACTACTTTCTGTATGCTATGGTAGCCGAATGCGGTGCTGCCTCCAGTTCTGTACCATGAATATCCCGCAATCCCTTTGCTGCATCTATTTTCCCGTCGTGGCATACCAAACGATAAGTACCTTTCCGTACAGGAATTTTCACGTTCTTATCTTGAGCATTCAGAATCACCGTGATATCCTGCCAGGTTTCTCCTTCAGGCCGTCCGTTAATACGGAAAGCTACTGTTCCATTCATGCCTGGCTGTATAAATTCCAAATAACGATACACCTTCTCTGCACTTCCCAGACGGAATGCCGGATGAGATTTACGCAGTGCAATCAACTGTTGGATATACCGATAAGCATCAGCGTGCTGCTTCTTCAACCGCCAGTCTATCACATTAATTGAATCAGGACTGTTATAAGAATTCTTCACTCCTTTCTTGTCTCGCATCAACTCGTCACCTGCAAAAATAAACGGAACCCCCTGCGAGGTGAACACTGCCGTTTCGGCTAATTGAAGCAAGCGTATACGCTGGCTCACATCCGCCTTAGGAGCCGTAATTTTCAGGCGGTCTCCTATACAATGGTCATCGTGGCAACTCACATAACTAATCATCTGCGTAGGTTGGGCAGCCCATGCCTGCGGATAATACTTCACAGAATCTTTCAGTTGGGGATGAGGCAAAGCTCCCGCCAAGCCAAACATGATACCGGCCTCATGACCTTCACGCCCCACCACAAAAGCACCGGCAGCATCATTATTCCAAGAACCGCGGAGACTGTCACGGAATTCATCACTAAAGGCGGCCACACCCGGCATCTGCCAGGTATTTGCCTTCATGGCCAATTTGTCGGATGGATAACGAGGTGTTCCGGCTGCCCAGCCTTCACCATACATGAACAAAGTAGGGTCGATCTTATCCAGTTCGGCACGAATTGCTTTCATGGTTTCCAAATCGTGGATTCCCATCAAATCAAACCGGAAGCCATCCACATGATACTCCTTGGCCCAGTGGCTCACAGACTCTACCATATACTTACGCACCATCGGACGGTCGCTTGCCGTCTCATTACCGCAACCCGACCCGTTTGCCCAGGAACCATCTTCGTTGAAGCGATAGAAATAGCCCGGCACGGTACGCTCAAAATTACTATTCTCCGTATTGAACGTATGGTTATACACTACATCCATGATTACACGGATACCAGCCCGATGAAGTGCCTGCACCATCTGTTTGAATTCACGGATACGCACCTCCGGACGATAGGGGTCAGTGGCATACGAACCATCGGGAACATTATAGTTCTGCGGATCGTATCCCCAGTTGTATTGCGGAATGTCCAGTTTGGTTTCGTCCACCGAAGCATAATCGTACGAAGGCAAGATATGTACATGCGTAATTCCCAATTCTTTCAAATGGTCAATACCCGTGGCCTGTCCATAGACATTCCTCGTACCTTCTTCCGTCAGAGCCAGGAACTTTCCCCGGTGAATAATGCCCGAAAGACTATCCAAGGAGAAGTCACGGTGATGCATCTCATAAAGAATGATATCACTAAACTGGTTCAGTACCGGCCGTTTGTCACTTTTCCAACCTTCCGGGTCGGTGATGTGCATATCCAGAATGGCCGCACGCTGTCCGTTCACCCCTACGGCCTTCGCCATCACCCCCGGTGTCTCACCCAGCCACTTACCATCACACTTCACATTAAAGGTATAAAACTTCCCCTTCAGGTCGCCCCTCATTTGAGCCACCCACCGGCCGTCTTCTGCACGATTCATTTCGAGCATATTTACCACCTCCCCTTTAAGACCCTGGTCGTATAAATTGATTCGCACAGCATCTGCCGTAGGAGCCCAGAGCATAAAATCCGTCTGCTGAGGAGTATACGTCATTTCTTTCCACTCTGACGAAAAGAAGGGATAATCGGCAAAAGATTCGTATTTCTTGCAAGAACCTAGCATCAAAGCTAAGGCAGAAAGTACTACAAATTGTTTTTTCATCCTTACTGTTTTTTCCTGATCCTATTATTTTATTTCTTTGATTGAGATAGCATATCCACCTCCCACACCAGCTACAAGTTTCAATCTTGACTTGCTGGTGACTTTCTGTTTGACAATTGTATACGCCTGCGGGTTATGGTTCCATGCCGTACCCTTGGCATCAGCATAAATAATTGCCTCGTATTTCTTACCCGGCGTCAGGAAATCCAATTTTAGATCCGACTTATGACCATTGTAACCAGCCGTACACCCCACATACCAATCATCCGTACCTTTGGCTTTACGAGCAATGGTAACGTATTCTCCCGGTTCAGCTTCCAGATATTTGCTCTCATCCCAGTCAACCGCTACATCCTTGATAAACTGAAAAGCATCCATAAAACGCTCGTAGTTTTCCGGAATATCTGCTGCCATCTGCAAAGGACTGTACATAGTGACATACAAAGCCAGCTGACGGACCAAGGTACTGCGCACCTTGGAACTGTTACCTTCGCTCATCTTGCTGCAATCAGTTTCGAAAATACCCGGCGTATAATCCATCGGACCACCGACAAGGCGGGTAAACGGCAAGATGGTGGTATGATTCACCTTGCTTCCACCGAACGATTCATACTCCGTACCCCGAGCCGACTCGTTGCCGATAAGATTGGGATAAGTACGACAAAGTCCTGTGGGACGCACCGCTTCATGAGCATTCACCATAATCTTGTAATCAGCAGCCTTGGTCACGGCATAAAGATAATGATTCACCATCCATTGTCCATAGTGATGTTCACCACGCGGAATGATATCCCCCACATAACCGCTCTTTACGGAATTATATCCGTTATCTACCATAAACTGATAAGCCTTATCCAAGTGACGCTCATAATTTCTGACCGAAGAAGACGTTTCGTGGTGCATCATCATTTTGACCCCCTTGTCAGCCGCATAACGATGAATTTCCTTCACATCAAAATCAGGATAAGGTGTTACAAAGTCGAACACATAATCCTTGCTCTTGCCGAACCAATCTTCCCAACCTTCGTTCCATCCTTCCACCAGCACAGCATCAAACCCATGCTTCGCTGCAAAATCGATGTACCGCTTTACATTGTCCGTATGGGCAGAATGCTTTCCATTCGGCTTAACCTTAGAATAATCGGTCTGTCCCAACTTCACACTAGGTACCTCATCCGTATAAGCCCAACTACCCTTACCGGTAATCATATCCCACCATACACCAACGTATTTCACAGGATGTATCCAGGAAGTATCTTCCAGTTTACAAGGCTCATTGAGATTCAAAGTCATCCGCGATGCCAGGATATCACGGGCATCATCGCTTGCTATGATGGTACGCCAAGGCGAGACGCACGGAGTCTGCATATACCCCTTGGCACCTTTCACATCAGGAGTCAGCCAAGACTCAAATACCAGATTTTTATCATCCAGATTCAGATGCATGCAAGCATAATCCACCAAAGCCGCCTCGTGCAGATTGATATACAATCCTTCATCCGTCTTCATCATCAATGCCGTCTGCACCCCTGTAGGTGAAAAGACATATTGGGAAGAGTTAGGTGTCACGGCCTCTTTCATTTTCCCTCTGATTTCACTCAAGCGAGAAATAGTATAGTCATATTCCTGAGTATCATAATCCCCCGGAATCCAGTAAGCAACGTGATTGCCTGTCATGGCAAACTGAGAATGCTCTTCCTTGATCACGAAATAATTCAGATTCTTCTGCTGTGGAAACTCATACCGAAAGCCAAGACCCTCGTTGAACAAGCGGAAGCGCAAGAGAATGTAACGGTCATTGGCAGGCTGGTTCAGCGTTACAGCCAGTTCATTATAGTGATTACGTATTTCTTTCTCCTCTCCCCACACCGGTTGCCACGTTTCATCAAAAGTAGCAGTTTCCGTATTTGCAATCGTAAAACCCGTCATAAGGTTTGTCCGGGCATCCAACTGTTCGATATCGTTGCGCTCCTTCCAAGAAAAATCAGTTTTTTTATTGGCATCTTCCTTCTGCAGTTCCAGTCCCAACGTACTAGGCTTGATAACCGCCTTGTCCTTGTAAAAAAGTTCATATTCAGGAGCTCCAGACTGATTCAAACGGAAATTCATAACAAAATTTCCATCGGGAGACGTCAACTTCTGCGCGTTACCAACCAGCGCAAATTCCAGTAGAGCGACAAAAGAAAAAATGTTTTTAAGGTTCATAAGTTTTTAGTTTTTATGGTATATGTTTTAGATAGCAATAGACGTTAAAATGAGAAAACAAAAATTCCGCGAGCTTTCATCGTAATTTCTTTAGTAAGTGATATGGTTTCCCCGCTGATAAAATCCACAGCCGACTTTGCAGCAAGAACTTCCCGATACATCGTTAAGTCTACCGTCTGTTCACGGTCCGTACCATTCATGAAGACCACGACTGATTTTCCCTGATAACTTCTTTCATACACATAAATGCCTTTTTGAATGGAGAAATGCTTCATCGCACCTTTACCCAATACATCGTTTCCTTTTCGGAAATGTAACATCTTCCTCAGATAATCAAATGCTTCATTCTGCAAATCCGAGCGTCCTTCACGAGTAAAACAATTCGTCTGGTCTCCTTCCCATCCGCCCGGAAAATCACAACGCAAATAACCGTCTCCCAGGCTCTTGTCCCCGGTCATCAGAATTTCTGTACCATAATAAATCTGAGGAATGCCACGCGTGGTCAGCAGGTAAGTCACCGCCTGTTTATAGCGATCCAAATTCTTTGCATCATCATCATTTTTACAAAAACGAGACATATCATGATTATCTAAAAACACGAGCAAATTCATGGGATTGGCATAAACCAAATCCTGCGTATGATAATCATAAATTCGATACAATCCCCCGCTCCAATCCGTAGTCTCCTCATCAAATGCCTTCGTCATAATATCCGTCAAAGGAAAATCCATGACTGTAGGCAAGAAAGAATTCTTGGGAGCAGCCAATTTACTGTCTTTCTGCCAATACGACACCAGTACATTACTGTTCAGCCACGTTTCCCCCACGATATTAAAATGCGGATAGGCCTCGAGTACCTCCCGACACCACTGCGACATAAAATCGTAATCGGCATATGGATGCGTATCCTGCCGGATTCCGTTGATACCGGCATACTCTATCCACCACAAACTGCTTTGTATCAGATAGCGAGCCACATGGCGGTTCCGCTGATTAAAATCGGGCATCACCTGAGTAAACCAGCCATCCGTTGCTATTTTCTTTTCATACTCAGAAGCGTGAATATCCATTACGCTGGCCGTCTTGAAGGAAGTCTGCACATAGTTGGAACGGAAATTAAACCAATCCTCTTGCGGCTTATCCTTGAACAGATAATTCTCGCTGCCACAATGATTAAATATCATATCCATCACCACCTTCAATCCCCTGGCATGAGCCTGGTCTACCAAATCCTTGAATTCCTCGTTCGTTCCAAAACGACGGTCGGTCTGATAATAGTCGGTAATGGCATATCCATGATAAGAAGATTCTTTCATATCATTTTCCTGAGTAGGATTCAGCCAAATGGCCGTAGTTCCCAAATCGGCCAAGTAATCCAAATGACCGGCAATACCGGCAAAATCACCACCGTGACGGGCATATTGCTCATTCCGATTTACCTTAGACTCTAGCATGCCAGGTACCACATCATTGTCTGGATGACCATTGGCGAAACGATCGGGCATGATTAAGTAAAGCACATCTTGTGAAGTGAAACCCTGAATGTCCTCCCCTTTCCGGGTACGCTTTTTAAGTTCATAAGGCACCTTGGTCACTTTTTTCCCGTTTTGCAACAAGATATCAAAATGTTGCGGCTCGGCATTTTCCAAATCCAGATAAAGAATCAAGTAATTGGGATTTTTCTGTTTGACGACCTCCTTGAGAAAAACATCCTTTGCTGTAATACGCACTTCCGAAGAAGCTATATTCTCTCCATAAAGAAGAATCTGCAATTCAGGATTTTTCATATCCGCCCACCAACAAGAGGGAGCCACTTTGTAAATTTTCGCCTGCAACGGCTGAATGAATCCTAACCAGGGAAACATACTCATAAGGATAAATAATGCTATTTTCATGATGTTCTTAATGGTATTAGTTGTCTGTTTACAAAAGTACGACT
>AMCI01001383.1_pt1 | contig 11903 bp, 9 predicted proteins | sample 419838 | NCBI WGS metagenome assembly AMCI01 (sample SAMN01090643, study PRJNA158313) | gut metagenome
AGGTATGGTTCAATTACTATCGTGTAATTGTTAGGTTCAGTCCATCATGAAGCGTTATCGACCACTTCACTACCATGACCTCGGCTGACTTCCCACGGCAAGCTTTACTCCATCACTTTCGTACAAAAAAACTCTTCGTCATGTCCGTGAGACCTCCTCGGATAAGCCTATTATCTTTCCACCTTATACCTACTTCATTTACACCAACCGTTCCGGATAGCTATTGGACTTTGATTTGGTTTGCAAGCTCATCCACGGTCAAATGCCTTATATGAAGTTTCTGTTCGTTAGGCCAGATGTTTGTCGCCGACTTCTTTCAGATTCCACCTCGCGATGGACACCCTTGCCATTGACTAAGTGGTTCCCGCTATCAGGGCTCACTAGGGACATGCACCCATTAGATAATATGCATGCCGAGCATACAACAAAAGCGTGAATCCGCCCTTGGTTCGGACAGATTCACGCTTCGGGAAGGAAGAAGATCCTTTCCCTATTCCGGGAGAAGATTCCTATCAGATAGACTTAGTTGAACAGCTTGATACCGATGAAATACGTGCGCGGCTGCGTCGGACCATAGAAATAACCCGAATCACGGTAGGCACCTTTATCCAAATCCTTCTGGTAAGCATTGAAGATATTCTGCACCCCACCATTCAACTGCACCTTGACGTGGTCGTTCAGTACAAAGGTATAGTTCAGCTTCACATTGAAATCAAAGAAATCCGGCGTACGCACCATCTCATCGCGTTCAATGTACTGGCCCTGGAAAGCTTCCGGCAAATCGGTAGGTGCTACATGAGGCACGTACATGCGACCGGTATAGACCCCCGACAGCGAACAGTCGAAGTTGCGGAATGGAGCCGCAGTCAGGGTAAAGTAACCGTAATAGTCCGGCGTACGCGGCATGCGCTTGGTCGGCGCCACTTCGGGATCTTCACTCCAGGCTTCGGGACGCTTGTATTCACTGCGCTGGGCCGTGAAGCCCACCTGCAGCGAGGCGTCGCGACCGTGAGCAATCTTTCCGTCGATGTTTACCCCATAAACCCGGGCACCGCTACCGTTGCGACGCTCCTTGATGCTGTTTCCGTTTTCATCCTTGCCGATGTCTTCCAGCACAAACACATCATCCAGGCCGGTATAGAACCCTTCCACCAACAGGTTGGTCTGGAAATGCCCCAGGTTACCGCTCAGATCGACCGATCCGCTGAAACTGTTCGAACGTTCGGGCTCCAGGCCTTCCGCCAGGCGGATCAACACCCCTTCACCCCCTACGGCTGTCACGTGCAGATCCTCGTCAAAAGCCTGCGGAGCACGGAAACCGGTCGACCAGGTAACACGGGCCTGCAGTTGGTCGCTGGGCTTGTAGAGTACATTCACGCGCGGACTGAAGATGGGATGGTCCATCAAGTTGTGTTCATCGACGCGGAAACCGGCCAGCAACGTGAATTGCTTCAGCTTCCATTCATTCTGCACGAACGCACTGGCAATGCGCACATCCTGTTTCATGTCGCGGTGATAACCGGTCATCACATCGTGCAGCGAGTTGTTCTGGTATTCCAGGCCGGCGGTAAACGTAGCCGGCGAGAAGAGCACCTTGTCAAAATTCCCCACATACATTCCCCCGGCTACCCAAGTCAGGTCGTCGGTCTTACCATAGGCATTGGCATCCTGCTGAGCCCCGTAATAGCTGTCGCGGTCGGTATGCTGCACAGACGAATAGAAAGAAAGTTTATGCTTGTATTCCTTCCAGAAGAGATCGTAGCTCAATCCCCCGCTGTTGATGACATGCTTGGTCTGCTCGGCGATATCGGCTTCGTGCGGTTGGAGGTCAAAATGATTGCCTCCCCGACGGAACTCGTTGGTAGAATGGTATTCCAGGCTCAAGCGGCTGAACTGCGAAGGACGGTAATAGGTACGCAGGCCGAACGTATTCATGTTCAGTTTACCCAATTCCGAGAAACCGTCGCCGTCGGAATCGTAAGGATTGCGGTTACGGTACGACTGATACACCGCGATGCCATACACATTGTCCTTCGACACCAAGGAGGCATTGGCCCCCATGTATTGTTCCCACACCTTGCTGTTCAGGTTCGACAAGGTGGAAGAAACCTGGAACGAATTGTTCACCGGGTCCTTGGTGATGATATTGATGGTACCTCCCACGGCATTGGCACCGAACAGCGCCGAACCACCGCCGCGCACTACCTCTACGCGTTCAATCATGTTCACGGGAATCTGCTCCAGTCCGTAGACCCCCGACAGGGCACTGACTACCGGACGGCTATTGATCAGGATTTGCGAATACGGACCTTCCAATCCGTTGATGCGCACCTGCGGGAAACCGCAGTTCTGACAGTTGTTCTCGACACGCAAGCCCGACTGGTAGTTCAACGACTTGGCCAGGTCGGTCGAGTTGACGGTCTCGAACAGGCGGTTGCTCATGACATTCACCACGACGGGAGCCACCTTGCGGCTGGTCTCGTTGCGGTTGGCCGAAACCACCACTTCGTCGGTCATGATACTTTCGTCGCCCAGGACAAAATGCACATCCACTCCGAAGTCGTCGCTCACGACCACCTGCTTCTCTTCGGTCTTGTAGCCCAGCAACTGCACCCGCAGGGTGTACTTGCCGGCCGGCACTTTCTTGAACACAAACTCACCGTTGTTGTCGCTCACGGTACCCTGACCGGTTTCCACAATCAGGATGGTCGCATACGGCAAATTCTCTTCCGTACCCTGTTCGATGACGTGACCTTTAATCAGATTGCCTTCCTTGACCGGCGTAATTTCTTCAGCATGTATAGAGAGACCCGCACCCATCACACAGAGTACGAGCGTAAGAATCAATGATTTCATTGTTGTTTTAATCAGGAATAATGGGGTTGTAAAATAGCCTCATCCTTCGGCCATGGACACAATCCGACCCGGCCACCTCCCCTGCGGGCAGGCAACCCCTCGGACCGCACGTCACACCGACCTGCAGACCAGACAAAAAACGACGGCAGAGAGACGAGGCGGACAGACTACATCCTACGATGCAGCAGCCCCTGCGACACGCCGACACCTCCGTTGAAAACCTTCAACGGCACAAGAAGTCCGCCTTCAACCGCCCGAAAGCCGTTCAAGGTACTTCCTTCAGCCTTTTAGCAAGACCCAAATTCCATAGGAGGAGCACGCCATTGGATACCTGACGTGGTGCGCGAGAGTGCGCGGGAAAGGATGGCCGAGCCATCCAACACATACAGCACCGGACGGAATACAGGCATCTCGATCGCCCCTTCGGCTTCCAAAGTTTGAAGCGTACTTAAATGAGCGATGGTAATGACCTGACCGACGGTGTGTGTGTGATGCAAATCGGACGACGGGTGCGAGTGCACAATCATGACCCCGTTCACAATGTGCGCATGGGCAAACATCGTGATGCTTGCCTGATACGTTATAAACAGCGTGAGCAGTAATAACGGGAGTACTATGCGTCTACATTTTCCCAATCTTGGTTTCCGATTTCTCTAATACCTAATATATATAGAACATACCTATTGTTCGATGTTTCCTTTCGAAGGGTCTTCGCCAAACAGGCAACGGTAATCGCGCGCTGCCGCCGGACGAGTCCACGCTTCGGGAATGAATTTCCATTGGTGCAAGGCCCGCGGTTCCAACACCGGATGCGCTTCGATGTAACGCATCAGGTAATACCGCAAATCCTTATCGGTTGCAAATATAATACGTTTTTTCAAATCTTCCTTCAAAATGCCGGCACCTTTTGTCAATAAATCGCCTCCGCCGTTGCCTCGATAGGAATTGACGGCCACCCGATAGCGGCGATGCAAGTCGAACGGCGTGCCATCGGCCATACTTTCAATCTGTATCTTTTCGCCTTCAGGCTTCGTCACATCCACCGTATAACGGATACCGGCCGCCGAGTCGAAATTGAAGCTGGGGTTCAGGAAACGGGCCCGGCGATTGGGGTCGACGGGCTGCTTGAACAACAGCAGGTGATCGTCGGCACTCGTCATGCGGTTCGTCCAACCGGCATACGACATCTCCAGGTAATCCTTCACCTCCTGACCGGTCAGTTCCATTACATACAGCATGTTTTCGTACTTATACAGGTTGAACAAATCGCTCACGAAGATAGGTCCCTGCTTGATTTCCGCCGCAAACGACAAAGGGGCCGCAAAGGAGATGTCGGCCTGGGAAATCTGCAACTGCAATTCGTGAATCAGATCCAGGAAGGCCGACGAACCGAAATACGACTCTTTGGCACTGATGATCTGCGAAATGCTGCCAAGCTGACGCGAAACGAAACGGTCGACTGCCTCGTACTGCGGACGGAACCGTTCCATGAAAACCGGACTCACCGGATAGGCATCCATGTCGACCAGCCGGCCTTCCACCGACTTGGCAACCACCTTGCCCTCGCGACAGGTCGCCTTCAGGGTCACGTCGGCCACCAGACGGGCATTGCTGGCCGGGTCCAACACCCAAACCTTTTCACCCGCCTCGTTTTCCACCTCCACACATTCGCGCGAATGGTCGTGTCCCATCAAGACCACATCGAAACCCGGCACCCGTTTGGCCACCTCCATCGAAGCATCTTCCAGGATACCGCCCAACACCGCACCCGACTGTCCGGCATGGAAAAGGCCCACCAGAAAATCGGGTTTCTCCTGCTGCTGGATGACCTTCACCCACTTACGGGCACAAGCCACCATATCCTCGAACTGCAGACCGCTCCACAGCTGTTCGGGCAGCCAAGACGGAATGGCCGGAGTCACCATGCCCAGCACGGTCACCTTCACGCCCTCGCGTTCCAGCGTCACGTACGGCGGCAAATAAGGCTTTCCAGTGGCTTGGTCCAGGATGTTCGCGCCCAACACCGGGAACTGGCATTGACGCACCCAACGGTCGTACACCGCATGTCCCGTCTCGATGTCGTGGTTACCCATCGTACCGGCCACGTAGCCCATCTCGTTCAGGATTGCAGCCGTGAGATGTACGGAAGTGGTATCGATGAAATTATAGTAGTAGGCCGTAGGCTGTCCTTGCAGAATATCCCCATTGTCCACCAGCAGGCAACGGTCGCCATACAGCTTGCGCTGCTCCTCGACATACGAATACACGCGGGCCAGGCTTCCTTTCCACTCCTTGCGCTCGATGAAGTTGTAGGGAAAGAAATTACCGTGCACGTCACTGGTTTCTATCAGTTTTATGATCACTTCCTTTTCGGTTTCCATGGCAGCCGATACCTGCAAAATGCCCCCTAACCAAAGGGCAATCATTCCTAAAATATATTTCATAACAAAAGAGGGTCTGACTTTGATGTCAAAAACCTAGCAAAGATACAAAAATTAAACATATAGCCAACTTATTGGCATGTGTTTTGTTTCTTCTTCAGCAACAACATTAATCTTTATATTCTATGGCTTACATCGACTATTACCAAGTATTAGGCGTGGACAAAAGCGCCACGCAAGACGACATCAAGAAGGCATTTCGTAAGCTGGCTCGAAAATACCATCCCGACCTGAACCCTAACGACGATTCGGCCAAGGAGAAATTTCAGGCCATCAACGAAGCCAACGAGGTGCTGAGCGATCCCGAAAAGCGTAAAAAATACGACGAGTACGGAGAACACTGGAAACACGCCGAGGAATTTGAGCAGCAGAAACGCCAAGCCCAGAACGGAGGCGGGTTCGGAGGCTTCCAGACCGACGGAAACGGCCACTACTGGTACAGCAGCAACGGCGACTTCAACGGAGCGGAAGGTTTCGGTGCAGGCGGGGCACATTTCAGCGGCAACGCCAGCGGCTTCTCGGATTTCTTCGAGGAACTCTTCGGACACCGCGGTTCGGCCCGGGGAGGCGGACGAAACACGGCCTTCCGCGGACAGGACTACCAGACGGAACTGCAGCTTTCGTTGCGCGAAGCGGCCCAGACCCACGTGCAGGTCATCCAGGTGAACGACCAGAAACTTCGGATTACCCTGCCGGCCGGCATCGCCAACGGACAAACCATCAAGCTGCGCGGCAAAGGGGCTCCGGGCGCAAACGGCGGACCCGCCGGCGACCTGTACATCACCTTCGTGATTCCCGACGACCCGGAATTCAAGCGCCAGGGTGACGACCTCTACCGGACCGTTCCCATTGACCTCTACACCGCCCTGCTGGGAGGAGATGTCACGGTGAACACCCTCGACGGACAAGTGAAGCTGAAGGTGAAACCCGAAATGCAAAGCGGCACCCAAGTGCGACTGAAAGGCAAGGGATTCCCGGTCTACAAGCAAGAAGGCAAGGCAGGCGACCTCATCGTCACCTACCAGGTGCAATTGCCGACCCACTTGACTGAAGCCCAAAAGGACCTGTTCCGCCAACTGCGGGACAGTAGCCGATAAGGCACAGAAGCGCCCTTCCTATCCTATTTTCAACAAGAAAACCTTTAAAAAACCAACATCATGCGAAACGATATCATCCGTATGGCGGAGTTTTGCCGCCATTGCCATGTAGAGCCCTCGTTCATCCACGAACTGGAAGAAGACGGACTGATTGAAACTCTCCTCGTCGACCAGGAATGCTGCTTGCCCATCGAACAGCTGGCCAACCTGGAACGGTTCACCCACCTGCACTACGACCTGGCCATCAACACCGCCGGCATCGATGCCATCCAGCACCTGCTGCAACGGCTGCAAGGCCTGCAACAGCAGGTGGAAAACCTGCAAAGGGAACTGAAATTTTACCGTTAGTGAGGCTTCCTCGTGTTTTTTTTCGTCCATCATGCCGACATTTTGCTGCAAAAGCACTATCTTTGCCCCTTGGAAAGCAGCCGGCCGGTCTGCCGCTGACGCCGCAAGGCGGAAGAGGAAAGTCCGGGCAACACAGAGCATCCTACTTCCTAACGGAAAGCTGTCTGCGAAGGTGGAGTAACGTAGAAGAAAACAACCGCCCCGGTTTTCTCGAAATCCGGAGTAAGGGTGAGAAGGTGGGGTAAGAGCCCACCAGCCGCATGGCGACATGTCGGGCTGTACGTCTTAGGAGTTGTAAGGTCATGTATACCGGCATTACGAGGGTAGCTCGCCCCACGTCGGAGGGTAGACCGCTAGAGCTCACTGGTGACAGGGAGCGTAGATAAATGGCAGACACTCTGCTGCAAAGCGGAGCACAGAACCCGGCTTACAGGCCGACTGCTTTCCTTTTTTTCGATTTTCGACATTCTAACCTCTTTACTCATGCCCATGAACCCAGCCAAGCTCAAAGGCCTTTTGTCTTTTCTGAATGACGACATTTGGCGAGTGACCGACGACGAGGTCAGCAAGTCACGCGGCATCCTGTACAATGCCATCAAAATCGCCACACTTTCTATCCGCGAATTTACCGACGGCCGTATTCTCAACAAAGCCTCCGCTTTGACCTACAACACGCTGCTGGCTATCATCCCCATTCTGGCCATCCTTTTTGCCATTGCCCGCGGGTTTGGTTTTGCCAACTTGCTCGAGACACAGTTCCGCAACGGTCTGGAAGGTCAGAACCAGGCGGCAGAAGTCGTCCTCGGCCTCATCGACTCGTACCTGGTGCATGCCCAAAGCGGTATCTTCATCGGAGTGGGTCTGATCATGTTGTTCTGGAGTATCCTGACCCTGACCTACAACATCGAGCGCACCTTCAACTACATCTGGCAGGTGAAAAAGCCGCGTACCCTCTACCGCAAGATGACCGACTATTTCTCGATTCTCCTCCTTCTGCCGTTGCTGTTTGTCCTGTCGAGCGGGATTTCCATCTTCATGACGACCATGCTGAAAAACCTGGAGGACTATGTGCTGCTGGCCCCACTCATGAAGTTCCTGGTCCGCCTCATCCCCTTCCTGCTCACCTCGAGCATGTTCATCGGGCTCTATGTGTTTATCCCGAACACCAAGGTGAAACTGAAATATGCCATCCTACCGGGCATCATTGCCGGTACGGCCTTCCAGCTGTTCCAGTACCTGTACATAGGCAGTCAGATTTGGGTATCGCGCTACAATGCCATCTACGGTAGCTTCGCGGCCATCCCGATGTTCCTGCTGTGGACCCAGATTTCATGGAGCATCTGCCTGTATGGCGGTGAACTCTGTTTCATTGCGCAAAACCTGCGCAACTACAGTTTCAGCAAAGAGACGGCCCGCATCAGCCGCCGTTACCACGATTTTCTGTGCATCCTGATTCTGTCGCACATCTGCAAACGCTTTGCCAAGGGCGAAACTCCCTATACGGCCGAAGCCCTGAGCGACGAACACAAGATTCCCATCCGACTCACCAAAAAGATTCTGTATGAGCTGCAGGATATCCACCTGGTACGCGAAACACCGGTGGAAAACGAAGACGAACTGGTGGCTTACCTGCCTTCCATGGACATCAACCAACTGAACGTAGCCTTGCTGCTCAACCGGTTGGATGTGGCCGGTTCGGAAGAATTCAAGATTGACCGCAAGAAATACAGCAGTTCGTGGGAGACCTTGAACAAGGCCCGACAGGAGTATTATCACAACAATGCCAAAATCCTGCTGAAAGATTTATAAGGAATTTCAAGGAAGAGACTTCCAACAGATGATAAAGAAAAAAGCAGGCGTTCACACGGTCGTGGCCGATTTCAGCCCCCTCCTGTGTGAACGCCTGCTTTTTTTTGAATGCTGGGCTTACTCGGCAAAACGCATCATGCGACTCAGGTATTTGCCAATGATATCAAACTCGATGTTGACAATGCTACCGACATGAAACGTATGGAAATTGGTGTGTTCGTACGTATAAGGGATAATCGCTACCTGGAACGTATCATCGGTAGGATTGCAAACCGTCAAACTCACCCCGTTGACCGTCACCGAACCCTTGTCCACCGTGATGTAGCCACGCTGTGCCATGGCACGGTCGAACGCATACCGGAACGTAAAATACCAACTGCCTTCCGCATCCTCGATAGCCACACATTCGGCAGTCTGATCCACATGACCCTGCACGATGTGACCATCCAATCGGCCGTTCATCATCATGCTTCGTTCCACATTCACCTTGTCGCCCGGCTGCAGCAATCCGATGTTCGAGCGCTCGATGGTCTCCTTCATCGCCGTGACCGTATAGGTGCCATCCTGCAGGCTCACCACCGTCAGGCACACCCCGTTGTGCGAAATACTCTGATCAATCTTCAGTTCGTCGACAAACGAACACTTCAACGTGAGGTGCAGGTTTTCCTGGTCCTTGACCACCTTAACCACCTCTGCATATTCTTCTACAATTCCTGAGAACATATTAATATTTATCATTAAATGAATGAATTCGGTAACAAAGATAGCAAAAAAAAAGAAGAATGTCCGAAAAAATGTCGCCAATTATTCCTTCAAAAAGAATGGTGGGTATGAAAAATAATGTATCTTTGCAAGCACAATTCAAATACAATCTGTAAACAAATCAATATCTATAGCTTATGGATAGCACAAAAATCGTAGGAGAAAAGATTAAAACGTTACGCGAAAACCAAGAAATCAGCCTTGCAGAATTGGCAGAACGTTCCGGTTTGTCGGAAGAACAAATCACCCGTATCGAAAGCAACGTCGACCTGCCTTCGCTGGCCCCCCTCATCAAAATAGCCCGTGCCTTGGGTGTTCGTCTGGGCACCTTCCTGGACGACAGCGAAGAACTGGGTGCAGTTGTATGCCGCAAAGAAGAAGGAGAAGATACCATCAGTTTCTCGAACAACGCTTCCGACCTGCGCACCCACATGCACTACCATTCCCTGTCGCGCTCGAAAGCCGACCGCCACATGGAACCTTTTATCGTCGACATCGAACCCACCCAGGAAACCCAGTTTGCCCTCTCTTCGCACGAAGGGGAAGAATTCATTTACGTGATGAGCGGCCAGGTGGAAATCTGCCACGGCAAAAGCACCTATGTCATCCAAGAAGGCGACAGCATCTATTACGACTCCATTGTCCCCCACCATGTACATGGACTGCAAGGACAAGCTGCCAGGATTCTGGCCGTAGTCTATACCCCGATCTGATGGAAGAACTCCCTCGGACCCTTACGTATCACCTTCTTAACATCATAGACCCCACATGGAATTATTTACGAGAACCCTCGGCGAATGGCTGGAGCATTGGGCTGAAGTCACTCCCGACAAAGAATACATTGTCTACTCCGACCGGAACCTGCGCTTCACCTGGCGCCAGTTCAACGAACGGGTAGACCATATGGCCAAGGGATTGTTGGCCATCGGTGTGGAACGTGGCACCCACGTCGGCATCTGGGCCGGCAATGTACCCGACTGGCTCACCTTCCTGTATGCGTGCGCCAAAATCGGAGCGGTGGCTGTCACCGTGAACACCAACTACAAACAAGCCGAACTGGAATATCTGTGCCAGCACTCCGACATGCACACCTTGTGCATCGTGAACGGCGACCGCGGCAACGACGATTTTGTCAACATGGTCTATACCATGCTGCCCGAACTGCGCACCTGCCAACGAGGCTACCTGAAAAGCAAGCGATTCCCCCGCATGAAGAATGTCATCTATATCGGACAGGAAAAATACCGGGGCATGTACAACACGGCGGAAATCCTGCTGCTGGGCAGCAACATCGACGACGATGACCTGTTGGCCGCCAAACAGCTGGTCGATTGCCACGACACCGTGAACATGCAGTACACCTCCGGTACCACCGGTTTCCCGAAAGGCGTCATGCTCACCCACTACAACATCACCAACAACGGCTTCCTGACCGGTGAACACATGAAGTTTACGGGCGACGACAAGTTGTGCGTATGCGTTCCCCTCTTCCACTGCTTCGGCGTGGTCCTGGCCACCATGAACTGTCTGACCCACGGCTGCACCCAGGTAATGGTCGAACGCTTCGACCCGTTGGTGGTCTTGGCTTCCATCCACAAGGAACGCTGTACCGCCCTCTACGGCGTACCCACCATGTTCATCGCCGAACTGAACCACCCGATGTTCGACCTATTCGACCTCTCCAGCCTCCGGACTGGCATCATGGCCGGTTCGCTCTGTCCCGTGGAACTGATGAAACAGGTGGAAGAAAAGATGTTCATGAGGGTGACCAGCGTATACGGACTCACCGAAGCGGCCCCGGGCATGACCCATACCCGCATCGACGACCCGTTCGACGTGCGTTGCCACACCGTAGGCCATGAATTTGAACACACCGAAGTGAAAGTCATCGACCCCGAAACCGGCGAAGAATGTCCGGTAGGCGTACAGGGCGAGATGTGCAACCGCGGCTACAACACCATGAAGGGCTATTACAAGAACCCCGAAGCTACCGCTGAAGTGATCGATGCCAACGGGTTCCTGCACTCGGGCGACTTGGGCGTAAAGGACGAGGACGGCAATTTCCGCATTACGGGACGCATCAAAGACATGATTATCCGCGGCGGCGAAAACATCTATCCCCGCGAAATCGAAGAGTTCCTTTACCAAATGGAAGGCATCAAGGACGTACAGGTGGCCGGCATCCCCTCGAAACGCTACGGCGAAGCGGTAGGCGCCTTTATCATCCTGCACGAAGGAGTCGAGATGAACGAATTTGATGTCCGGGAGTTCTGTCAAGGCAAGATTGCCCGCTACAAGATTCCCAAATACATCTTCTTCATCCGGGAATTCCCCATGACAGGCAGCGGCAAAATCCAGAAGTTCAAACTGAAAGACCTCGGCCTGCAACTGTGCAAGGAACAAGGCATCGAAATCATCTGATGCCCCTTTAAGACTGAAAGACAAACAACTACAGTCCCCAAAGATAAAAAGGTTGTCCCGTATTTGGAACAACCTTTTTATCTTTTTTAGAGTAGACGCTTCTACTTTCGATGCAACTACTTGTCACAAGCCGTTGTCAATCTTCAACCTTTAATCTAATACTATGAAA
>AMCI01001394.1_pt1 | contig 11851 bp, 8 predicted proteins | sample 419838 | NCBI WGS metagenome assembly AMCI01 (sample SAMN01090643, study PRJNA158313) | gut metagenome
AAAATTACACCAATTATTTTTTAGTTTACAGCGAAATCTAAAAGCAGTTCACTTTTTCCTTCGACCGTGACGAGGTCAATGTTCAGAAACGCCAGCCTAATCCCAGCATCAGGTTGTTGGGATCTTTGAATTTGCTCAGCTGATAGCCCACATGTAGGAAGAGGTGTTGCGTCAGCGAGGTTTTCAGAGCCAGTATCTGATACCAGCCTTTGGTGTCTTTCCCCTTTTGGAAGACGTTATAGCCTATTCCTAAGTTAATGAGAAGATGGGCATTACCAGTTCGCCACGTGCCGAGAATCCCACCGAGAACTGCTCACGGAACGGTGGCTTGTAGAACTTCGGATCATTGGGACCACCGCCTGCATAATGGTTTTCTACGTTGGCACTCTCGTCATACTGTGCATCTAGCGATACACCGGCGCGGAAATAGCGGTTGAAATTGTACATCGGATTGAAGTTCAAGCCCACGAGTCCGAAGGATCCCGGAATCATATAGGGGTTACTCTCGTTCAGCATGGCACGCTTGCGGGTGGCACCATAGAGAATAAGATCATAACTGAAATGCGGCTTGAAAATTTTGCAGTCGGGAAGTTGTGTGGTCGGTTTGGTATCTTTATTTTCCGAAGAGCCGAAGGTATGTACCACACCGATTTTTGCTCCGATGAGGTTCACTCCTGAATTAGGATAATGCGTATTTCCATTGGAGAAATGTGTTAGATCGATACCGGCTTTCAGGTTCCATTGAGGAGCCAGTTGCCAGTTGAGCAGAAAGCCTAAATTGATGTAGGCATTTATTTTAGATCCTACTGCTCCATTGTAGGTATTGGTAAAGGCATCGTGTTTCTTCCAGCCGAAAGAAACTCCGAAATTCCATTCATAATCAAATGATAATACTTGATAAAGGCGGGCGATGCGTGATCCTTGAAAAGCATAGATCGATACCGGAGAACCTAACTCAAGGTGATTATCCAGGTAATGATAGGAAAGGCCGATGCCTTGATAAGCATGGGGATACAAACGACCTATTTCCGAGTCTTTGCGGAACTGGAAACTGTATTTTAAATGAGTGGACAAGGCATGACGAATTGGTTTTCCGGCTTGATTTTTCCCTTTGAAGAAAGGATTGTCCTGTGCTACAAAACCGGGACGGACATCTAGTTCCATCCGGTGGGTCAGTTGGTGAAAATCCAGTTTCTGCGCTTGTATTTTATTTTCCAACAGTTCAAAGACGGTTAGCAGGAATCCTAAAAGTATCAACCTGTTCATCATGGTGTATCACTTTACTTTTCTTTGTTTATTCTGTTTTTAATGTTTGCTGGCAGGCTTCGGCACGACTATATATAGTCCTTTTTCATCTTTTGTTAATGTATATTTACCGGTCTTAAGCCATTGGTTCCAGTCTTTGAAAAAAGATTGGATAAATAGAAACAAGTCTTCAGTCATATTCAGTTCTTTGCCAGTTTGGACGGGAAAAACAATCTGTCCGTTCTTGATAGACAGCTGACGTCTAGCTCGGTCCAATGCTTCCAAGTAAACCACCTGATTATAGAATGCATTGCGGTTGAATCCACTACCATTGAGAACGTCAATGGCTGCATAGGACATCATACCTTTCGTTTTCAAGAAAGTAGTGTCAGTAAGTGTCGTTTGGTAGGCATTGGCTTCTTGACGGAGTTGGGATGTTATTAGTTTAAATAAACTGTCTTGATAGGAACGGTTTATTTCACTATTCAGCTTTTCATAGATCGCCGGCAACAACTTGTCACAGGGAGAAGTGATGGCAAAGTTGCCACTTTCAATTCTTGCATTGACGAATGGATTGCTTACCACTGAGTCGTTAAACACAAAAGCAATTTGTTTTCCGATGGCTTTTTCCGTTTCAACAGCCCAGCGATCTGCATAATAAGGATGTATTTTTCCAATGATGATCTGTTTGCCGAACGCGTCTGTATCTAGACGTAATATTTCAAAATCTTTTGCTGTGACAATGGGTTCCCATGCTAAACTGTCTGCACTATGGCTCACCACATGATACCAGCCGTTTTCCCGATGGATGGCAGAAGGCCGGCTATTACATCCCACCAGCAGCCAACCTATAAGAAGAATCAATACCACACCTACAGCTAGATAAACCATCGCCTTAAAATAGGCCGCTTTATCTAGTTTTTCCTTTTCCAACGTTTTACGCCGGATATCCTCCAGTTGTTCCACACTAAGGTTTGTGTAGTTCGTTCCTTTTCCTATTTCCAAAAGCCGTTTGCGGGTATCAGTCATTCGTTCTCGGTTTCGCTTGCGCAGTTCTCGATTTTCCTTATCGCGCTGCAGCATATCGTTGATGCATCCTAAGGTTCCCATAAGGTATGATTTAAGTTATTGGCTGTAAATGTAACTGTTTGTATAAAAACTAGTGCTGTTTCCATAGATAATTTTGTAAAAAAACTATCGCTTTGCAAAATTTTATACTCATAGGCAACCTATAGGTGTATTTATGCCTGTACAATCATTCGATAAATTCTTTTGGTAAGTTGGGGCTATGTGGGTTACTTTCTGTATATTTGCCGATAGAACTAAATTGTAAAAGTAAATGCAACAAAATAAGAAGTTTATTGCACCAGGGGGATGGTTTTCTCTGACTTATCCGACTTCATGGTATGAATTTGAGGATGTAGAAGATTCTTTTCTTTTCTATAATCCAGATGAATGGACTGGTAATTTTCGTATTTCAGCCTTTAAAGGGAACAAAGGTTATGGCGATGAGTGTGTTGAAATGGAATTGCAAAACAGTGTAGATGTGCATAAGGTAAAAATCGGTCCTTGGCATTGTGCAGCCAGTATGGAGATTATTGAGGAAAATGGTGAATTGTATCAGATGTATGTATGGGTGCTGGGTGCGGATGATTTGGCCATTGAATGTTCGTTTACGGTACCTCAAGGTGCATCTACAGCTGAAGCAGAGGCTATCATTGCTTCTATAGAAGTACGAAAAGAAGGTGTGAAATATCCGGCAGAACTGATTCCGGCACGGGTGTCGGAGATTTATCTGATTGATAGAGCCTATGAATGGATGAATTATACGGTACGTGAAGAATTCAAGGTGGATTTTCATGGTGCAGAGGAAGATATTGTGTATATGCAGAAGATGGTGGACAGCGGTTATATTCCTCTTAAAAAAAAGGAACTTTGGCTGAATGTGGGCATTGTTCTTTGTGCGATACTCACCAATGAAGTGGAAGGTTGGGAGTGGAAAACGCTGGTAGATGGTAATCGGGAAGCTCCGGTGTTGCAGCATCGTGTTTCAGGGAAATGTGTGGACCCGATGAAGTTGGTATGGAGCAAAGTCAAGGCTGGTGAACCGGTGATTTTGGACGAAGCTTATCAGTCTGCTTTGGATTTATGTTGAAGTGTTTTTATTTTAGTAATAACTGATTATTCAAACTATTTTTTGATTACGTGAATCCGATATTACAAGTGGAAAATCTGACCAAGTCGTTTGGTGATTTGGTCTTGTTTGAAGATATTTCCTTCGGCTTGGCTGAAGGGCAGAGAGTGGGCTTAATTGCTAAAAATGGAAGTGGAAAATCTACTTTACTGAACATTCTTTCCGGTAAGGAAGGATATGATTCAGGGAAGATATCTTTTCGCAGGGATTTGCGTGTGGGGTATTTGGAACAGGACCCGCGTTATCCGGAAGATTTGACTGTGTTGGAGGCATGCTTTCATCATGGTAATACTACCGTAGATTTAATCAAGGAATATGAATTGTGTATGAAAACGGAAGGGTATCCAGGATTGGATGCCCTCCTTACACGTATGGATCAGGAAAAGGCCTGGGAATATGAACAACAGGCTAAACAGATTCTTTCACAGTTAAAAATCAATGATTTTGATCAACCGGTCAGTCAACTGTCGGGTGGGCAGTTGAAACGTGTGGCTTTGGCTAATACGTTGATTACGGAACCTGATTTGCTGATTCTGGATGAGCCGACCAATCATTTGGATTTGGATATGACGGAATGGCTGGAGGAGTATCTGCGCCGTACAAATTTGAGCTTGCTGATGGTGACGCACGATCGCTATTTTCTGGATAGGGTATGCTCGGAAATTATTGAGATAGATAACCGTACGGTGTATAGTTATAAAGGTAATTACAGTTATTATCTGGAGAAACGTCAGGAACGTATGGAGGCCAAGACAGTGGAGATAGAACGGGCTAATAATTTGTATCGCACGGAGTTGGAGTGGATGCGGCGGATGCCACAGGCGCGTGGGCATAAAGCCCGCTATCGGGAAGAGGCTTTCTATGAATTGGAGAAAGTGGCCAAGCAGCGGATGTATGAAGGAAATGTGAAATTGGATGTGAAAGCTTCGTATATCGGTAGCAAGATTTTTGAGGCGGATCATCTTTATAAATCGTTCGGTGATTTGAAGATTCTGGAGGATTTTTCTTACATTTTCTCCCGTTATGAAAAAATGGGAATTGTGGGTAATAATGGGACGGGTAAATCTACGTTTATCAAAATTTTAATGGGTCAGGTAAAACCGGATAGTGGCACGCTTGACATTGGTGAAACGGTACGTTTCGGTTATTATTCGCAAGAAGGGTTGCAGTTTGATGAGCAGATGAAGGTGATTGACGTGGTGCAGGATATTGCTGAGGTGATTGAATTGGGCAATGGCAAGCGTTTGACAGCATCGCAGTTTTTGCAACATTTCTTGTTCACACCGGAAACACAGCATAGTTATGTGTATAAGTTGAGTGGAGGTGAACGTAGACGTTTATATTTGTGTACGGTATTGATGCGGAATCCGAATTTCTTGGTATTGGATGAGCCGACGAATGATCTGGATATTGTGACGTTGAATGTATTGGAGGAATATTTGCAGAGCTTTAAGGGTTGTGTGATAGTGGTGAGTCACGACCGTTATTTTATGGATAAGGTGGTAGACCATCTGATGGTGTTTAATGGGCAGGGAGATATTCGAGATTTTCCGGGCAACTATACGCAGTACCGAGCTTGGAAAGAAGAAAAAGAACGGGCTGAAAAGGAACGTGAGAAGGAACATCGGCAGACTCAGCCATCAACCGACACACGCATTCGGAAGACGGAAAAGAAAAAATTGTCGTTCAAAGAAAAGCGTGAGTTTGAACAGTTGGAGCAGGAAATTGTTGCATTGGAAGAGGAAAAGAAACAAATTGAGGAAGCACTTTGTAGCGGTTTGTTATCAGTGGAAGAATTGACCGAAAAATCGAAACGATTGCCGGTGCTGGAAGAACAAATTGATGAGAAGACTTTTCGTTGGTTGGAATTGAGTGAATTGGCTTGATGTGTTACTGAGTGTATGGAGTTATGAAGGAAAATTTGACCAATTATCATAGTCATAGTTTGTATTGTGACGGACGGGCTGGCATGCGCGATTTTGTGCGTTTTGCTATGAGCCAGGGATTTTCATCTTATGGGTTTTCGAGTCATGCGCCATTGCCTTTTTTTACACCATGGACGATGGAATGGGATTGTATGGATGATTATCTAGCCGAGTTTAGCAGACTGAAGCAGCAATATGCAGGTCGTATAGAATTATATGTTGGTCTGGAAATAGATTATCTGGATGAGGAAAGTAATCCCAGTGTACAGCGCTTTCGGGAATTACCTTTGGATTATCGGATTGGATCTGTGCATCTTCTGTACGATATGCAGGGCAATCTCGTGGATGTGGATACTACTCCGGAGCATTTTCGAGAATTGGTGAATCGTCATTTTGCGGGAAATCTGGACATGGTGATTCATCTTTATTATGAACGTTTGCTGCGTATGGTAGAATTGGGTGGATTTGATATCGTAGGGCATGCTGATAAGATGCATTATAATGCGTCCTGTATGCGCCCGGGTTTGTTGGATGAACCTTGGTATGATGAGTTGGTGCGCCACTATCTGACAGCGATTGCGCATAAGGGTTATCAGGTGGAAATCAATACGAAATCTTTTCATGAAACTGGTACTTTTTTCCCAAACGAGCGATATTTTCGTTATCTTTTGGAATTGGGTATACCGGTGCAGGTGAATAGTGATGCGCATTATCCGGAGTTGATAAACAATAACCGCCCGGCAGCACTACAGGCCTTGTGGCGAGCAGGTTACCGGACGGTGATGGAATTGCATGAGGGTCAATGGCAGGCTACACCTATTTCCCTTTGAGCAAAAGGTCGTCAGTGGCAAGGGTCATCTCCTGGATGAGGTGCGTGGCTCCGGCGTACTTGTCAATGATGAAAAGTATGTAACGGATGTCAACGCATACAGCCCGTTGTGAGGAAGGTCGAAAAGCGATATCTCCGGTAAGTCCTTCATAGTTACGGTCGAAACCTGTACCAATGAGTTGTCCTTTTGCATTGAATACCGGACTGCCGGAATTTCCGCCAGTGTTGTCGGTATCAATGATGAAGCAGGTTGGCATATTCCCGTCGGGCAGTGCATAGCGTCCATAGTCTTTGGCAAGATAAAGTTGCTTCAACTTGTTCGGTATGACAAATTCCCAGTTGTTGGGATCTTCTTTCTCCATGGCACCTTTCAGGGTAGTGTAGTACTGATAAGCTACCCCATCGGCCGGTTCATAAGAACGTACTTTCCCGTAGGTGAGACGTAACGTGGAATTTGCATCAGGATAAATCGGAGTGTCCGCAGCTTGTTTCATCTTCATCATTCCTTTTACCCATACTTTATGTGCGGCATTATAATTTTTGTTGGCTTCCATCATGGCTAAGGTGGTCTGTAGCAATCCGTCGGTGATGGAATATTTAAAGAGCACCATCCAATCGGTCATAAGTTTGTACAGACTGGGCTTGTGGATGAATTTGGCAAAGTTCTCACGATTTCCGAAGATGGAATACTTGAAGCAGGCATCAATGAAAGCGTCGCTGTTGCCTTTAAAACGTTTGTCTATGACTTTGCAAATGCCTATGCGTTGTTCTGTCGGAATGTATTTCAGATAAGTGCTTAACATCTGTTTGCCCACTTTTCGTTCTACTTCCGGAAAAGGTATTGATTGAAAATATTTTTCTCCTTCTTGTTTCAACGCTTCAGTGGCTTTCTGAATGGCTGTCTTATCTTTGCTTTTTAAGGCAGCTACTAGATGAGCCGTATTGGGAATGCGCATGAAGTCGAGTGCCGTAATCAGAGCTTCTTGCAAAGCTTGCTGATGGTAAAGTGCCGGACGACGCTGACGTACAATCTGCTGAATCTGATGGAAGGCGTGTTGATAAGATGTGTCACCTTGTTGGAGTCCAAAGGCCAGTAGAGCTTCCTGCTGTGCACGTTTGGTATCGAGTACTTTTAGACGTATCAGACCTTCGTTCATGCCGATGGCATTTTTCCAATAGTTGGCCGAAGACGCATATTTGCTGGCATAATGGATGCGCACGGCATCATCGCGCAGCATTTCTTTCATGAGTACTTTCTGACGTTCGTCACGAACGTGATGACGCATGAAGTTCGTGGTCTGCATGCGTTCTTCCACCTCATCGGCAATCATATAGCGCCAGTTACGACCCGGGAATCCCATGACAAAGGTAAAATCGCCTTCTTTGTATCCTGCCAGACTGATGGTCAAGTGTTTTTTTACTTTCAACGGGACATTTTGCGGACTATAAGCTGCAGGCTTTCCATCAGGAGTTGCATAAATACGGAACAGAGAAAAATCGCCGGTGTGACGCGGCCACATCCAATTGTCGGTATCTGCACCAAACTTTCCAATGGAAGAGGGAGGGGCTCCTACCATACGGATGTCGCTATATACGGTTTTTATAAAGAGGTAATAGCGGTTGCCACCATAGAAGGCTTTCAATTCCAATTTCCTGCCAGGTGTCAGTTCTATGTTTTCGTCTTTGGCAAAGCGTTCGGCTACTTTGGTCAGGTATTTGGGTGAAAGATAATTTGTCCCTTTAGGATCTTTGTCTTGTTTGAGCTGAGCCAGTACGTAGTCGGTTACATCAAGAATTTGGTCAATATAAGTGATGGTCAGTCCTTTGCAAGGAAGTTCTTCGTTGCGGTTCATGGCCCAAAAGCCATGGGTAAGGTAGTCATGCTCCACAGAACTGTGTTGCTGAATAGCGCCGTAGCCGCAGTGGTGATTGGTCAATACCAATCCTTCCGCTGAAATAACTTCACCGGTGCATCCTCCGCCGAAATGAACCACAGCATCTTTTAAGGAAATGCCTTGCGGGTCATAAATTTGATTGACAGGGATGAGCAGGCCGAGTTCTTGCATGGCCACCTGATTTTGTTTTTGCAGGTCGGTAAGCATCCACATGCCTTCATCGGCACTGGCCGAAAGTGCCGATGAAGCAAGTAGAACTGTAAGTAGAAACTTTTTCATACGTGTGTTATTCTACAATTTGCATTTCGTTAATGAGGTGCTGACAGCCTCCGAGTTTGTCAAGGATGAACAGTACATAGCGGATGTCGAGCGCAATACAACGCTGTAGATTATTATCGAAATTGATGTCACCGCTGAGTGATTCCCAATTGCCGTCGAAAGCACAGCCGATGAGGTGGCCTTCGCCATCGATGACAGGACTTCCAGAGTTACCACCGGTAATATCGTTGGTGGTAAGGAAGCAGACCGGCATCACACCGTTAGCCATGGCATAGCGGCCGAAGTCTTTGTTCTGAATCAGTTCTTTCAACTTGGCGGGTACTACAAATTCACTGTTGGTGGGATCTTCTTTTTCCAGAATACCGTCGGTGGTTGTGAAGTATTTGTAGCGAACACCATCTTTCGGGTTGTAAGATTTTACATTTCCATAAGTAAGGCGCAGGGTGAAGTTAGCATCCGGATAAGAAGGCACGGGCAGTTTCATTTCGCCCAAACCGCGGATGTATGCTTTGTGGAGCAGGTCAATACCTTCTTCAGCTTTGTGCAGAGCTTTTGCCAATTCTTGGATTTTTTCTACTTTGGCACGTGAATATGCAGTAGCCAAATCACGGTCAATGGCTTTGGCTGTAGGTTTCTTTAGAAATTTGTCCAGGTTGGCACGGTTGGCCATGATAGACTGGTCGTACAGTTGGTCTACATAAGCATCGTAGTTGCCTTTAAAATCCTGTTCAATAGTTTGGTAAAAAGCAGGCAATTGGTCCGGCTGCAGGGCTTTGGCCAAGGCAGGCAAGATGGCTTTTGCTACGGCACGATCTACCTGATGGTCGTAATCTTTGTTGTGTGTATCGTTGAATACCTCTTCCAGCTGTTTCTTAGAAGCTTCCAGCAAAGAATCATTTTTCTCTTTCAAAGCTGTCTTGATGTTGTCCATGATCATGAACGGGCTGCCGAATTCAATGGCACCGCGTAGTGCTTCGAAAGTATAATATAACTGGTGGAGCAGGGGAGTACTTTGTGCTACTACGGCATCAATTTTTTCGACTACTCCTTGATAGGCCGGCTTGCCTTGGGCAAAAGCTGCAAACTTTTTCTCAATGTCGGCTTTCGTGCCCAATACATCGTTGTCGATGATGGCTTTATTCATACCGATAGAGTTTTTCCAGTAGTTGCTGCTTTGTGCAAATTTGCTGGCATATTGGATGCGTATTTTATCGCTGGCTTCCATGAATTTACGTAATACTTCCAAACGTACACCACGCATATCAATCATGGCTTGATTGGTAGCTGTCATGCGTTGTTTTACTTCGCTCTGTGTGAGATAACGTTCGGTGCTTCCGGGGAAGCCCATAATCATGGCATAGTCTCCTTCTTCTAGTCCTTTCAGTGAGATGGGCAGGAACTTAGGAGTTTTTAAAGGTACGTTGTCGGCAGAATAGGCGGCCGGTTCTCCGTTTTTGTCAGCATAGATGCGGAACATAGAGAAGTCTCCTGTGTGACGTGGCCACATCCAGTTGTCGGTTTCACCGCCGAATTTTCCTACAGAGGAAGGAGGAGCAGCTACCATGCGCACGTCATTATACACTTTATAATAGAATAGAAAATATTGATTTCCGGCATAAAAAGGCAATGCTTTGGTTTCAATGCCCGGCTTCCCTTTCAGATCGCTTTTTTCATATTCTTCTTTTGCCAACTTGTTGAGGTAGGCACTGGTCATGGCTGTAGTTTCATCTACTTTTCCGTCTTTGATTTGTTGGTTCACCAAGTCTGTGATATTGACGATACGGTGTACAAAGCGGAATTCCAATCCCGGAGTGGGGAGCTCCTCATTTCGGCTTTTTGCCCAAAAACCATTGGTGAGATAATCATGTTCCACGGAGCTGTGCTGTTGGATGGAGCTATAGCCACAGTGGTGATTGGTCAGGATTAATCCTTCCGGTGAAATAATCTCCCCCGTACACCCACGACCGAAAATTCCCACAGCATCTTTTAAGGACACTCCTTGCGGATTATACAGATCGTCAGCTTGCAACTTTAGACCTTGTCTCTTCATCAATTCGATGGAATTTTGTTGTTTCATCAGTTGGAGAAGCCACATGCCCTCGTCTGCGTGTGCTGATCCGATGAATAATGCGGCAACAGCCGCGATTAGATACTTTTTCATTGTCTGTTTAAATATTGAGTTAAAAATTGATTTGCTTATTTTTGATTTCAGTCAGATGTTGCATGACATTTGCCGGTGGACGTTGGTTCATGAGTTCGTTTTTCATGAAATCCATATAGGGTGCTACATGCTCGAAGAACTGTTTATAGCCACTACACAAGTAGTTAAGTCCGGGTTCGCCGGTAGATGTGTGGGCGAAGCGATTTTTAGGACATTCGCCGTTGCAGGCAAATAGCCATTTACATTCCTTACACTGGGTGGGCAGAGAGGCTTGTTTCATCTGTCCGAATTTTTGCTGACGTTCACTATACATCATCTCTACCAGGGTTTGCTGGTAAATATTTCCTAGTTTATATTCCGGAAATACGAAATGGTCACAAGAATATACGTCGCCGTTGAATTCCATTACACCCGCATGCCCGCAGGTCTTGCCCATCGAGCAGACACCAGGTTGTTCACCCATCCAGTTGGCCAAGGTGGAATCAAAAAGTTGGATGTAATAGGTACCTACATCTTCTTTAATCCATTCGTCGAACAGGGAACAGAGAAAGTTGCCCCACTGTTTCGGACTGACCGAGAAGTCTGCCAGTTCAGTGGCTTGTTCACGGTCGGCCAGAGAAGCTAGGTGACGTCCGTCCTGATGAGGTATGATGCGTTCCACAATGGGGGCAAACTGGATATAGTGACATTCTATTTCCTTGAAAAAACGGTAAAAATCAATGGGGTAATCGGCGTTAAAATCATTGACTACTGCCATACCATTCCATTCCACTTCATGCTTTTTGAGCAAATTAATGCCTTGCATCACTTTGATAAATGAAGGTTTGCCCATCTTGTTGCGGCGATATTCATCATGAAACTCTTGTGGCCCATCAATAGATACTCCTACCAGCCAGTTGTTCTCTTTGAAAAACTCGCACCATTCATCAGTGAGCAAGGTACCATTGGTTTGTATACAGTTGTCAATGGTACGCCCGTTGGCATATTTCTTCTGCAACTCCATCGCTTTTTTGTAAAAAGACAAAGGTCTCATCAGAGTTTCACCTCCGTGCCAGGTGAAAAGTACCTGCGGCATAGTTTGTGAGTTGATATATTCTTTGATGAACCGTTCCAATAGTTCTTCGCTCATCACATGTTTGGGATTTTCCCGGTAAAGCTTAGCTTTTTCAAGGTAATAGCAATATTCACAAGCCAAATTGCAGACTGCTCCTACAGGTTTCAGCATAACGTAAAGTGGCTTGGCAAAAGGGGCATAGGTGGACATGAATCGTTTTGTTTAATCTGATTATACATAGTCGTCTGTTGGGACGAGATGTGCAAAAA
>AMCI01001405.1_pt1 | contig 11830 bp, 9 predicted proteins | sample 419838 | NCBI WGS metagenome assembly AMCI01 (sample SAMN01090643, study PRJNA158313) | gut metagenome
AGAACCATTTAAGTAAGAAATAAAATCATTTAAACGATAAAAAACGGTCCATGGAATTGACGAATTTAATTAGTTATCTGAACGAGGTAGACACAACGGTCTTTTTGTTTTTCAACGGTATCCACGCGTCCTTTTGGGATATCTTCATGAAGACCTTTACCGGTATCTTTATCTGGTTACCCTTGTATGCCTCATTGATGTATCTGCTACTTAAAAACTTTCACTGGAAAGAAGTGGTGTGTTACACCGTAGCCATCGCACTGGCCATCATCCTGGCCGATCAACTATGCAGCAGTCTGATACGCCCCGAAGTGGCCCGCCTACGCCCGGCCAACCCGAACAGTCCGATTGTGGACCTGGTACATATCGTAAACGACTACCGGGGCGGCAGATACGGTTTTCCCTCCTGCCATGCAGCCAATTCGTTTGCCCTGCTGGCCTTTGTACAATGCACTTTCCGCAACCGCCGGCTCACCTTCTTCTTTCTGGCATGGGCCATTGTCAACTGCTACACTCGCCTTTATTTAGGTGTACATTATCCGGGAGACTTACTAGTAGGGGCCCTCATCGGAAGCGGTCTGGGAATGCTTTGCAGCACACTTGGCCGCAAAGTAGCCCTCTACTGGAAACCCCAAGTCCCTTATAGTGGAACAGTCAGATACACAACCATACCCATTGGTATCGGACTGATTACCTTGACGGGTATTATCATCTATACCTTGATTCAGATCTAATCAACTACAGGCACCTGGCTGGCGAATGTAATCCACAATCCACTGCCCCACTTCCTTGGTGCCGTAGCGCGGTCCGCCTTCTACTTGAATCTCGGGAGTACGCACTTGCGCATCCAGGGAAGCGTTCACAGCCCGGCGCACCAACGCACCTTCTTCTTTCAAATCGAAATGCTCCAGCAGCATAGCCACTGAAAGAATCTGTGCCAGCGGATTGGCAATATTCAGTCCTTTCGCCTGCGGCCACGACCCATGAATCGGTTCGAAAACCGGTGTACACTCGCCGGTAGAAGCCGAGGGCAGAAGTCCCATTGAACCGCTGATGACCGAACCTTCATCGGTAAGGATATCGCCAAAAGTGTTTTCCGTTACCATCACATCAAAAAAAGTAGGTTCCTGAATTATTTTCATAGCTGCATTGTCCACAAACATATAATCAGTAACTACCTCCGGATACTGTGGAGCTATTTCCTGCGCAATCTGACGCCACAACCGCGAAGAAGCCAGTACATTGGCCTTATCCACCACTGTGAGGTGTTTACGACGCTTCATGGCACACTCGAAAGCCACCTTCAGAATCCGTTCGATTTCGGGACGGGTGTAGTAGTTGGTGTCATACGCTTTATCGCTGTCCTGATACTTCTCCCCGAAATACATGCCTCCCGTCAGTTCGCGAATACAGACAAAATCGGCTCCTTTCACCAACTCAGTCCGCAAGGGCGACTTGTGGAGCAGGCAATCGAATGTTTGCACTGGACGAATGTTGGCAAACAAGCCCAAACGCTTGCGCATGGCCAGCAGTCCTTGTTCCGGACGCACACTGGCAGTCGGATCATTGTCATATTTTGGGTCGCCCACCGCCGAGAACAGCACAGCATCAGCTTCCTTACAAACCTGAAAAGTAGACTCCGGAAAAGGATCGGCCACCTTATCAATGGCATCAGCGCCACAAATAGCATATTCATAGCTCACCTGATGACCAAACTTCTCACAAACGGCACTCAATACCGCCACTCCCTGCTCGGAGATTTCCGGACCGATGCCATCACCGGCCAGCACTGCAATTTTCAATTTCATCTTCCTATATATTATTCGGTTCGTACCAATTATTTCTCCTTGTTTTCTTCCGTCTCATCCTCGTTCTCGATGATATTCAACATTTTCACCGTGGCCTTAATCGCTGCCTCCGTCTGGTCGGCATCCAGTCCACGGGTGCGGAACACCTGATCCTTATAACTCCAAGTAATCACCGTCTGCACAAACGCATCCGTACGTCCGCCAGGCGGAATAGTCACGGCATAGTTGGTAAGCATCGGGAACTTCCTGCCCAGGGTCACCTTATAAACCTTGCGCAAAGCCCGCACAAAAGCATCATACTGACCATCGCCGCTCGAACTCTCCTCATACTCCTTTCCGTTAATTTCAATCTTCAACGTAGCCATCGGCTTCAAGCCATAAGCCAAGTTCACAATGTAGCTTTTCAGTTTCACCTTATCGCCCACCGATCCGTGTTTCAGCACGTCCGATACGATGTAAGGCAAATCCTCCTGCGTCACAACCTCTTTCTTATCGCCCAACTCGATGATGCGCTCCGTTACCTTGCGCATAGCCTCTTCATCCAATACCAGACCCAAATTCTCCAGATTCTTACAGATGTTGGCCTTACCGCTAGTCTTGCCCAACGCATACTCCCGCTTACGAGCAAAACGTTCGGGCAACAAGCCGTTGCAATACAGATTATTCTTATTGTCTCCGTCGGCATGCACCCCTGCTACCTGCGTAAACACATTCTCACCCACGATGGGCTTGTTAGCCGGAATCATCACCCCTGAGTACGACTCCACCACCCGGCTCACATCATTCAGGCGACTCTCATCAATGTTTGTAATCGCATTGAAGTGATCCTTCAAGATGGCCTGCACACTCGCCAGCGGCGCATTGCCGGCCCGTTCACCCAACCCATTGATGGTGGTGTGCAATCCCTTCACACCGCTCAGCACCGCTGCCAGCACATTGCTCACCGCCAGGTCATAATCATTATGAGCATGAAAATCAAAATGCACATCCGGATAGCGTTTTTTCATCTTACGCATAAACTCAATAACCTGCAGCGGATTGAGAATACCCAACGTATCGGGCAACATGAAACGACAAATACGAGTAGACACCAGCCCGTCCATCAACTGAAACACATACTCGGGTGAATCCTGGATGCCATTGCTCCAATCTTCGAGGTAGACATTCACACTGATACCCAACTGCTCCGCATAACGAAGCACCTCCAGTATATCTGCCAAATGCTCCTCGGGCGTCTTCTTCAGTTGCAATGTGCAATGCTTCAACGACCCTTTACACAAAAGATTGAGCACCCGACAGCCCGCCCGATAAATCCAGTCAACCGACTGACCGCCGTCTACAAAGCCCAGCACCTCCACCTTTGAAAGCAAATTGCGCCGCTGTGCCCAGTCGCAGATCATCTTCACCGCTTCAAACTCCCCTTCCGACACCCGTGCAGAAGCCACTTCCACTCGGTCCACCTGCAAATCCTCCAGCAGCAGACGGGCAATCATCATCTTCTCGTGCGCCACAAAAGATACCCCACTCGTCTGCTCACCATCTCGTAGCGTGGTATCCATAATCTCTATCTTGACGCCTTCTTTTCCCATAGTTCTATCCGGTCTTTATGGCTCAACAAAAAATCGATATCGTCCAGCCCGTTCAACAGACAATGCTTCTTATAGGCATTGATTTCAAAATGTTCTTGGTGACCTGTGGCCTTATTCAGAAGAGTCTGCTCCGGGAGATTCACCACCACCTCCATCTTCGGATCGGCTTCGATGGAAGCAAACAGCTGTTTCAGAAACTCCTCGCTCACCTCCACCGGCAACACAAAGTTGTTCAGTTCATTGTTCTTGTGAATATCGGCAAAGGAGCTCGACACCACCACCCGGAAACCATAACCGGCAATGGCCCATGCCGCATGCTCCCGGCTCGAACCCGAGCCGAAATTCTTGCCCGCCACCAGCACCTGTCCGCCATAAAGCGGATTGTTGAGCACAAAGTCCAGATTGACAGAGCCGTCAGCATGATAGCGCCAATCACGGAAAAGATTATCACCAAAGAATTTCTCATCCCGGGTAGTGGCTTTCAGAAAACGAGCCGGGATAATCTGATCGGTATCCACATTCTCCAATGGGAGGGGGACACACGTACTGGTAAGTATATCAAATTTAACCTTCATACATTTCTTCTCATTACATCAACTTTTCCTTAAAGAATCAGCCTCTCTCTTATTTACTCCTCCTGCAGCCATTCGCGCGGGTCGGTGATGACTCCGGCCACAGCAGCTGCAGCTGCCACCAGCGGACTGGCCAGCAAGGTACGTGCACCAGGGCCCTGACGTCCTTCAAAGTTGCGATTGCTCGTAGACACTGCATACTTCCCTGCCGGAATTTTATCGTCGTTCATCGCCAGACAGGCCGAACAGCCCGGCTGACGAATGGCAAAGCCTGCTTCCGCCAGCACTTTATCGATGCCCTCTTCCCGTATCTGTGCATCCACCATCCACGAACCCGGCACTAGCCAAGCCGTAACATGTGGTGCTTTTTTACGGCCTTTCACCAACGAAGCAAACAAACGGAAATCCTCGATACGGCCATTGGTGCAAGCGCCTAAGAATACGTAGTCAATCTTCTTGCCTAAGAGCAGCTCGCCGGGACGGAAGCCCATGTAATCAAGCGATTTCAAGAACGATCCGCGTTCCGCCTCACTCATGTCATCGGTCTGCGGGATACGCTCCCCAATCCCCATGCCCATGCCGGGATTGGTGCCGTAAGTAATCATCGGTTGCACATCCGCCGCATCAAAACACACTTCCCGGTCGAACACAGCATCCTCCTCACTTTTTAGCGTGCGCCAATAAGCCACCGCCTTCTCCCATGCCTCACCCTTTGGGGCATATTCACGCCCACGGATGTAGTCGAAGGTTACCTCATCAGGTGCCACCATTCCACCGCGTGCTCCCATCTCGATAGAGAGATTGCAGAGGGTGAGCCGTCCTTCCATCGACAAGCTGCGCACCGCCTCTCCGGCATACTCCACGAAGTAGCCGGTGGCCCCGCTCGTAGTCATCTTCGCCATCATATACAGCGCCAAGTCCTTTGCCGTCACCCCCCGTCCCAGCTGTCCGTTCACCGTGATGCGCATCGTCTTCGGACGGGCTTGCAGGATACATTGGGAAGCCAGCACCATCTCTACCTCACTGGTGCCGATGCCAAAAGCCACAGTTCCCAGCGCCCCATGCGTAGAGGTGTGTGAATCACCACACACAAGGGTCATCCCCGGCAGCGTGAGTCCCCGTTCGGGCCCCACCACATGAATGATACCGTTCTTGGGATGCATCATCCCGAAATAGGTCAATCCGAAATCATGTGCATTCTGAGCCAACGCATCCACCTGCGCCTTCGACACCGGATCAGCAATCGGCCGGTCCTGGTCGTGTGTGGGCGTATTGTGGTCGGGCATACAAAACACCTTTTCTGGACGCAACACCCCGATACCCCGTTTGCGCAAACCGGCAAAAGCCTGCGGACTAGTTACCTCGTGGCAATACAAGCGGTCGATGTAAAGTTGTATGAGACCGCCGTCGACCACTGTAACCACATGGGCATCCCATATTTTATCAAATAATGTTTTCATCTGATTCTATTTTTTCATTTACATGGGTCGTTTCTGCTCTTCTCTCCTTTCAAATCTTGAACTTGTTGATGCAGTCAATGTAGGCTTCCACCGATGCGGCAATGATGTCTGTATTGGCACCGAAACCATAGTAAATCTGGCTATCATATTCCACTTGCATGTGCACCTTACCCATATCATCACTCCCCTTGCTGATGGCTTGAATGGTAAACTCCTTCAGCGTCATGTGGCGGTCGATGATTTTCTTTAGGGCCTTGATGGCAGCATCCACCGGACCGTTTCCGCTAGCGCAACTTTCAAACTTCTCGCCCGCGATATTAAGCCCGAGACTAGCCACCGAACGGACTCCCACCCCACTGGTTACCTGAAGGTATTCCAGTTTGATACGATGATTCAATGTGCGGTCGGCTCCAGCAAGCACCAGAATATCATCGTCCGTCAGGTCTTTCTTTTTATCAGCCAGCTTAAGGAAGTCCTCATACACCTTGTCGAGTTTCTCCTGCGTAAGCTCCACGCCCAAAATCAAGAGGCGGTTTTTCAGTGCCGCCCTGCCGCTCCGAGCTGTCAGGACAATAGAATTGTCAGTAATACCTACGTCATGCGGATTGATAATCTCATACGTATGCACGTTTTTCAACACCCCATCCTGATGAATGCCCGACGAATGAGCAAAAGCATTCCGCCCCACAATGGCCTTGTTGGGCTGCACCGGCATATTCATCAGACTCGACACCATGCGGCTCACCGGAAAAATCTTCTGCGTATTGATGTTCGTTTCAATCTCAATCTCACGGTGGCTCTTAATAATCATAACTACCTCCTCGAGCGCCGTATTACCGGCCCGCTCGCCAATGCCGTTGATGGTTACCTCCACCTGACGTGCCCCGTTGATTACCCCTGCCATAGTATTAGCCGTTGCCATCCCCAGGTCGTTGTGGCAATGTGTGGAAAGAATGGCCCGGTCGATGCCTTCCACATGCTCCATGAGATACCTGACCTTGGCTCCGTATTCCGAAGGCAGACAATAGCCGGTTGTGTCGGGAATATTCACCACCGTGGCCCCAGCCTTGATGACAGCCTCCACCACACGGGCCAGATAAGCATTATCGGTGCGTCCGGCATCCTCTGCATAAAACTCCACCTCATCGACAAAACGTCGGGCATAGCTCACAGCCGCCACTGCCCGTTCGATGATATCTTCTCGGTTGGAATTGAACTTATACCGAATATGCTCATCCGAGGTACCGATACCTGTATGAATGCGCTTGCGCTTAGCCTGCTGCAAAGCCTCCACTGCCACATCAATGTCTTTCTGCATCGCACGCGTGAGGGCGCAGATAGTGGGCCAGGTCACCGCCTTCGATATTTCGATGACCGATTGAAAATCACCTGGACTAGAAATGGGAAATCCAGCCTCAATCACATCTACCCCTAACGCTTCAAGCGCCTTGGCCACCTGAATTTTCTCCACAGTATTCAACTGGCAACCGGGTACCTGCTCACCATCGCGCAAAGTAGTATCAAAAATAAATAACCTGTTGTCCATCTCTCTTCATTTTTTTACAAATCGTTCCAATCGAATCAGTCGTTATTTTTATGAAATAGAAAAGCCTTTCCCACAGCGAAGTGAGAAAGGCTTGATATTATTTTTCAATATACATATTCATGCACAACACTCACTTCCGCCATCCGTGGATAGTAGAATAATAATACCGCTCAGCAACATATGTACAGATATCTGATTCATAATTTTTTCTTATCTTTTGTTTAAAATTCAACGACACAAAGATAAAGATATTTTCGAACCAGCCAAACAAAAAGTAACTTTTTTATTGATAAAAATAATATTTCGTTAATCAACTATTTAAAAAATCAATGAATTATCATTATTGTTTTCATTTTCATTTCATCCATACCACACACGCTATAGCCGCCGGTTACCTTATAGTAAATGGGTAAAGACAAGAGCCGTCCGGCTTATTTTATTGTCACCATTGTGGCTCCGAAACCATATTCTTGGAAAGAAGCATCCTGATAACGGCAACTGTTGCTATACTTGCGCTTCAGCTCGTCGATAATGGCCTTGCGCAGCACACCATCTCCTTTGCCGTGAATGAACACAATCTTCTGCTCGCGCTTATGACGATACTGTTCCATCACTTCGCGAAACTTATCCAGCTGATAATTCAGCATTTCTGCATTACTCATGCCTGTCGTATCGTCCAACAGCGAATCGATGTGAAGGTCGATTTCTACAATACCTTTCTTCTTGTCCCGACCCACATGCAACTTCACTGCAGGCCGTGACGGAAACTTGTCGGCCGATTTCTTCTGAACCAGCGCTGCTTGAATCTCTTCGGCCGATACATACACCTGTTTGGCAGGCACATCGTTCTTCACAATGTCGTAGAGCAGCACCGGCTCTTCAAAAAAGATAGAATCGGCAAAGGTGTGGAGCTTGTAGAATTTCACCGTATCAATGCGTAGTTCCACGCCCACAGCCGGCTTGAGAACTGCCGGCTTACCATGCTTGAAGGCAATCAGTTGCACAGCCACGTGCTCCATATCGTTGAGCATTTCCTTAGTAAATTCTTCCATGAACAACTTCGTATTCGGCTCTATCAGTCCGTGCGAACGGGTTTTCCATGCCTTGCCTTCAGCACTCTGATAGGTATAATACAAATAATAGTTGCTGTCGTTCACCAGATAGGCTTCAAAAGCAGTTGTCATCATGGCCTTAGCATCTACGGGCACATATGCCAGATATACGTTGAACATATCTCCTCCCTTCCTCTCCGGCTGACGCGGAATAACAGGCATTTCCGGCTTAGCAAGCAAACCGCTTTCTTCGCTCCCTGCAACAGAAGTTCCCAGCAGTGTAGAGGAAGCCGCCGGTCGGGAAGCCTTTGCTACAGCCAATCCGGAAGCAGCTTGAGAAACGGGTGTATGCAGTGTCTCCGATGAGGCAGACGTCCCCGACTTGCGTTTGATGTTATAATCGTCGGTATCAATCACCACACACTCACGAACCGGCATCGGAATGTCAAATCCATCGGCATCTTCCACCAAAACCACATCTTTTCCTTGAAAGCCGGTCACTACACCGCCACCCACTTCGCTCAAGAAACGCACTTTATCTCCTATTTTCATAATTCAATTCTTGTTTTTTTGTTCTTTGCACATATATTTAATCCCATTCAAACGGTCATTTCAACTCCGTCAGCACTGGCGTTCTCTGCAAAAAATCACTCAGCGTTTCCAGGGAATAGCCGGTCGAATTATCGAATAGCAAAGGTAAATAATTCTGTGAAACTTCTCAAATCCACTCCGTTTTCTTTTCGCTTTATTCAAAAGAAAAAAAATTCTCAGCAAGACCTGCTGCGAGGGAAAAGACTTCTCCACAGTAAGCTACCACAAGAAAAACCACTTTTCCAACCAAAAAGCTTCGTTATTATCTATTTATCCTTACTTTTGTCCTATCAAACCTTATAAATAGAAGAGAAATGATTTATCACATACTACCTCCAGCATCCATCCGGACAAGCATCCAGTTACCGGCATCGAAAAGTATCAGCAACCGTACTCTCATCATCCATGCATTGGGGAAAGGAGCGTACCTGCCGCAAAACCTGTCGGACTGCGACGACACCCGGGTGATGGTGAAAGCACTGACGGAAAGCAAAGATACCATCGATATCCAGGCTGCGGGCACAGCGATGCGGTTTCTGACAGCTTACTTCAGCATCATGCCTGGACAAAGGACACTCACAGGAACGTCACGCATGCAGCAACGCCCCATCAAACTACTAGTAGATGCACTCCGCCAATTGGGAGCTGACATTGTATATACAAACCGCGAAGGTTTTCCCCCCCTCCACATCCGGGGAAAAGAACAGAAAAACCGCGAGCAAAAAATTAACAAAGAAAAGAATTGCGGAGAAAAAGCGGGCGAACCAGAAAAACAGAAAGTTATCTGCAACGAGCTCACACTACAGGGAAATGTCAGTTCGCAATACATCTCAGCTTTGCTGATGATTGGCCCCATGCTACCCCACGGTCTGAAGCTACACCTCTGCGGAGAAATCATTTCCCGTCCCTACATTAATCTCACGCTACGACTGATGGACGAGTTTGGCGCCAAAGTCCAATGGACCTCAGAGAGCACCATCACCGTACAGCCTCATCCTTACCATAGTATTCCCTTTACAGTAGAAAGCGACTGGAGTGCTGCATCTTACTGGTATGAAATGGCAGCCCTGTCGGAAGAGGCTGAAATAGAACTAGCGGGGTTGTTTCCCGACAGCTACCAAGGCGATGCCCGCGGACGCGAACTATTCTGTCAACTCGGGGTAGAGACAACTTTTACACCCAACGGAGTAAAACTGACGAAAAGCAATCGGCGAACAACAAAGATGGAAGCCGACTTAGTGGATATGCCCGACTTGGCACAGACGTTTGTCGTAACATGTGCCCTGCTGAACATTCCCTTCCGATTTACAGGATTACAAAGCCTGAAAATCAAGGAAACCGACCGCATCACAGCCTTGCGCAACGAATTGCGCAAGCTAGGCTATGCTATCGAAGAGGAAAATGATAATGTTCTCTATTGGAACGGTCAGCGATGCGAAGCGGAAGCAGCTCCGATTATTTTTACATACGAAGACCACCGCATGGCTATGGCTTTTGCTCCGACTGCCCTCTGCTGTCCGTCGGTGCGCATCTTCCATCCGCATGTAGTGTCCAAATCCTACCCACACTATTGGGACGATTTAAAACAAGCAGGATTCCGGATAGAAGAAGAAGCAACAAAATCTGCAGAGTGAAAGAAAACTGCATTCAGGAGAAAAACAAAAACAAAACAACAACTAAAACAAAGACTGAAAAAGCTAAGTTGTTCACTCGGCCAGCGAATCAGAACGATTCGTTGGCCATTCTCCACATGTTGAGAAAGGAAGCTTTCGTTATCTCTACCACCTTCTCCCAATTCAACCGGTCGGCATGATCGGACGGAAGATGATAATCGGGATGACCGTCGGTGTGATACCAGATAACAGGAATCCCTATCCGAGCAAAAGACGCATTGTCACTGCCACCTACGGGATTATCCCATGCCCGATAGTCTGGTTCCAGTTGCAAAGCATATCGCTCCATATCCTCCTTCAGCCACTCACCGAAGCAGGGATGAGAAGCCGTATAGAAATAAACCACGTGCTGCGGACGCTCCGGGAAATGATTGCGCCCTATCATATCAAAATTCAAGTAACCTTTCACCTGAGACAGGAACGGACACGTCTGCACAAAATACTTCGAGCCCAGCAATCCCTTTTCCTCTCCGTCCCAAAAAGCAAAAATCACATTACGCTCCGGTTGCTGGCCACTGGCCACAAATGCCCGCGCTATCTGCAACACAGCCGATACTCCCGACGCATTGTCATCTGCTCCATTATAAATCTGGTCGCCATCCAAAGCCGGATCTATGCCTAAATGATCGAAGTGAGCCCCTACAATCACATACTCATCCGCACGCTTGCCTGGAATCATCCCCAGCACATTACGCATCGAGAGTTTCTGATGCACCTCCTGCTTGAGCTGCGCCACTACTTTAGGATCCACTTCTAGCCGGCCCTTCTTCTGCCGCTCCTTGCGATAGGCCTCAAAAGGCTGAAAATACGATTCACCCAAGGGTGCCACCCCCATCCACTGCAACAGGGAAACAATGTATTCGGACGACACACGAGAACCGTGGAATCCGGCTTCCCTCCCCTGTAGTTCATCTGCCGCCAGGAAACCGATAGTGGCCTCAGCCGAAACCCGATTGATACTCTGCAACCCCTTCTCGACGGGAGTCAGCAGCGATTTTTTCACCTGCCGTTCGGCAGCTTGTATACCCGTAGTATCTAGCATCAGAGGATATCCTCCCAGTCCAAAAAGGACCAACAGCATTTTGCATATTGCACTCATTCTGTTCATCTTACTTATTCTATTCTTCTTGCTCAACGTATTCGTTCTTACCTTCATTTCTTTCTTCATTCTCATTCAGATTTGTTTCATTCTAACCCATTTTACTTCGCTCTCCCCAGCCGTTATTCTAGTACAAGCGTTTCCTGTTTGTTTTCATTTTCGTTGTTCCGATTAAACGAATCCTCACTTCTTACAAACCGGACGTAAAGATAGTAAATTCATCTGAAATACCAATCTTTTAAAAGGCGTTAAACCGTCCAAATTATATTTCTAATTTCAACTATTTATCCGATGATTACAAATACCCCCTCCAAAATGCTCTCTATGGGCATATTTTGACAGAAAGAACGGCCATCCAATTTTCAAAAAATAAGAAAAGTAATCAGCCTTAAGAAACAAAATAATAGTCTTTCTCTTCCTACTGATTTTCCTTTCTCTTC
>AMCI01001416.1_pt1 | contig 11823 bp, 11 predicted proteins | sample 419838 | NCBI WGS metagenome assembly AMCI01 (sample SAMN01090643, study PRJNA158313) | gut metagenome
GAATTCAGGCATTATGAAAAACACCTGTAAAAATACAAGCAGAAAAGCCATTGCCTTGATGTGCTTTTTTGCTTTGACAGCCGTCAGTCCATTACGGTCCCAGCAGTACGAGAGTCATCGTCCTCAGTTGGAACTTCGTAAGTTCAGTTCTACAGCCGTAGAGAAGCAGATTGCCTTGGTTGCAGATGCTATTGCCGATCCCAAGTTGCGCTGGATGTTTGAGAATTGCTATCCCAACACCTTAGATACCACGGTAAAGTTTAATAAAGAAGGTAAGTCCCCTGACACCTTTGTTATCACTGGTGACATTGATGCGATGTGGCTTCGCGACTCGTCTGCACAAATTTGGCCCTATCTCCATTTACTTCAGCAAGACGCAGCCTTGCGCGAACTCGTTGTCGGCTTGATACGTCGCCAGACGCGTTGCATTGCTATTGACCCTTATGCCAACGCCTTCAACGAAACACCGCGCGAAAGTCCGTGGGCGAAAGATAGAACTCAACATATGGTGAAGGAGCTCCATGAACGAAAATGGGAAATAGACTCCTTATGCTATCCTATCCGTTTGGCTTACTTTTATTGGTTGATGACGGGCGATGCTAGTGTCTTCGACCAGTCGTGGAAAGAAGCTATGAAGTTGGTCATGGTTACTTTCAAGGAGCAGCAGCGTAAGGAGAACCGTGGTCCTTATAGCTTCTATCGTGTATGTGACCGCCCTACAGATTCCCAGATCAATGCCGGTTTCGGTGCACCGGTGCGGCCCGTTGGTTTGATTTTCTCCGCCTTCCGTCCATCGGACGATGCCACTCAATATGGTTTTCTGATACCTTCCAATATGTTTGCTGTGGTGTCCCTCCGTCAGTTAGCAGAGATGGTAGAAAAGATCCATCACGACACAGAGATGGCAGCCGACTGTCGTGCTTTGGCAAATGAAGTGGATGCAGCCATTCAGAAATATGCCGTTGTCAACCATCCTTTTGTCGGAAAGATTTATGCCTATGAGGTCGATGGTTTTGGCAATAGTCTTTGCATGGACGATGCCAATGTTCCCAGTTTGCTGGCAGCTGCCTATCTTGGCTATTGTGATATTAACGATCCTTTGTATCGGAATACGCGTGAGTTCGTTTGGAGCGAATACAATCCCTACTTCTTTAAAGGCAAGGCTGGCGAAGGTATTGGTGGTCCCCATATCGGCTTCGACTATGTTTGGCCGATGAGTATTATTATGAAGGGATTGACTACCGATGATCCTCGAGAAATCCGGGAATGCCTGTTGCAGTTGCGCAACACAGATGGTGGTACAGGCTTCATGCACGAATCTTTTCATGTCGACGATGCGACTAAGTTTACTCGCAAATGGTTTGCATGGGCAAATACCCTCTTTGGCGAATTGATTGTCAAAGTATATCAAGAACATCCGGAAGTGCTGGGTGCTCGTTTTGACGAGCAGCAGTAACCAAATACATACCTGTTATTGGGGTATGTCCTCCTCATCCGCTATTTCTGTAGGATAGTGGCAAAACAAAATAGGTCTCTAAGAACCTGGATAGGAACTCTGCGCTGCAAATCCTTATCTGGTTCTTAGAGACCTTTTTGTCGGTCGTGGTGGTGTCCGGGAGTACCGGACCTAGTTATGCCGTTTGAAAAACGTGTGATGACGTAAGGTTAAGAGTTTACTTTACGATGATTTCATCCACGAAGAGAAAACCCGGGTGCCCCTTTCCGCCATGCCATTGCGGTATGCTCTGTTCGGATAAAGCCTTGACTTTTACAAAGCGTGCGTTACATGGAGTGATTGCGTATTCGTGGTGGTAGATGCCATTTCTGTCGTTCTCCTTCATTGGCAGTATGTCCTTCTTGAATACAGGCTTGAAGGTTTGCCCATCGTCGGAAACGGCAATCTCTACGCCGCGTGCATCAAATATCCAAGCCCCTTTTTCTACACAGGTGTTGAAGCCTACACTCTTGATAGGGGTCGCAGAGCCTAAATCGATGACCATTTCCATGTCATTGCGGTAGAAACCAATCCAGCGGCCCGTTTTGAAGTTGGTGTCTGTGCCGATTAGGCCATCAACAAGGGTCGTGGCGCCATTGAAGAAATAACTGCTGTTTATGGGTTGCAGGGCTTGGATAGGAGTTGCCGTTGCCTTGTTGAAATGGAAGGTTTCGCTCATTAAGTGAGAAGTCTCGTCGTGGCGGATCGCTACCGCTTGTATTTGGCAAGGCTGGCTGATCTGCACCGGTTCGGAATAGCGCAGACTGTTTGCTGTAGGCCGACTACCATCGAGGGTGTAGTAGATGGTCGCATTGTCAATGGTGTTCATCTTGACCTGCAATTGGCGCTTTGCTGTTTCAGTAGAGAATTCCGGTGTTATATCATAGATATGTTTGGCGTAATTGTAGCCCAGTTGTTTGTAAAGCCCCATGAACTTCGGCAGGCGCTTGCAGAAGTCCCCATAGTTTTTGTATTTTGGTTGCGACCACTGGATTTCGCTCAGTGCTGCAAAACGCGGCAGGGCCATATATTCCACCTGGCGGAAGGTTGGCATGTATTCTGTCCATATATTGGCCTGTACACCAATGATGTATTGAGCCTGTTCAGGTGTGATACGTTTAGAGATAGGTTCGTAGCTATATACAGTTTCTACAGGTAGGTATCCTCCGATGGCAAGAGGTTCGTTGTCAACATCCTTCGTCTGATAGTAGTCAAGATAGAGATAGGTGTTCGGTGTCATGATTACTTTATGGTGCTGGCTGGCAGCCTCGATGCCACCGCCCTCGCCGCGCCACGACATTACTGTAGCATTGGGTGCTAGTCCGCCTTCCAATGTCTCGTCCCAGCCGATCATCTGTCGTCCCAAAGAGTTGAGGTGCTTTTCTGCGTGGCGGATGACATAACTTTGCAGTCTTTCCTCAGCAGAATGCTTTGCGTCGGCCTGCAATTGTTCGTTCTTGATACGTTCCTGGCATTTTGGGCAGTTCTTCCAGCGGATTTTCGGGCATTCGTCACCCCCTACATGGATGTATTCGGAAGGGAAGAGTGCTACCACCTCGTCCAGCACATCATCGATGAACTGTAAGGTTAGGTCATTTCCAGCACAAAGAACATCGTCGGAGATGCCCCAAATTTTTCTTACCTCGTAGGGACCACCCGTGCAACCCAGTTCTGGGTAGGCTGCGAGCGCTGCTTGCATGTGTCCCGGTAAATCGATTTCTGGAATGATTGTAATGTGACGTAGGCGTGCATATTCAAGAATCTCTTTGATATCCTTTTGGGTGTAGAAACCTTTGTGTGGTGTGCCGTCGTAGCGGTTGCCATCGCGCCCAATCAGTGTTTCGGGTCGATAGGCCCCGACAGTTGTTAGTTTTGGATACTTTTTGATTTCTATACGCCAACCTTGGTCGTCGGTAAGATGCCAGTGGAAGCGGTTGATGTTATGGAGAGCCAACATGTCGATGTAGCGGCATACCGAATCGGGCGTGATGAAATGGCGGGAAACGTCCAAATGGGCACCGCGGTAGGCAAAGCGTGGTTCGTCTTTCACTTGCACGCTAGGGATATTTACTTCTGTAATTTTACCGCTCAATACCGGTAATGCCTTTCTCAGCGTCTGCATGCCATAGAAAGTTCCTGCAGCCGAAGCACCTTCTATTTTGATGCCCTCTGGATTTACTGCAATTTGGTAAGCCTCTGGATTTTCGCTTTTGAGGGAGGTAGATAGGGTGATGACATTGTCCTCACTTGGCTTATGGGTGATGTCCAGTTCGAGTCCAGTTGCCTCTTTGATGTATTGTGCGAGGAGAACTGCATGCTCCTTTAGCATCTTGTCCTTCTTTGGATAGCTAATTCGGGTGCCGGCATTCAATAAGAATGGCTGTTGTGAAGCTAGAATGACTTCCTTAGGTTTAGGGATGATGTCAAAGTCGGCGGTTTGTGCAGACATAGACAATGGGGCTAAAAATGTGAAAAGGCCCAGAAGTCCTTTTGTGAAAGTTTTTGGCATAATATTATAGGGATGTTTGGGTGCGCGACGGCATTGCGCTGTCGGCATAGATTTGAAAATACAATATTCTATACGGACAAAGATACAACTTTTTTGTAATTTTGTGTCTTGCGTTTCGTGTTTTGTCCCATCCTTTTGTTGTTCTCATAGGCTTGTCCTTACTTTTTATGGACATGCCGACAGACAATAGTGGGCGAGTGTGGCGCAGGGTAAAGCAAAAGCATAGATTTATGGAAGAAAAAAAAGATAGGGTGGCTGATTTCTTAGCCTATTTAGCGGCCGATCGTGGTTATTCGGCAGAAACCATTGCTACCTACAGTCGCGATTTGTATCATTTCGAACAGTATTTGGGTAGTTTGGATGAAGCATTGGATTGGAATACGGTCGATGCCGATGTCGTGCGTCGGTGGATGATGGAATGTATGTCTGGCGGACTTGGACCGCGAGCAATGAAGCGTGCTTTGAGTGCGTTGCGTTCCTTTTATAAGTACCTGTTACGTCTGGAAATCGTGGAACGAGACCCGATGCAGTTGGTGCAGAACCCCAAAGCTCCGAAGACTTTGCCCTGTTTTGTGAAGGAAACAGAGATGGATCGCTTACTAGATGGTATTGTTTATCCCGACAATGTGGAAGGTCTCCGCGATCGCACGATTCTTCTGACTTTTTATACTACAGGTGTGCGTGTGTCAGAACTGGTTGGTTTGGATCGAGAAAATGTAGATTTGGCCATTGGTGAACTCAAGGTGACTGGTAAGCGTAATAAACAGCGCATCATTCCCTTTGGTATGGAATTGTCCGAAGCCTTGCGACAATATATGGAGGCAACAACTACGCAAATTAACGGTGGACAGGGTGCCCTTTTCCTGGATGGAAAGGGGCGTCGACTTACGGTAGCTAAGGTGCGCGAGGTGGTTCGCCATTATCTATCGTTAGTCACGACCCAGAAGAGAAAGACACCGCATGTGTTGCGCCATACCTTTGCAACCGTGATGCTGAATCACGGGGCAGACCTGGAAGCTGTCAAGGAATTGCTGGGGCATGAGAGTCTCGCTACTACCGAAATCTATACTCATACCTCTTTCGCAGAGTTGAAGAAAGAATATGAGAAAGCCCATCCTCGGGGCGATTCTTGATGGGGAGGTCTGATGTGTTCTCTAATGAACTGCTGAATGGAAATGCTTTTCGTAATGTATAATGGCGAAGTTTGTGGCACCGCTTGGCAGAATTTGTGGCACCGCTTGGCAGAATATAATTGTCCTATAGATTATAGGAGGGACTGATAGGTGCCGGCAGCTATTTAATAATGATTAGGGTTGCTGCAGGAGTCAAGCATCGGATAGCAGTATCGAAATCCTAACATTTTTCAGTTGGAATTTTGCGTTTTGTTTGGCGGCGTTGATTTTTGAAACGTTAGGAATGCTTATCTTTGTAGCGCTATTAACAGAAGAATGATGAAGCTTATGATGAAAAGAATGATTTTGGCCAGTGTGCTGACCTTTGGCTTCCTGTCCTGTAGCAACGAACCTAAGGAAAATGTTGCAGCAACAGTGGAAGATACCCTTCAGAATACGGAAACCGCACCGATGAAAGATGCTATCGAACTGAGTGAGCAGGAATATGCCCAGTTTGTAGACGATTATAAAGATGACAAATGGCAATATCTGAGCGACAAACCCTGTTTGATTGACTTTTATGCAGTCTGGTGCGGCCCTTGTAAGCGCCTTTCGCCGGTTGTCAATGCTATTGCCGACAAGTACGACGGTCGCGTTTATGTCTATAAAGTCAATGTTGATGAAGCACCCGCCCTTTCTCAGGCTTTGGGCGTGCGCAGCATTCCGATGTTGATGTTCGTTCCGGTGAATGGTACTCCAGAGATTATCACGGGCTTCCTGTCCCAGGAGCAGTTGGAGCAAAAATTGAAAGTGCTCTTGAAATAAAGCAGTGCATTCAATTATCATAAATAGGAGGGCTTTGCTGTATAGCAAGGCCTTTCTTGCTATATAGGCATGAGGAGCAAGGGCGAATTCTGATTTCAATTTTTGTTGAAAACCTGAGGTGTGTCAAAAGGGTAGTGGTAATGGTTGGTTAGAATTGGCGGCGAATACTGTTGTTTGTCTTTGAAAAGGTAAAAAAGCGCATGTTTTCTGTTGTACAACATAGCCAAAAGTTTCTGTATGTTAACAAGAAAAACAGCAGTTCCCAAATATTAGAAAATCGCGTAAAAAAATGATGTAGAACTTGTGTTGTTATGAAGAAATTCGTATATTCGCTTTTGAAAACCTAATCTAATGGTTTCGGTTGTCTTACGACGGCCGCTAATCGACAATAAGTAATACTCCCCTTGTGGAGACTTAAAAAAGGAGGTTACTATGGAAATTAAGATTCAGTCTATTCATTTCGATGCGACAGAAAAGTTGCAAGCGTTCATTGAGAAGAAGGTTGGCAAGTTGGCCAAGAGTTGTGAAGGTGCGAATGCAGAAGTCGTTCTGAAAGTGGTAAAGCCTGAAACTGCTCTCAATAAGGAAGTGCAGGTACGCTTAGACGTCCCCGGATCCAAGTTACATGCTGAAAAAGTGTGTGACACGTTTGAAGAAGGAGTCGATTTATGTGTGGAGGCATTACAGCGCCAGATAGAAAAATACAAAGAAAAACAGCGTGCGAAATAAAAAAATAGCCAAAAAGTTTTGCAGGTAAAAAAAAATACCTAACTTTGCAGCCGTTTCGAGGAAGTTCCTCAACGGCTGCATCTTTAAAAAGCCGAAAGGGACTGCGAATAAGGGCAAATACCAGAGTGGCCAAATGGGGCAGACTGTAAATCTGCTGGCTTACGCCTTCGGTGGTTCGAATCCATCTTTGCCCACGAGAATGCGGAAATAGCTCAGTTGGTAGAGCACTAGCCTTCCAAGCTGGGGGTCGCGAGTTCGAGCCTCGTTTTCCGCTCTCTTTTATTGCTGTTATAGCTCAGCGGTAGAGCACTTCCTTGGTAAGGAAGAGGTCGCGAGTTCAAGTCTCGCTAACAGCTCTTTTTCTAATGAAGAACAATAATAAGTAGATAATTCATTCATAAATTAAATAATTAAGCTATGGCTAAAGAAAAATTCGAGCGTACCAAACCGCACGTAAACATCGGTACTATTGGTCACGTTGACCACGGTAAGACTACCTTGACTGCAGCTATTACAACTGTTTTGGCTAAGAACGGTCTTACAGAAATGCGTTCTTTCGATTCTATCGATAACGCTCCTGAAGAAAAGGAACGTGGTATTACTATCAATACTTCACACGTAGAATACGAAACAGCTAACCGTCACTACGCTCACGTAGACTGCCCGGGTCACGCCGACTACGTAAAGAACATGGTAACTGGTGCTGCTCAGATGGACGGTGCAATCATCGTTTGTGCTGCAACTGATGGTCCTATGCCTCAGACTCGTGAGCACATCTTGCTCGCTCGTCAGGTGAACGTTCCTCGTCTCGTTGTGTTCTTGAACAAGTGCGACATGGTTGAAGACGAAGAAATGCTCGAACTCGTAGAAATGGAAATGGTAGAGTTGTTGACTTCTTACGATTTCGAAGAAGATACTCCTATCATCCGTGGTTCTGCTCTTGGTGCTTTGAATGGTGTTGCTAAGTGGGAAGAATCAGTTATGAAGCTGATGGACGCTTGCGATACTTGGATTCAGGAACCAGAACGTGACCGTGATAAACCATTCTTGATGCCTGTTGAAGACGTATTCTCTATCACTGGTCGTGGTACTGTTGCTACTGGTCGTGTTGAAACTGGTGTTATCAAGGTTGGTGACGAAGTTCAGATTCTTGGTCTCGGTGAAGACAAGAAGTCTGTTGTTACTGGTGTGGAAATGTTCCGCAAGCTCCTCGATGAAGGTGAAGCTGGTGATAACGTAGGTCTTCTCCTCCGTGGTATCGATAAGGCTGAAATCAAGCGTGGTATGGTAATCACTCACCCGGGTGTTATCAAGCCTCACCAGAAGTTCAAGGCTTCTATCTACGTATTGAAGAAGGAAGAAGGTGGTCGTCACACTCCATTCGGTAACAAGTATCGTCCTCAGTTCTATCTCCGTACTATGGACTGTACAGGTGAAATCCATTTGCCAGAAGGTACTGAAATGGTAATGCCTGGTGATAACGTAGAAATTACTGTAGAATTGATCTACGCTGTAGCATTGAACGTAGGTCTCCGCTTCGCTATCCGTGAAGGTGGTCGTACAGTAGGTTCTGGCCAGATTACTGAAATCCTTGACTAATCAAATCAGTCAATATATTTAATAGGTTCCCACAGAAATGTGGGACCTATTTTTACGGGAATAGCTCAGTCGGTAGAGCACTGGTCTCCAAAACCAGGTGTCGGGAGTTCGAGCCTCTCTTCCCGTGCTAAAAAAAGAACATATATGTTGAAAAGTATAATCGCATATTGCAAAGAATCATACGAAGAGCTAGCGCATAAGACCACTTGGCCGACGCGTAAAGAGCTTACACATAACGCAATTGTTGTTCTTGTTGCTTCCATTATCATTGCGTTGGTTGTGTTTGCTGAGGACTCTGTCTTCAAAATGCTCATGGAAACCATTTACCCTAATTAATTCTGATATTGTACGATGGCAGAAATTGAAATGTCTTGGTACGTGTTAAGAGCCGTTAGCGGAAAAGAAGCTAAGGTGAAGGAGTATATAGATGCCGAAATTAAAAACGGTCGTCTGGCTGGGAATGTTGCCCAGGTACTTATTCCTACGGAGAAGGTTGTTTCGGTGCGAGCTGGTAAGCGCGTAGTGAAGGAACGTAATTATCTTCCAGGATATGTACTCGTAGAGGCTCGTCTCGTTGGTGAAGTTCCTCATGAACTTCGTAGCACTCCGAATTGCTTGGGTTTCTTGGGTGGTATGGATAATCCTACACCGCTCCGTGAGAGTGAAGTAAACCGTATCCTCGGAAAGGTAGACGAAATGCAGGAAGAAGCTGTAGACGTCGTAATCCCTTACGCTGTTGGAGAGTCTGTAAAGGTTACTGAAGGTCCTTTCTCCGGATTCACTGGTATCATCGAAAAGGTGGACAATGAGAAGAAGAAGGTTACCGTTACCGTAAAGGTTTTCGGTCGCAGTACTGGACTCGATTTGGGCTTTATGCAAATAGAGAAAGAGTAAGTAATGTTACGTACAAATCTCTTTCGTATAACAATTAATAATTAAACAAGAAAAATGGCTAAAGAAGTTGCTGGATTAATCAAATTACAGATTAAGGGTGGCGCTGCAAATCCATCACCTCCCGTTGGTCCTGCTTTGGGTTCCAAGGGTATCAATATCATGGATTTTTGCAAGCAGTTCAACGCCAGAACTCAGGAGAAGGCAGGCAAGGTGTTGCCAGTTGTAATTACATATTACAATGACAAGTCATTCTCTTTCATTGTTAAGACTCCTCCTGTAGCAGTACAGTTGTTGGAGGCTGCAAAGAAGAAGAGTGGTTCTGCTCAGCCTAACCGTTCTAAGGTTGCTGAAATTACTTGGGATCAAGTAAAAGCTATTGCAGAAGATAAGATGCCTGACCTCAACTGCTTCACTGTAGAAGCTGCAATGAAATTGGTTGCAGGTACTGCACGCAGTATGGGTATCAGTATTAAGGGAGACTTCCCTGGTGAATAATTAACTTCAATTTTTGAACTGAACAATGAGTAAACTGACAAAAAATCAGAAATTAGTTGCCGGCAAGATTGAAGCAGGGAAGGCATACACCTTGAAGGAAGCTTGTGAATTGGTAAAGGAAATCACTACTACTAAGTTCGACGCTTCTCTCGACATTGATGTACGTTTGGGTGTAGACCCTCGTAAGGCTAACCAGATGGTTCGTGGCGTTGTTTCATTGCCTAACGGAACTGGTAAGACTGTACGTGTGCTCTGCCTCTGTACTCCAGATGCTGAAGCTGCTGCTAAGGAAGCTGGTGCTGACTATGTTGGTCTCGACGAATATATCGAGAAGATTAAGGGTGGTTGGACTGATATTGATGTTATCATCACTATGCCAGCCATCATGGGTAAGATCGGTGCCCTCGGCCGTGTACTCGGTCCTCGTGGTTTGATGCCAAACCCAAAGAGTGGTACTGTTACTATGGATGTTGCCAAGGCTGTACGTGAAGTAAAGCAGGGTAAGATTGACTTCAAGGTGGATAAGACTGGTATTGTTCACACATCTATCGGTAAGGTTTCCTTCACTGTAGATCAGATGGTAGGCAATGCTAAGGAATTCATCAACACTATCATTAAATTGAAGCCAGCTACTGCTAAGGGTACTTATATCAAGAGTATTTATCTTTCCTCTACAATGAGTAAGGGTATTAAGATTGACCCCAAATCTGTTGAAGAAATTTAATTGAATTTGCATCATGAGAAAGGAAGATAAAGCTATCATCATCGAGAGACTCGGTGAAAAATTGAATGAGTATGCTCATTTCTATTTGGTTGACGTAACTGGCTTGAACGCTAGTGCGACAAGCGAATTGAGAAGAAAGTGCTTCGGTGCAGATATCAAGATGGTTGTTGTTAAAAACACTCTCTTGCATAAGGCTTTTGAAGCTGCTGAAATCGATTACTCTCCATTGTACGATTGCTTGAAGGGTACAACTGCAGTGTTCTTCACTAACGTTGCAAACGCCCCTGCAAAGTTGATCAAGGAGGTATCTAAAGACGGTATCCCAGGCTTGAAGGCTGCATATGCTGAAGAAGGTTTCTACGTAGGTGCAGAACACCTCGAAGCACTTTGCGCTATCAAGAGCAAGACAGAACTCATCGCAGAAGTTGTCGCTCTCTTGCAGTCTCCTGTAAAGAACGTTATCTCTGCACTCCAGTCTGGCGGTCAGACTATCCACGGTGTGCTTAAGACCTTGGGTGAACGTCCTGAATAATAGGATGTACCGCACTTATTTTTATTTTAATAGATTAAAAACAAAATAAATACATTACGAAAATGGCAGATATCAAAGCTATTGCTGAAGAATTGGTAAATTTGACAGTAAAGGAAGTTAACGAGTTGGCAACAATCCTCAAGGAGGAATATGGTATTGAACCCGCTGCTGCAGCTGTTGCTGTTGCTGCTCCTGCTGCTGCAGGTGCTGCTGCTGCTGAAGAAAAGACTGCATTTGATGTAGTTTTGAAGAGCGCAGGTGCTGCTAAGTTGCAGGTTGTAAAGGCAGTTAAGGAATCTTGCGGCCTCGGTTTGAAGGAAGCTAAGGACCTCGTAGACGGTGCTCCTAGCAAGCTCAAGGAAGGTGTTGCTAAGGAAGAAGCTGAAGCATTGAAGAAGGCTCTCGAAGAAGCTGGTGCTGAAGTAGAAATCGCTTAATAAGCTATAACCCTTTTGGGTGTTTCGGTTAAGAATCCTCTGGTAGGGGGTTCTTAACCTTTTTGTGTCTAATAAACAAGTACAATCTTATTATTCAACGAATGTCTTCAAGAGTAATCAACAATCGTGTCAACTTTGCGTCTGTTAAGAATCCGATGCCTTATCCTGATTTTTTGGACGTGCAGTTAAAATCTTTCAAGGATTTCTTGCAGCTCGACACTCCTTCGGAATTGCGTAAGAATGACGGTCTGTACAAAGTTTTTGCGGAGAACTTTCCTATCGCTGATACCCGCAACAACTTTGTGCTTGAGTTCCTCGATTATTATATCGATCCGCCTCGCTATAGCATTGATGAATGTTTGGAAAGAGGTCTTTCCTACAGTGTCCCCTTGAAAGCTAAATTTAAGCTTTACTGTACTGACCCTGATCATGAAGATTTCGGAACGGTGATCCAGGATGTCTTCCTTGGTCC
>AMCI01001427.1_pt1 | contig 11814 bp, 7 predicted proteins | sample 419838 | NCBI WGS metagenome assembly AMCI01 (sample SAMN01090643, study PRJNA158313) | gut metagenome
AAAAATACTTCATTTCCATCGCACACCCTTGCAAAATCATTCACAATGAGCAGCCCATTTGTCCAAACCTCACTTTCGGTATACAAAGGACAACTATCGGTTAAAATCGCCTACTCACGAGTCAGCAGGCTGCAGATACGATCCTGGAATGCCCGTGCGTCGCGCAGCTTCAGCACGTTCTGGTTGATGATGACAAAGGCCAAGCAATCGCCGTTGGCAGCTTTTGCATAACCTGCCAAAGAACTGACGCCCGCCACCGAACCCGTCTTGGCCCGTACTTTCCGGTAGGCTGTCGTCTTCTTCATGCGATGTTGCAACGTGCCATCGACTCCGGCAATGGGCAAAGAAGCATAGAAAGGTTCAAAGATTTCCGGACGGGCATAAGCATACTTCAACACCTGCATCAACAGACTGGGAGAAAGATAATTGTACACCGATACCCCACTGCCATCGGCAATGCGGTAACGCTTCGGATCTCGTCCCAGTTCCTGTTCGATGAAAGCCTCTATCGCCTGGATACCCTCGGCTCCTCCCACATGTTTCTGTCCACACAACTGCGCTCCCAGGTGATAGAACATCGCCTCGGCACACAGATTGTCACTCTCCTTCAACGCCTGCTTCAACACCGCACGGATGGGACGCTGCACCACCGACAAGGTAGCCAACGAAAGAGAATCGGTCGGTCCCCAAGCCTCAACAGCTGCAGCTTCTCCATACGCCGTATGCGCAACACCGATGCCTCGCTGACGCAGGCGCTGTACCAAAGTATGCAGGAAAAAATCCTGCGACGACTCCACATTCAAGGTCTCGGTTTTCGTACGGTCCACATGACCCGACACCTCGATCACATTTCCCCGGTGCAGCCAATTGCGCGTAATCTGCAGTTTCCCAGCCTGCGGCCGATGACTCACGGCCCGGTTGCACACCTGGTAATAATCCGATGCCGGACGGCAGACCACCAACGGCAAGGAGTCCGGTTGCGTAGGATGTACGGTTACCTCCACACAGCCCCGGTTCAGCATCAGCGGCGACAGATAAGGCTGAAAAGCATGCGGAGTATCGTCCCAACACCAGCCAGCCCCCCAATACAGGGAGTCCATCAAAGACACATCCGCTACCAAGGTATCGGCCACATAACGGATGCCAGCGTGCGCTACCGCTGCCACCAGGCTATCCAAATCCTCCTCCATGAATTCCGGATCGAAACCACCCACCAGATAAAGGTTCCCTCGCAAGGTATCCCCTACCACGGTTCCGGTATATCCCAATCGCGTATCAAACGTATACTCCGTTCCCAAGCGAGCCAAAGCCGCCACCGATGTCAGCACCTTCTCTACGGAAGCCGGACGATACAGTTTCTCGTCCTGATACCGGTAAACCGGCTGCCCCGTCGTAAGGTTCCACACCGAGATGCCTACTTCCGAGGTTTTCAACCACGGTTCCTGTAAAAAAGCGTCCAGCCGCTGAGAGAGCGGCTGGGCAAAGAGTTGCGGAGCCAGCAGACTCAGCAACCAAAAGGTCCATACATATTTCATTCGTTCTGTTTTATCTTCAAAATCCGCGGACTTTCCCTTTCCGTTCCGAACGCGAATTTCCTTTCCTGCTAAAGTTCGCGGAAGATTTCGCCCACCGTCGGATGCGGGAATACATAGCGCTTCCAATCCTCGAGCGTACGTCCATCCTCGATGGCCAGTCCAGCCAAGACGATGAGTTCGGAAGCCGGATTGCCCAACAGATGCGCTCCCAGGATAACCCCCTGGGCATCAGTCAGCACCTTGCACACACCATTCACACCCTCATTTTCAGCCACAAACCGGCCCGAATAAGCCATGGGCAACTGATGCACTTCGTAAGCCACACCGGCTGCCTGCAATGCCTCTTCCGTAGCACCGACCCCGGCAATTTCGGGATTGGTATATACCACACCCGGAATAGCCCGGTAACTCATGCGGTCTTCCTTTCCCAAGATATGATGGATAGCCACTTCCGCTTCACGCACTGCCGTATGTGCCAACAGCGAAACACCATTCAGGTCGCCGCACACATACACACCCGGTACCGAACTCTGCAGATGTTCGTCCACCTTCACGCAACGACGTTCGGTCAGTTCCAGTCCCAGGTTCTCCAAGCCAAAGCCTTTCATCACCGGCCGACGGCCCACACTCATCAACAAGCGTTCGGCCTTCACCTCACCGGCTCCTTCGGAATTTTCATACGCCACGGTCACGTCACCTTCCGTGCCCGATACGCCGACCACCTTGGTACTCAACAAGAACTGGATGCCCTTCTTGGCATATTCCGCCCGCAACAAAGCCGACATTCCCTTGTCCATTCCACCCAAGATTTCGTCCATCATTTCCACTACCGTGACCTTGACACCCAAGCTGCAGAAGAAAGAAGCGAATTCCATACCGATGACACCGCCACCGACAATGGCCAGGGAAGCCGGCAATACCTTATTGTCCAAGGCATCCCGATGCGTCCAATACGGCACCTGGTCCAGTCCCGGAATGGGCGGGATAAATGTCTCGCTACCGGTACACAACAACAAGTTTTCGCAAGTATAGGTTTCTTCGCCGCAGCGGATGGTATGCGCATCCACTATCTCTGCTTCGCCTGTGACTATCTGCACCTGTTGAGCGGTCAGTTTCGCCTTGATTCCCAATACCAACTTGCGCACCACTTTGGCCTTGCGAGCCACGATTTTGCCCAGGTCGAACGAAGCTTCGGGCACGGTCACCGCATATTTCGAAGCATGCCGGGCATAGTCGTACACCTTGGCCGAATAGAGCAAAGTCTTGGTCGGGATACAACCCTCGTTCAGGCACACGCCACCCAGACTTCTCTTTTCAAACAACACAACACTCAAACCGGCCTTGCCGGCTGCTTCGGCAGCAGTATAACCCGCAGGACCTCCACCGATAATGGCTACTTGATATTTCATGATTTTCTATAATTAAAAATAAGGTTTTGTGTTTCTATGTCAGCCAGAACCATCGACGCGTCATTCCAGATCGTCCTCTTCCGCATCCTCCCGCCGTTGCTCCAGGCGTTTCACCAAGGCGCGGACAAACTCCTCGGGCTTGACCGGAACCAGCGAAAGACCCGTTCCATCGGCCAACTGCAGACGGACATACTGCGATGGCAACAAGCCCGCCAAACCATGTCCGCGAAGCAGTTCCACCTCGGTAATCTCAGTCAGCGACAGGTTCTTTCCTTTGGAAAAACGACCATAATACACCACCAGGCGCCCTTCCGTCGTCAAGGTATACGTAGAATGGATGATGCGTTCAATCAGCACCACCAATCCCAACGCCACCCCCAGCGCCACCAGCGCCAGCATCTGCCAAAAGGTCACCAACAGCACCGCCGTCAGCAAGACCAGCAGCACCCAAGTGCCTCCCGTTATCTGTACATGAAAAATTCGATTCATGAGTTCAAACTATCCGTTGATTCGTTTCTGCTTTCCACGTTTGCTACCCTATACCTTTCGCACAGGGTTTCCAACGTTCATATGCTTTTCCTAATTTGCCCCGAAGATAACCATTTTTCGGCAAGATGTCCCTCTTCCCGCGAAAAAAAGAAAAGCAAAAAGAACAAGGAACAAAGGTTTTCTTTAACTTTGTCGTCAAAAGCACATTTTTACGATTATGGTTAAGAAATTCGATTTCCTTGTTATCGGCTCAGGTATTGCCGGCATGAGCTTCGCCCTGAAGGTAGCTCACAAAGGTAAAGTCGCACTCATCTGCAAAGCCGGGCTGGAAGAAGCCAACACTTATTTTGCTCAAGGAGGTATCTCTTCGGTTACCAACTTGAAAGTAGACAACTTTGAAAAGCACATTCAAGACACCCTGATTGCCGGCGATGGAATCAATGACCTGGCAGCTGTGGAAAAGGTGGTGCGCGAAGCCCCCTCGCAGATTCAGGAACTCATTCACTGGGGCGTGAATTTCGACAAGAACGAGAACGGGGAATTCGACCTGCACAAAGAAGGCGGACACTCAGAGTTCCGTATCCTGCACCATAAGGACAACACCGGTGCCGAAATCCAGACTAGCCTGATTCGTGCCGTACAGGCTCATCCCAATATTACCATCTTCACCGACCACTATGCGGTGGAAATCATTACGCAACACCATTTGGGTATCATTGTGACCCGTCATACCCCGGGCATCAAATGTTTCGGTGCCTATGTGCTGAACGAAAAGACCGGTGAAGTGGACACCTTCCTGTCGAAGGTGACCGTCATGGCTACCGGCGGCTGCGAGGCCGTGTACCGCAACACCACCAACCCGCTGGTGGCTACCGGCGACGGCATTGCCATGGTGTACCGCGCCAAGGGTGCCGTGAAGGACATGGAATTCATCCAGTTCCACCCCACCGCCCTCTTCCATCCGGGCGACCGTCCCAGCTTCCTCATCACCGAAGCCATGCGCGGCTATGGGGCCGTACTGAAGAACCAGGATGGCGAAGAGTTCATGCAGAAATATGACCCGCGCCTGTCATTGGCTCCGCGTGACATCGTAGCCCGTGCCATCGACAACGAGATGAAGCAACGCGGCGAGGACCATGTATACCTGGATGTCACTCACAAGGACCCCGAAGAAACCAAGAAACATTTCCCCAATATCTACAAGAAGTGCCTCAGTCTGGGCATCGACATCACCAAAGACTACATCCCCGTGGCTCCGGCAGCCCACTACCTGTGTGGCGGTATCAAGGTCGACCTCGACGGACAGAGCAGCATCAACCGCCTGTATGCCATCGGCGAATGTTCGTGCACCGGTCTGCATGGCGGCAACCGTCTGGCTTCCAACTCGCTGATTGAAGCCGTGGTTTATGCCGATGCAGCAGCCAAGCATGCCTTGAGCGTGCTCGACCGCTACGACTACAACGAAGACATCCCCGAATGGGATGCCGAAGGAACAATGAATCCCGAAGAACTGGTCCTCATTACCCAAAGCATGAAGGAAGTGAACCAAATCATGGAAGCCTATGTCGGCATCGTGCGCAGCAACACCCGCCTGATCCGTGCCTGGAACCGGTTGGACATCCTGTACGAAGAAACCGAACGTCTGTTCAAACGTTGCAAGGCTTCCCGCGAACTGTGCGAACTGCGCAACCTCATCAACATCGGCTACCTGATTACCCGTCAGGCCATGGAGCGCAAGGAAAGCCGCGGTCTGCACTATACCATCGACTATCCGCACGCTGCTGCCGACAAGAAGAAGTAAATAATTTCCTATAATTTATATTCAACGGGTTTCCCTGCGTGAATCATCATGTGAGGAAACCCGTTTTCGATTCCTTATACTAGCCATTCTGGCCGCTGTTTTACACAAAAATTGGACATCCGAAAAAGTTTCCGTACCTTTGCTCTTACTTGGATAAGTCGTTAACCACCTCCATCCAGAAACCCAATGAATGACTATGATGAACGAACCACCCAGGAACATACAGATTGAAAGATATCTCGAACACATCAATGTGGACAGAATAAAAAGAGGAGACCAAGAAGAGTTCCATAAACTCTTCCTCGAACTCTATCCTCGTCTGATGGCCCTAGCCTGCCGATTCGTCACTCCATTTGTAGCAGAAGACATGGTACAAAGTGTCTTTGAAAAATACTGGATGCAGAAAACACTCCTACAAATTCATTCTCTCCCTTCCTATTTGTATAAATGTACGCAAAACGAGTGCCTCAACTACCTAAAGCACCAGAATATTACCCAAGAGTATGCTATCGAGGTCCAGTTAGCAGAAGAACGTATCCGTTATCAACAAGAACAAAGCGACTGGAACGACAGTTGGAACGACTTGGAGTCTAAGGATCTAGAAGAACGCTTCCGACAAGCTTTGAATCACCTTCCTCCCAAATGCCGACAAGCCTTCGAATTGTCTTTTTACGAAGAAATGACTTATAAAGAGATTGCCCAAAAACTATCGGTATCTCCTCGTACCATTGAAGAACATGTACAGAAAGCCATCGGTATCTTACGAAAAGAGCTTCATCATCTACTCTGGATCTGTCTGATTCTCTGGATACACTTCGGGCGCTGAGGAACTTTTCTCCCTGTTTCATCGCCATTTCTCCACCATCGGGAAGAAAAAAACACTTTTTTTCGAAAAAAAACGGAAAGAACCCCGTAGTTCTGCCCGTTTGAGTTGTCGTCTATATAGAAAAAGCTATAAAAACACCCTATGAACGACGAATTACTCATCAAATATATTCAGCAGACTTGTTCCGAAAGTGAACGGGAACAAGTGCGTCTGTGGCTGGCTGAAGAAACCGACCACCACCGCTTGTTCGAATTGGAAGAACTGTATGCGCTGAAAACCCAAATGCGCTATGCCCGTCCCGCCCGTAGCGAACAAGCCTACGAACGGTTGCTCCACCGCTTGCATGCACAAACACCGGAAACAAACAATCGGACAACTGCCTCGCTGCACCTCCAACCTACCTCGTGGAAAACCTTGTTCAGTTATGCAGCTGTAGTGTCCATCCTTTGCCTGCTTTCGGCCAACTTAATCTTCTTGGCCCAAGGAGAAGAAACTGCCGGAACAGAAGCCTACAACACCATCCGTGTACCCAAAGGCCAACGGGTATCCGTTACCTTAAGCGACGGAACCAATGTGTGGCTGAATGCCGAAAGCCAATTTTCCTATCCCAGCCAATTCAAAGGAGACCGCCGTCAAGTCCACCTTCAGGGAGAAGCCTATTTCGATGTAACGCCCGACCGGAAACATCCTTTTATGGTCCAACTTCCCTCCTTGAACATCAAAGTATTGGGAACCCAATTCAATGCGAAGGCCTATCCCAACGAAGACCATTGCATCACCTTGCGTCAGGGATCGGTAGAAGTTTCGACACCCAACGGAAAGCACCTCCAGAAGATGCTTCCCAAAGACCAAATCTATTACCGAAAATCCGGTAAATGGGAGCACCGCACCCAGACGAATGCAGCCGAAGCTAGCGACTGGATCAACGGCGGACTCCGCATAGACAATCTCCCTCTACACGAGTTCCTGCCCGATTTGGAACGCCATTACGACGTCGAAATCCATATTCAGGACGCCGCTATCCAAGATATCCCCTTCACCTGTCATTTCAAAAACGGTGTAGATATCAAAGAAGCCTTGGAATTGTTAAAAGCCACCAAGCAAATAGATTATATCATCGATATGAAAGACATTTACCTATATAAGTTTCACCCTTAAATTGAACATTGCCTATGAGGAAAAACCATTGTTAATTGAACATCTAACCTAGAAACTACCCTGTGATGGGGCCTTATGAAAAACTACATTAAAAACATTTTTGAAACCTTATCCATCATGAATCTTATACCTGAAAAACTGAAAAGTCCTGCTATGCTAAGAAAAGGACTGTTTTGTATGGGATGTTTGGCTATGTTGGCCAATCCTCAAGTAGCATGGAGTAACCTTCCTACCCTTGCTGACCAAACGCCCAGTATTACGCTTCATTTGAAAAACACTACTGTCAAAGATGTCATTGCAGAAATCGAAAGTCAAGGAGATTTCTATTTTACTTACAGTACCAATCACGTTAATGTCAATCGCAAAGTTACCATTGATGTTCAAAACAATTCGATTGAAACCGTGTTAGACAAGCTATTTGAAAATCAAGGTATTGGTTACTCCATAGAAGACAACCATATCGTGTTGTTCAAGGAAAACCAACGTACAGCAGCCGAAGCGGTGAAACAAGAAAAACGTAAAATCACCGGTGTCATTACCGATAAGAATGGTCCCATTATCGGTGCCAGTATCATCGAAAAGGGAACCACTAACGGCACCATTACCGATTTTGATGGCAACTTTAGCTTGGAAGTAGCTCCTGGAACCGTCTTGAAGGTTTCGTATGTGGGCTATATCACTCAGTTCGTCAAAGTCGGTACACAAAAGACCTTCCAAATTGAACTGAAAGAAGATACCAAAGCTTTGGAAGAAGTAGTGGTAATCGGTTACGGTACACAGAAGAAATCTGACGTATCGGGTTCTGTAACCACTGTATCGGGCCAGAAACTGACCCAATTACCTACCTCAAGTGCCGAAGCAGCCCTGCAAGGTATGGCTCCCGGTCTGTCAGTCAATTTCGGTAGCGGTGCTCCAGGTACAGCCGCCAGTCTGCAGGTACGCGGTATCACAACCTGGGGTACCGAAAACACACCTTTGGTCATCATCGACGGTGTACCGGGCGACATGTCCTATCTGAACCCGGAAGACATCAAGTCAATGTCTGTCTTGAAAGATGCCGCTACCGCTGCTATCTATGGTGCCCGTGCTGCTGCCGGTGTCATCGTGATTGAAACCCATCGTGGCGGTATCCAGGAACCGAAAATCCAATTCTCAGCCTACGTAGGTATGGATGACCTGCCCAAACGTCTTGATGTCTGTAACTCGGCCGAATTCATCCAAGTTCGCAAGATGGCCTTGACCAATGCCGGTTATAAACCCTCAGAATGGCCGCGCTACATTGCTGCCTATGAAAAAGACCCCAGTCAATTTGCCGATACCGACTGGCAGGACGAATACTACCGCCGAGCCTTTACCCAAAAATATACCCTAGGCTATACAGCAGGAAATGAAATCATGAACATGTCCTTCTCGGGTTTTTATTCACAGAAAGACGGTATCATTGTGGGTACCGACGAAAGCAAATATGGCTTCCGCTTGAACTCGGATGTGAAACGAGGCCGCTTCAAAATGGGTGAATCACTCAGCTACAGCCGTTGGGAAGCCACTCCCGAAGCCGATACCGGTTTCCCGGGTATGTTCCAAACAACCAACATCGAACCACTGGTACACGTATACGACGACAAGAATGAAGGTGGTTTCGGTGGTGCTATTCCAGGCATGGATATGTCGGATGCAGCCAACCCCGTGGCCTTCAACGAACTGATTCGTCGCAAATCGGCCAACGACTATCTGTCAGTATCTGGTTATTTGCAATATGAACCCATCAAAAACTTGTTCCTGAAGTTCCGTGCCAGCCGCAATATCTATTGGTCATCCTATCGTTCATTTACACCGACATACGAAGTAGGTATATTGAAAATCAACAAGCAAGCTTCTTTGTACGAAGAACGCAGCAAGACCATAAACGACTTGTTGGAATTCACAGCTAACTACGATTTTTCTATCAATGATGCACATAATTTCCAAGTACTGCTCGGTGCTTCACAGGAAGAAAAGAGATTTGAAGATTTGAGTGCATCAGGTAAGAAGTTCGAAAATAACGACATGGACCTCATGGGTCAAGCTCAGACCGACTTCTCGGTTGGCGGTAGCAAGACACGCAGCGGTCTGCGTTCTGTGTTCGGTCGTCTGAACTATAACTACAAATACCGTTATATGCTGATGGCTTCATTCCGTTATGACGGTTCTTCGCGTTTTGCCGATGGAAACAAGTGGGGTTTCTTCCCGTCTGTTTCTTTGGGTTGGAACATTGCCAACGAAAACTTCTGGGAACGCTACAAGGATTTCGTTTCGACCTTCAAGCTGCGTGTCAGCTACGGTGGACTGGGTAACCAATCGGTAGGCTTGTACAAATACATCCCGCAGCTGAACTATGACAATGCCTCGCTGAACTATCCGCTCAACGGCAAAGACGTAAACCTAGGCTATGGTATCAGCAGCCTGCCTTCAGCCAACATCAAGTGGGAAACTACTATCTATAAGAACATCGGTATCGACCTGGGCTTGTGGAACAACAAACTGGAACTTTCATTGGAAGGTTACATCAAGGATACCCGAGACATGTTGTCTACCAAGGACATCAGCCTGTGTACCGGTTTCGGGTCGCTGGTAGTAAATGACGGTAAACTGCGCACTACCGGTTTTGAACTGCAGGCCATCTACCACGGCAATGTCGGCGAATTCAAGTACGATGTCGACATGAACGTATCGCACTTCAAGAGTGTGCTGAAAGCCATGGCCAACCCCGATTACCTGGATTGGAACGGTCCCGCCAAGTTCTATGTAGGCGGTGAACTGGGTGAATACTGGGTAACCCGCACAGCCGGTATCTTCCAATCACAAGCCGAAGTAGACCAGTGGAACAAGGAACACGGCCGTTTGGATTCAAAAGGCGATTGGCTACCCTTGCAACCGTCGGCTAAGCCGGGCGACATCCGCTTCATCGACCAGAACGGCGACGGTTTGCTCGACAACGAAGACCGCGTGAAAGTAGGAGCCGGTAACCCGAAAGCTACCCTGGGTCTGAACCTCAACCTCTCTTACAAGAACTTCGACCTGCTGGCCAATTTCTTCGGCAGCTTTGGCTCAAAGCGCTACAACTACTCGAAGATGCAGCTCCAGCGCATGGACAAGAACTTCAACTACGGCAAAGATGCTTTGAATGCCTGGACACCGGAAAATCCGCACACCAACATTCCGCGCGCCGTACAGGGTGACCCCAACCAGAATAACCGTGTATCCGACCGCTATGTGGAAAATGGCGACTACCTGCGTCTGAATAACCTGCAGCTGGGCTACAACCTGCCTACATCGGTTTGCTCACAACTGGGCATCGCCAACCTGAGAGTCTATGTCGGTGCAACCCGCCTGTTCACCATCACCAGCTACGACGGCTACGATCCTGCTGTCGGTGAAATGGGTCTCGACGACGGTCTGTATCCGTTGAGCCGTTCCTATATGTTAGGTCTTAAATTTGGTTTTTAATTTAACATAAAAGAAATAGATTATGAAATTCACAAAATATCTCTGCTCAGCTTTGCTGTTGGGCTTTTTATCCACTTCCTGCACAGGCAGTTTTCTGGACGAGGACCGCAATCCGAATGCCTTGTCACCCAGTACATTCTGGAAAAATGAAGCCGATATTCTGAAAGGTCTGACCGGCGTTTACGGCGCCCTCCAGGCTTCCGGAGGATGGGCTGCTTCGTACGACCGCTACATCGTGATTGACAACTACCGTAGCGATGAAACCACCTTTAAACCTGACGTACCCAGCTGGGACAACATCGCCTCGTTTGTCAACGACCAGTCAAACAGTACCAGCCGCAAGGAATGGACCCAGCTCTACCGCGGTATCTCACTGGCCAACCAGTGTATCGACAATATCCCCAACGTGCCCGACGAAAGTGCCTCTACCCAAGAGTTGAAACGCGTGGCCCTGGCCGAAGCCCGCTTCTTGCGTGCTTACTACTACTTCCGCCTGTACCTGAACTTCGGTGAACGCCTGCCCATCTATACCAAACAGATTCAGGAAAGCAACGAAGATTTCTATCCGGATCAGGCTGAACCGGGCGTATTGGTAGAGTTCATCGAATCTGAACTGCAGGAAATCCAAGCTGATATGGCCGAATCGCACGATGCCGCCAACAAAGGACGCGCTACCCGCTACGCCGCAGCTGCTATCCTGGGCAAGTTCTACATGTTCCGCCACGAACTGGCCAAAGCTGAAAAAGAATTCGAAAAGCTCATCGGCAAGTTCGAACTGATGGAAAACTACGAAGATAACTTCGACGGTCTGCACAAGAACAACAAGGAATCAGTGTTCGAAATCCAGTACTCGGGTGACCGTACCGGTGGACGCCGCGAATACAATAACATCGCCGAACACCTGCTGTCAAACTCGGTTGGCGGCTACGAAGAAGCTTACCCCACTGAATGGATCTTCAACCTGCTGAAGAAGGACCTGACCGTCGATGGCAAATACAGCGAACGTCTCTACGGTACCATCCTGTTCGATGACCCCGAAACCAAGATGTGGTACATCGGCGAAGGAGAACACTTCTCTGACTACGACGGTTCCGACAAAATTCTTTGGAA
>AMCI01001438.1_pt1 | contig 11786 bp, 11 predicted proteins | sample 419838 | NCBI WGS metagenome assembly AMCI01 (sample SAMN01090643, study PRJNA158313) | gut metagenome
CATCCGTTTTTCCTCCCGAAACGTCCGGCCGATGGCCAGCCTGCCGATAACTGCTGAAACGGATGAAAGGTTTACCTTCACAAAGGAAGGAATTTCCTTCGAATATTCGACCGATAACTCGCAATTTATACCTATCTTTGCAGACTGACCCCTATACAAACCTTTACATAAACATGCAGGAATGAAAACAAACCGATTTTTAAGTATATGCCTGGTCGTCCTCACCCTGACGGCGTGTGGCGCAGGCTCCTCCAAAATGACCAACGATATGGAAAATGAAAACCGTACCCGGGTGAAAGTGGAAACTACCCTGGGCAACTTTACCGTAGCTCTCTATGACGAGACTCCGAACCACCGTGACAACTTCCTCAAACTGGTGAAAGAAGGCGTGTACGACAGTACGCTGTTCCACCGTGTCATCAAGCAGTTCATGATTCAGGCCGGCGACCCCGACAGCAAACAGGCGGCCGACGATGCCATGCTGGGCAGTGGCGACGTGGGTTATACCGTACCGGCTGAATTCAACCCGAAGTTCTTCCACAAGAAAGGCGTACTGGCAGCTGCCCGCCAAGGCGACGACGTGAACCCGGAAAAGGCCTCATCGGGCTGCCAGTTCTACATCGTAACCGGCCGCGTATTCACCCAGGAACAGCTCGTAGGCATGGAAAAGAAAATCAAAGCCCAACGCGAAGAAGCCATCTTCAACAACCTGGCCCGCAAGTATATGAAGGAAATCTTCCGCATGCGCAAGGCCGGCGACAACGACGGACTGCTGGCCCTGCAAGACACGCTGAACCAGCAGACCCACGAACTGGCCAAGCAGGAACCGAAGTTCCGCTTTACCCCCGAGCAAATTGAAGCCTACAGCACCGTGGGCGGCGCCCCGCACCTGGATGGCTCGTACACCGTGTTCGGTGAAGTGGTAGACGGCATGGACGTGGTGGATGAAATCGAAAAGGTGAAGACCAACCGGGCCGACCGACCACTGAAAAATGTCCGCATCCTGAAAGCGACGATTGAAGAATAAGCTGAAGGCAAAAGACGGACTCCGTTATGATAGAAATCAACCGATATACTTTGGCCAACGGTCTGCGTGTCATCCATCACGCAGACCCTACCACCCAAATGGTGGCCCTGAACCTGCTCTACGACGTGGGGGCCCGCGACGAGCACCCCGAACATACGGGGTTTGCCCATCTGTTCGAACACCTGATGTTCGGTGGATCGGTAAATGTGCCCGACTATGACGAACCGGTGCAGAACGCCGGTGGCGAGAACAACGCCTGGACCAACAACGATATGACCAACTATTACCTGACCCTTCCGCGACAAAACGTCGAGACAGGCTTCTGGTTGGAAAGCGACCGCATGCTGTCGCTCGAATTCAGTTCCCGTAGTCTGGAAGTGCAGCGACAAGTGGTCATCGAGGAGTTCAAGCAGCGCAACCTGAACCAACCCTACGGTGATGCCGGCCATCTGCTGCGCCATCTGGCCTACCGCGTACATCCGTACCAATGGCCCACCATCGGCAAGGAAATCAGCCACATTGCCCAAGCCACCCTGGAGGAAGTCAAGAATTTCTTCTTTACTTTCTATGCACCCGACAATGCCATTCTGGCCGTGACGGGACAAATCTCGTTCGAGGATACCATCGCCCTGGCCGAAAAATGGTTTGGCCCCATTCCCCGACGGAATGTACCGCCCCGCATCCTGCCGGCTGAACCCGAACAGACCGAAGAACGCCGCCTCACCGTGGAACGGAATGTGCCCGTAGACGCCCTGTTCATGGCCTTCCCGATGTGCGACCGCCGACACCCCGACTACTACGTATACGACATGCTGAGCGATATCCTGAGCAGCGGACGCTCGTGCCGACTGGTGCAGCACCTGGTGCAGGAACGCCAGGTATTCAGCAGCATCGATGCTTACATTGCCGGCTCACTGGACCAGGGCCTCTTTCACCTGACGGGCAAACCGGCACCCGGCATAAGCCTGGAAACTGCCGAGGAAGCCCTCTGGGAGGAACTGAACCGACTGAAGGAAATTCCTTTCGGACAGGAGGAACTGGAAAAGGTAAAAAACCGCTACGAAAGTGAACAGATTTTCAATAACCTGAACTACCTGAACGTAGCAACCAACCTGGCTTACTTCGAACTCATCGGAAAAGCCGAGGACCTGAACGAGGAAGTCGACAAATACCGCGCGGTGACAGCCGACCAACTCCAGGAAGTAGCCCGGCGAACTTTTGTGCACGAGAAAGCTTCTGTTCTCTATTACAAGGCCCGCCGGCAACCGGAAAACTGATTTGTAAACCAATGACCCATTCATGCTAAAACCTTATTTACAACACTACAAAGCGCTCTTTACACTAGGCGTACCTATCGTCATCGGCCAGATTGGTGTCATCATCCTGGGTTTTGCAGACACCCTGATGATTGGCCACCACAGTACCCAAGAACTGGCCGCCGCCAGTTTCGTGAACAACATGTTTACCCTGGCCATCATCTTTGCCACCGGATTCTCGTACGGCCTGACTCCCATTGTGGGAAGCTTGTTCGGTCGGGGCGAGACCTCCGTGGTGGGCCGCATGCTCAAGAACAGTCTCTTTGCCAACACCCTGTTGGCAGGAGGCCTGACCCTGATCATGGGTCTCCTCTACCTCAACCTCCACCGGCTGGGGCAACCCGAAGAACTGCTGCCCGTCATGCGTCCCTACTTCATCGTCCTGCTGCTGTCGCTGCTGTTCGTCCTGCTGTTCAATGGCTTCAAGCAATTTGCCGACGGCATCACCGACACCCGCACCTCGATGTGGATTCTACTGGGCGGTAATGTAGCCAACATTATCGGCAACTATATCCTGATTTACGGAAAATTCGGTTTCCCCGAGCTGGGACTGGTGGGAGCCGGACTCTCGACCCTATTGGCCCGTATCGGCATGGTGGTGGCCTTTGCCTACATTTTCTTCGGTACCCGCCGCTATCGGGTGTACCGTGAAGGCTTCCGGCAAGGGACGCTCAACCGACCCGATCTGGTCCGACTGAACAAATTGGGATGGCCGGTCGCCCTGCAGATGGGCATGGAAACAGCCTCATTCAGCCTAAGCGCCATCATGGTGGGCTGGCTCGGCACCGCTGCACTGGCTGCTCACCAAATCATGCTCACCGTGTCGCAGGTCTGCTTCATGATGTACTACGGCATGGGAGCGGCAGTCGCTATCCGCACCAGCAACTTCCACGGGCAGAACGACACGGTCAACGTGCGCCGTTCGGCCAACGCCGGTTTCCATATCATCCTGCTGATGGCCTTCTGCTCCGCCCTGCCCATCTTCCTGCTGCGACACAGCATCGGAGGCTGGTTCACCGAGGATACCACCGTGAGCCTGCTGGTTGCCCAACTTATTTTGCCGCTGATGATTTACCAGTTCGGCGACGGCATGCAATGCAACTTCGGCAACGCCCTACGCGGCATCGCGGACGTGAAGCCCGTGATGTATTTCGCCTTCATCGCCTACTTCCTCATCTCGCTGCCCGCCGGCTATTTCTTCGGCTTCGTGCTCGATTGGGGAATTACGGGTATCTGGATGGCTTTTCCTTTTGGATTGACCTCGGCGGGACTGCTGTACTACGGACGCTTCTACCGAGATACCCACTCTTGAACTCCCCATGGCATCGTTTTCCTTTTTCATTACCTAATTCTTTCTACCTGAACCCATGCAAACCAACGACCGTTCCACCCAACTGAAGGTAGCCTTAGGCTACATCCTGCTCACCATCCTGCTCTTCGTCTCGGTAGGCTATATTTTCCACGAGATGAAAAGCCTGACGGGCACCACCAACGACGAAACCATCCTGAGCCAACGCCGTCACATGACCAACCAAATCATCGGGCAGCTCTACGAAGCTTCCATCATCGGTCAGTCCCTCAGTACCGGACAGCTGGAAGAATACTTCCGTTACCAGCGAACCATGAAACAGGCCAACCAAGCCTTGGACTCCCTGCGCGGATTGCTGACCGACAGCCTGCAACTGGCCCGTCTGGACACCGTCCGCCGACTCTTCATCGACAAGGAAGTGAACATGCGCAACCTGCTCCTCACGATCCAAAACGGAGGAACCGACCAGATGTACCAGGCACACATGGATACCCTCATTGCCCAGCAGGATTCGCTGCTCAACCTCTCGCACGTCCGCAAGAAAGTGGTAACCCACACCAACTCGTACGTCATCCACAAAAAGAAGAAAGGTTTCTTCAAACGGTTAGGCGAGGTGTTCGTCCCCGGTAAGGAAGACTCAACCCATGTGCAAAACGTCATCCAAGAAGAATATACCGATACCATCACCGAAGCCTTCAACCCGGTGGATACCGTCGCCAGCCTGCTGAAAGACATCCAGCGACGCGTACACAGCAGCCACCAGGAACAGTTGCTGAAAATTACCCAACGCACCCAAAACCTGCGGCTCATCGGCCTTCGACTAAGCCAGAAAGTGAACCAGTTGCTGAACACCATCGAAGAAGAAGAACAAGCCCTTGCTGAACAGAAAAACCAACAGGAAGAAGAAATCCGACGCCATTCCGCCCGAACGGTAGCCGGCATTGCCATTGTAGCCGTTATCCTGGCTATCGCCTTCCTCGTATTCATCTGGCGCGACATCACCCGCAGTGTGCACTACCGGCACGAACTGGAAAAAGCCAAGCGCCGGGCCGAAGACTTGCTGGTGGCCCGCGAGAAGCTGATGCTCACCATTACTCACGATATCAAAGCCCCCGTAGGCTCCATCCTGGGATATATCGACCTGCTGGAACGCATCACCCATGAAGAACGCCAACGCTTCTACCTGGACAACATGCAAAGCTCAGCCAACCACCTGCTGAGCCTAGTCAAATCACTGCTCGACTTCCACCGGCTGGATGCCCACAAAATGGAAATACACCCCATTTCCTTCAATCCGCAACAATTGTTCGATACCATCTATATCAGTTTCAAGCCCATGGCAGCCGCCAAGCAACTGGAACTGCACTACGACTGTAGTATCTCCCTGAACCACGTCTATACCGGTGATCCTTTCCGCATCCGCCAGATTGTGGAAAACCTGCTGTCAAATGCCCTTAAATTCACCTCCGAAGGAAGTATCACTCTGCACGTCTATCTGCAAGGCGACCAACTCTTCTTCAGCATCCGTGACACAGGGTGCGGTATCAGTGGCGAAGAACAGCAACGCATCTTCCAAGAGTTTACCCGTCTGCACAGTGCCCAAGGACAGGAAGGCTTTGGTTTAGGACTAGCCATTACCCGCAAATTGGTACAACTGTTGGGTGGCGAAATCACCCTCGAGAGTGAAGCCGGTCGAGGCAGTTGCTTCCGTGTCCATCTGCCCTTACCCAAAGCCACCGAACTGGAAACGAATGAGGCAACGGCTCCTGCCGATGCCGCTCTCTCCGCCCCGGCAACTGCCCCAACCGGCAGCCCTCGTTCTGCTGACCAGGAAACAGTGGAAGAGGAGAATAACGAACCTATCCGCCTGCTGATGATTGACGACGACCGCATCCAACTGCAACTCACCACAGCCATGTTGGACCATCCCGGTATCCAGGTAGTCGGTTGCCAATTCCCTGAAGAGCTGTTCACCCATTTGAAAAAACAGACCTTCGACATTCTGCTAACCGATATTCAAATGCCTGCCCTAAACGGCTTCGACCTATTGAAAATTTTGCGTCAGCAGCAAATACCCGGCACCTTAACCCTACCGGTCATAGCCTTGACAGCCCGCAGCGATATGGACGAGCCCTACTTCCTACAGCACGGCTTTGCCGGCTGTCTGCACAAGCCCTTTACGCAACAAGAATTGCTGGATACCATTGTCGTAGCCGTCGGTCGTCCATTGCCCTCGGGTAATCCGCAAGCAGATCTCAGAACCAACGCTCCATCGGAAACGAAAGACACCGAAGAGATTCCTTGGGCTGAAGGGAAAAGTGGGAATTTGACCGACAAACAGCCCGACCCTCCACTGAACTTTTCCTCGCTGACCGCCTTTTCAGCCGACGACCCGGAAGCGGCAAAGGAAATTATCCGTACCTTCCTCAGCGAAACCGAGAAAAACCGCCAACGCATGAAGACTGCCTTGGAAGCCGGACAAATGACCGAAATCACCGAGGCTGCCCATAAACTGCTGCCCCTTTTCACCATGCTCAATGCCGTTCGCTGCGTACCCATACTCACTTGGATGGAGAAACGGCGCGGCACGACCGAACTGACAGACGAAGCACGCGAAAAAACCCGCTTCGTCCTGCAGGAAGTGGAAAGGGTATTAGACGAAGGGGAGAAACACTTTCGTTAAAAAGAGAATAGAAATTTCAGTGTCCCATAAAAAAGGATTATCTTTGTCTGATTAAACACTTTATAAAGATGCCCTATACCCTTTTGATAGTCGAAGACGACTTGACTTTTGCCACCATGCTGAAGACGTGGTTGGGCAAAAAAGGATTTCTGGTGGATACCGCCAGCAACAATGCCCGTGCCCGCAAGCAACTGACCGAAACGTCGTACGACCTGGTGTTGTCCGACTTGCGCCTACCCGACCAGGATGGCATCTTTCTGCTTTCGTGGATGAAGGAACAAGGACTCACTACCCCGCTCATCATCATGACGGGATATGCGGATATCCAAAGTGCCGTACAAGCCATGAAAGAAGGGGCCAGCGACTACATCTCAAAACCGGTGCAACCCGACGAACTGCTGAAAAAAATCCAAGAAGCCGTACAGACTTCCTCAACTCAACCGACTGCTACCGCCTCCCCGGCCCTGCCAGATACGGCCTTGAAAAACCCGGCCAAAAACAGTCGGAAAAAGGCAGTCCCTAGCGGAGCGGTGAATCCCTCGAACTTTCTGGAAGGAGAGAGCGAAGCGGCCCGACAACTCTACAATTATGTAGGACTTGTGGCACCCACCCCTATGTCCGTCCTCATCAACGGTGCCAGTGGCACCGGCAAGGAGTATGTAGCCCATCGCATCCACCAGCTCAGCAAACGAGCCGACAAACCCTTCATCGCCATCGACTGCGGTTCCATCCCCAAAGAGCTGGCCGCTTCGGAGTTTTTCGGTCATGTGAAAGGCTCGTTTACCGGTGCCTTGCACGACAAGACCGGCGCTTTTGTCGAAGCCAACGGGGGAACTTTGTTCTTGGATGAAATCGGCAACCTGAGCTATGAAGTACAGGTACAACTGCTTCGCGCCCTGCAGGAGCGACGCATCCGTCCTGTCGGTTCCAACAAAGAAATCGAGGTGGATGTCCGACTCATCAGTGCCACCAATGAAAATCTGCAGCTAGCCATCGAAAAAGGCAACTTCCGTGAAGACCTCTACCACCGTATCAACGAGTTTACGCTACGCATGCCCGCCTTGAAAGAACGACAGGAAGATATCCTTCTTTTTGCCAATTTCTTTCTGGACCAGGCCAACCGCGAACTCGACCGGAATCTCATCGGGTTTGATGCCGCAGCCAGTCAAGCCCTGCAACAGTACTCCTGGCCAGGCAACCTGCGCCAGCTGAAGAATATCGTGAAACGAGCCACCCTTCTGGCCCAACACTCATTCATTACGTTGGCCGAACTCGGCTACGAACTGCAAGAGCCCCAGCCTTCGCCCGAGCCTCTTTCCTTGAGCCTGCACAACGAAAGCGCCGAAAAGCAACGTATTCTGGAGGCCCTGAAACAGACGGGCAACAACAAGAGCAAAGCAGCCCAGCTGCTGGGCATTGACCGAAAGACACTCTATAACAAGCTGAAGCTTTATCAGATTCAATAAAGACAGCAACGATAGCCAAGGAAACTTCTTTCAGACCTCCTGCCACCCGAAAGCATTATTAACAAGAAAAGGGGAAGACCGTAATGAGTCTTCCCCTTTTCTTGTTTTTATCTTTCGAATGTAGTCAGTCTGACTACAGACTTCCTTCGGCTCTCATCTTCCGTCAGCCTTATTCAGCCTCCAGTTGAAAGCCATTCCATAAATTGCCGGCTGGCAACGGAGCGGTCAGTTCAATCGGCTCCTTCGACACCGGATGAATGAAACGGATGGAACGTGCATGCAGACAAATGCTTCCATCCGGATTGGACCGTGGGAAACCGTATTTCAGGTCACCCTTGATGGGGCACCCCATCTTGGCCAACTGGCAACGAATCTGATGGTGGCGGCCCGTTTTTAAATCCACCTCCAACAGAAAGTAATTCTGCGAATGGCCGATAAGGCGGTAATGCAACACCGCCTTCTTACCGTCCTTCACCTCCTTGTCGTAAGCATACGACTTGTTCTGTTTCTCGTTGCGCACCAGATAGTGCACCAGTTCGCCTTCCGTCTCGCGCGGACAAGCCTTCACGATGGCCCAGTAGGTCTTTTTCACCTCACCGTTGCGGAACATATCGTTCAGTCTGCTCAAAGCCTTACTGGTCTTGGCAAAAACCACCAGCCCGCTGACCGGACGGTCCAAGCGATGCGTCACACCAATGAAAACGTTGCCCGGCTTTTGGTATTTTTCCTTCAAATACTGCTTGGCCGTTTCCGAAAGCGGTGTGTCACCTGTCTTGTCCCCCTGCACAATCTCGGAGGAAGTCTTGTTGACTACCAGAATATGATTGTCTTCGTAAACTACTGTCATATTACATATTCATACCACCATCAACCTGAATCACCTGACCCGATACGTAAGAAGACATATCCGAAGCCAAGAAGGTAGCGATGTTAGCCACGTCTTCCGGAGTACCACCGCGACGCAAAGGAATCTTCTTGCTCCATTCAGCCTTCACTTCGTCCGACAGCTTCGCTGTCATGTCCGTAATGATGAAGCCCGGAGCGATGGCGTTGGCACGGATACCGCGAGAACCCAATTCCTGTGCGATAGACTTGGCCAGACCAATCATACCCGCCTTAGAAGCCGAGTAGTTGCACTGACCTGCATTACCGTGAACACCCACAACTGAAGCCATATTGATGATGCTTCCGCTCTTCTGACGCATCATGATGGGGGTACAAGCATGGATAAAGTTGAAAGCCGACTTCAGGTTGACAGCGATGACAGCATCCCACTGAGCTTCGCTCATACGCATCATCAAACCATCCTTGGTGATACCTGCGTTATTCACCAGAATGTCAATCGTACCGAAATCTTCCTTGATCTGATTGACTACCTTTTCTGTATCTTCAAAGCTAGCTGCATTCGAAGCATAACCTTTAACCTTTACGCCCAAGGCAGCAATTTCCTTTTCTGTATTCTGACCGTTTTCATCGATCACCAAGTCAGTGAAGGCTATATTTGCACCTTCTGCAGCAAACTTCAAGGCAATAGCCTTACCAATACCGCGAGCAGCACCTGTTACAATCGCAGTCTTTCCTGTTAATAATCCCATAATTGTTCTTTTTATAATAAAATACTAAGTTTCTCTTCCTTAATCTTGGCAAGCCGTATCCGGGGACATTCTTCCCCAGCATGCAATGGGCTTATTTCTCGCCTACGGGGTCCTTGCGACCCAAAGCACCGAACACGATTTTAGCCACATAGCCCCAACCGGTCTGGTCATCGAGTTCCTCACCGATCTGACCACGGATGTAAGGCGCTTCAATCCCCTTGACACAGTAATGCACGATGTCTGCCACAATCGACACATTGTCGATATCAAAGATTCCCCGCTCTTTGCCCTCCGTGAGCACTTGGCGGAATAACTTGATTTCCCGTTGGTCGAAATTTTTGCGGACAGCTTCTACGCGCCAGATATCCCGAAAGAAATCGGCACGCAAGGTTCCATTCCGGTAAACCACCATTTTGATAGAATCCAAATGCGTCTCTATCAATTGCAGGATTTTCTCGTCAGGATCAATATCCTTCTTGGCAACCTTCTCCATGGCATCCGAGAGCATCTCGAGTTCCGATTCCACCACTGCCATGTAGATATCCTCCTTACTCTTAAAATAGGTGTAAAGAGTGCGTCTTCCTTTTTTGGAAGCCACTGCTATATCATTCATCGTGGTATCCTCTACTCCGTTCTTCGCAAATAGCTGACGGGCTACATCTACTAATTTAGCTCTTGTTTTTGATACTGGCATATCACATTAATTGCACATTACTTATAATAATGAGCAAAATTACATCTTTTCTTTGTACCACACAAACAAATACGGCAAAATATAAAACGAAAGATTTATTAACATTTATACTATCCGTTCATTCTCAGCGTTTTACAAAATTAATTCATTTTTTATCGAAAATAATTTGCCGAAATGTTTGGTATTTCAAAATAAAGTCGTACCTTTGCAAGCGTAAACGAAACGACAACATCGCGGAGTGGAGCAGTTGGTAGCTCGTTGGGCTCATAACCCAAAGGTCGTCTGTTCGAGTCAGGCCTCCGCAACTAAAAGAGAATGATAATCAATCATTCTCTTTTCTTTTTTACATCTACCCGAATGGGGATTCCATTCAACTTTAATCATACCGACCCTATGATTCAACAAATCACCTTCCGCCTGCCCCGCAAACGTCGAGGTTGCCATCTCATTACCCAGGAGGTGCTGCAACATCTTCCCCAACCACTTCCGCAAGCAGGACTGCTCAATCTGTTTGTCCAGCACACCTCCTGCGCCCTTTCCATCAACGAGAATGCAGACCCGGACGTACAAACCGATCTGGAACAGATCATGAACCACCTGGTGAAGGAGAATGAGCCGTACTACCAACATACGTTGGAAGGTCGGGACGACATGCCTGCCCATGCCAAATGTTCACTGTTTGGCGTCAGCTTGACGATTCCCATCACTGAAGGTCGCCTGAACCTAGGTACCTGGCAGGGTATCTACTTGTGCGAATTCCGCCAACAGGGTACGGCCCGCAACCTTGTTGCTACGCTCTATTACTAAGCTTGAGCTTACCCTTTACGAAATCCTGTAAAACGAAAACTATGTAAAACAAAAGATATCATGTATCAGAAATTCATTATCACTCACGAAGGAGTCTTGAAATTCGGACGCGTATACCTACATCGCGATCTCTTGGAAAACGACGAACGCTGCATCTATGGAGGCGGCCTTTGGAAGATTGACGAAGGTAGAGGTGCTATCCTGCTCTATGGCCGTTCCTTCGATTTCGGAGCTCCTATTTGCTGTGCCATCCAACGAATTGACTGGAGAGGCATAGGCGGAACTCCACGCCCCTTGTTTTATGTTCCTCAATGGCCGGATGAAAGCCTGCTAACACCCGTCACCGCCCAGCCCTAACTCTCCAATCTTCCTCGCTACAACCATGGATATAGAAACTATTCGAGAGTATTGTCTCTCTCTCCCGCAAGTCACCGAGGACTTTCCATTCGATGAAACGACGCTGGTTTTTCGCATAGACAGAAAAATATTTGCCATGCTCGATTTGGAAAACACTGAATGGTTTGTCCTGAAATGCAACCCTGAATGGGCTATCGAGCTTCGAGAACTCCATACGGAAATAACAGGTGCTTGGCACATGAACAAGAAATTTTGGAACCAACTGAATATTTCTGGAAGTTTGACCGATGATTTCATCAGACAATGGATTCGACACAGCTACAACGAAGTTCTTCTTAAAATCTCCAAGAAGCACAGAGAAAGCCTACAGCTTGACTTCTTACCATTCCCATAGGCTGAACTTCGTCTAGGTCGGAGTTTGTCTTCCTAATGAATAAACACCTGGTATTCCCCTCCATTCTCGTAGAAAATCAAAAGCCTCCAAAAGCTTCGAGAACCCAAACTATATAGGAGGATACAGAATCAAAAAAAG
>AMCI01001450.1_pt1 | contig 11777 bp, 14 predicted proteins | sample 419838 | NCBI WGS metagenome assembly AMCI01 (sample SAMN01090643, study PRJNA158313) | gut metagenome
AACTTTAAATCATTTGCACTGGCTGCTGCAGTACTATTGGGTATGGGTGCTTGTAGCAATGGACTGGATGAACAATTCCAGCAGACTGAAGGTCAAGCTTTGGCGTTCAACTTAAGCATTGATAATGGTGCTACGACTAAGACTGTAACGAATGAAGCTGACCGTGTTACTTCATGGGCTAAAGGTGATGAAGTGGGCTTATTTGTCTTTAAGAAAGGTGATGTGGTAGGAACTGCCAAACCAGTTCATGCCAATATCAAGTTGACTTATGATGGCAAAAAATGGTCCGCTGCTTCTCCTATCTTCTCTGAAGCCGAATATGATTTTTATGCTTACTATCCGTATCAAGCTGCCGCTAGCGATCCTACTAAGATTGCTATTCCGGCAAAGACTAATCAAAGTAAGGAAGCTGATTATGGCTTGAGCGATGTAATGGCTGCTCCTAAGGTAACTGTAGCAGCGAAAGGTACGCAAGTTGATTTGACTTTTAAGCATGTATTCTCATTGGTGGAAATACAAGTAAGCGGTGAATTGGTTAAAGCAGCTCCTGCCAAGGTGGTATTGAAAAATGTGAAGACTGCTTCTTCTTTGAACCTGTCTACTACACAAGCTACCGTATCCGGTCAAGCCGGTGATGTAATTCCGCAAGCTTTGACGGCAAAGAACAACGTATATGCTTACCGTGCAGTAGTTCCTGCTCAAACTATAGCCAAGGAAACTCAGTTGGTACAATTGCAGAATGGTGAAAAGCATTATGCATTTAAATATTCTACAGATGTAGCTTATGAAGCCGGCAAATACCGTACTTTAAGTGTGATTATTAATGAACCAAAAGTGGAATTGACTATCCCGACTCCGGGCATTACTCCTTGGGAACCTTCAGCTCCCGGTACCGGCCAGGGTGGTACAGAGGAAATCGTTCCCCCTGCTCCGCAACTGGAATTGGTTACTAATCTTGATTTGCCGTTAAACACTTATGTAGAACCTAAAGAATTTATAGCCGGTACTAAAGAGGGTGGAACTATTAAGTTGACTAGCAGCAAGGATGAGTGGTTTCATAGAGAAAGATCAGCTAAAGATCCAAAAACAACAGTGGCTGTTGAAGGTTCTAAATTGAAATTGACTAATCCTGCAGACAAGCAAGGTTCTTGGAATAATTCTTGCGTGTTATTCCATAAGTCTGGAAAATTTGAACGTACTACTTATAAGGTGACAGTAACCGCTTCTTCTACTGACCCAGCCGGCCTTGTAGGGTTGTCTTTCAGTAACGTTGATGATACCAAGCGTTCAAAATGTATGGAAGTAATGGTACAGATTGGCTTAGAAATGTAACTACACTTAACTGTACTTCTACAGTAGGTACTAAGAGTTTCTATGTTGATTTTGCAAATGCATCTAACGAGGGTAAATCTTCAAAATTAACAGCATATACGCCAACAACAGATGAGGATGTAGCTACCGGTATCTTTGTTACTTTATATAATTATACGAAGAATACAGTAGAAAATTCAATTACCATAGAAAGCGTAAAGATTGAGAAGGCAGCACTTCCTACACCTAAAAAAATAAGTAAAATTATAATTCAATCAAAAGAAACACTTATAAAATAAAATCGGGTGTGTCGTGAGGCACATCCGATTTTATTTATAAGTGTTTCTGTTTATGAAATACAATCATTCTTCGTTCTGATTATGCTTCTTGAATCAGTTCCATGCCTTTCTTGATGGCTTCTTCATTCATTGGAATGAGATGGTGGTGGCGTTCGGGTAACGTTTTTTTCAGACCCTTCAGCACATTTTCCAGCGTTACCATGGGGCGCAGTTTCAGCAAGCCGCCCAATACGATCATGTTGAAAGCTTTGGCGTTGTTCATTTCATTGGCTGCATCCATGGCATCAATTCGATATATCTTGATATCCTTGCGGGTAGGCGGGTTGATGATGCCGTAGCCGTCGTAAATCAGGATACCGCCCGGTTTCACCTTGCTTTCAAATTTCTCTAGTGAAGGCTGGTTTAAGATGATGGCCACATCATACTTGCTCAGAATCGGAGAAGAAATCTTCTCGTCGCTCACTATCACGGTCACATTGGCCGTACCGCCTCGCTGTTCTGGTCCGTAGGCAGGCATCCAGGTTACTTCTTTCCCTTCCATCAGTCCGGAATAAGCTAAAATCTTACCCATAGACAATACGCCTTGTCCGCCGAAACCTGCTATGATAATTTCATTCTTTTCCATTGTTTACTGTTTTTTGGTGAATTATTTGTCTTTCAAGTCACCCAATGGATAGAAGGGGAACATGTGTTCTTCCATCCACTTGTTGGCTTTTTCCGGAGTCATTTTCCAGCCTGAGTTGCAGGTAGCTACGATTTCTACCAGATTGCTTCCTTTGCCCGCCATGGAGTTTTCGAAAGCTTTACGAATGGCCTTTTTCGCCTTACGGATTGCCGGAACCGATTGCACGCTCTGGCGTGTAACATACGCCGTACCTTCCAGTTGGGCTGCAATATCCGCCATCTTCAGCGGGTAGCCGTGTAGTTGCGGATCGCGTCCGTAGGGACAAGTAGAGGTAGGCATACCCACCAGCGTAGTAGGAGCCATCTGTCCGCCCGTCATACCATAAATGGCATTGTTGATAAAAATGATGGTAATATTTTCACCGCGATTCAGTGCATGGATGGTTTCTGCCGTACCGATGCAAGCCAAATCGCCGTCGCCCTGATAGGTAAACACCAAACGATCGGGCCACAGACGCTTGATGGCTGTAGCTAAAGCCGGAGCACGTCCGTGTGCAGCTTCCTGCCAATCAATATCCAAGTAATTATAGATGAATACGGCACATCCCACCGGTGAAATGCCGATGGCTTTTTCTTCCATACCCATCTCTTCGATTACCTCAGCGATGAGCTTGTGTACTACGCCATGACTACATCCCGGACAATAGTGCATCGGGTTGTCATTCATCAGAGTCGGTTTCTTGTAAACCAGATTCTCAGGTTTGATAATATCTTCTTTTGTCATAATCACTTCTCTTTATCTGTTGTTGAACCGTATGAAGAATTCCATCATCTTGACAAAGATAGCCGCTCCACACACATAGAGGAAGAGCTTGAAATCATCTTTGGCCACAAAATAGGTGATAAAGGCTGCCAATGCCAGTATCATGAACAGGATATTCAGTACGTTTCTTAGTTTATCAGGATTCATTTCCGCTTTTCCTTAAATGAGTTTTTCTTTTAACGCTGCTACGATCTCGTCCGGGTCGGGCACGATGCCACCTAAACGGCCGAAATGTTCCACTTTTACCTTGCCGTTGACAGCCAGTTTTACGTCTTCAATCATCTGTCCGGCATTCAACTCTGTCACCAGCATACCTTTTACCTTGTCGGCATAAGATGCAATGATTTTTGTAGGGAACGGCCAGAGTGTGATGGGACGCAAGATACCTACTTTCATACCTTCTTCCCGAGCCAGTTCCATCGCTTTCTGTCCGATGCGTGCCATTGAACCAAAAGCAATGATGAGATAGTCGGCATCCTGGCAGTTTATTTCTTCAAAGCGGACTTCATTCTCTTCAATTTTTTTGTATTTAGCCTGGAAGCGGATGTTGTTCTTTTCCATTTCTTCCGGTTTTAATTCCAGTGAAGTGATGATGTTCGGCTTGCGGTCTTTAGTTTTTCCGGTAGAAGCCCACGGGCATTGAGCTATGACTTCAGCATCGGTGCGGCGAGGTCTTTGCGGAGGCAGAACCACTTTTTCCATCATCTGACCGATGACGCCATCAGCCAAAATAATGGCAGGGTTGCGATATTTAAAGGCCAGTTCAAAGCCCAGCGATACGAAATCTGCCATTTCTTGTACGGAAGCAGGTGCCAAAGCAATCAGGCGATAGTCACCATGCCCACCTCCTTTCACTGTCTGGAAATAATCGGCTTGGCTAGGTTGGATAGTTCCCAGTCCCGGACCACCACGCATCACGTTTACGATGAGGCAAGGCAATTCAGCACCGGCAATGTAAGAGATCCCTTCTTGTTTCAGACTGACACCCGGGCTGGAGGAAGAGGTCATGACCATTTTGCCGCTTCCGGCGCCTCCATAAACCATGTTGATTGCTGCCACTTCACTTTCTGCCTGTAGCACTACCATGCCGGTAGTTTCCCAGGGCTTCAGTTCGGCAAGTGTTTCCAATACCTCCGATTGCGGAGTAATAGGGTAACCGAAATATCCATCGGCACCGCAGCGGATGGCTGCGTGGGCAATGGCTTCGTTTCCTTTCATTAATACAACTTCTTCTGCCATATTTTTCAGTTTTTTTATTCTACTTTGAGTTTATATACGGAAATACATCCGTCCGGGCACACCGTTGCACACGATGAACAGCCAATGCAAGTGTCTTCCAAGACCACCTGGGCATAGTTGTACCCTTTCACGTTCACCTCTTTGGCGAGGGCGATGACGTGGAGTGGACAAGCCACGGCACACAGGTTACAGCCTTTGCAACGCTCTGTGTCCACTACGATTGCTCCTTTGATTTTTGCCATAATTACGTTTCTTTATGATGTTATTGATTAAACATGTCTTTATTGTAGAAATTCAGGATGTCCATTACCATACGGTGGGCTTCTCTAGCCGGACTTTTAGGGTTGAGGTCGATGGCATAGCGGTAGTTGTTGAGTGCTTGTTGCCAGTTTCCCTGTTTGCGGTAGGCATTTCCGCGCAGATAGAATGCTTCATCTTTCTGTGGTGAGTCTGTCTGTAGATAATGGTCCAGTAGGTGGATGGCTTGATCCACATCACCCTGACTGATTAGTGCTTTGATGGTGATAAGTGATTCCATATTCGTTTCACTTTCTTTTGATTCAAGTTACAAAGATAGTTTTTATTTGTAGTACACCAAAAAAAATCTTGCGTCTGTTGCTTTCGATGAACTTTCTGTTATTCTTCGATGATGATGCTGTACGTGTTGTGGAAGGTTTCACCGGGGGCTACTATCTGCATCCATTCACGGTCTTTCCATTCACCTTCGTAACCCACTGTGTCGCAACGTCCGTACCACGGTTCGATGCAGATAAACGGGCAGTCGGGATGGGCTACGGTAGGCGACCACAAGGCTACCAGCGGTGTCTCAAATTCCAAACTGACTACCGGCTTCTTTTCGGTAGAGAGTAGGGTTACTTTCTTTAATTGGTGGCGGTCGATGATATACGTATCGCAATCGAACGTATGGAGGTGGATCGGCATCAGGCCTTCCTCAGTCAAGGTTAGCGTATGGCGTTCGGATGAAGCACAACCTTTCTCTTTCGGACTGATGTATTCCAATGGCTTGGTTGAGTCGAAAGCGAAATATCCTCTCCGTGTATCCTCCGGATGAAAATCAGGGAAGTAGAAAGCCGGGTGTGCACCGATCTGGAAGGGCATCTCTTCCTTTCCGGTATTTGCTACGCTCCATTTCACTTGGATGCGGTTGCCGGATAGTTGGTAACCTATTTCCAGTCGGAAAGGAAAGGGATATTGGGCCAGTGTTTCTGGTGTGCTATCCAGACGATACGTTATTTCGTCTTCGTTCTGCTGAATCAATTGGAAGTCCATATCGCGTGCAAATCCGTGTTGTCCTATTTCAAAGATCTTTCCGTTGTGGCGGTACCGGTTGTTCCATACACGTCCCACGTTGGGAAACAATACCGGTGAACGTCTTCCCCAGAAGCGGGCATCGCCTTGCCATAAGTATTCTTTTCCGTTTTTCTGAATGCTTTGCAGTTCGGCTCCGTGAGCAGCTATGGTCAAGGTGAGTAGTGAGTTTGAAATCTTTTCCATGTAGCGTAGTATTAAGTTTTAGTGATTTGGTTGATTCAAAGGTACTGCTTTTCCATGAATTATTGATGTTATTTTCTGGCCTAATTCATGTTTTTTTAGAAAAACTTACTTAATCTGCTATGTTGATGAGCGTTGTAAGATAGGGCATTTGATTATCCATTTGACGAACTTGTGATGTCAATTGGAAAGGTAGATCTTATAAATAAGATAAGTTATGGATGAAAAAAAAGGGGAGAGGGTGGCGGGTGGGACTCGAACCCACGACATTCAGAACCACAATCTGACGCTCTAACCAACTGAACTACAGCCACCATGTTGCATTCCTTTCTCAAATGCGGTGCAAAGATAGAGCTTTTATTTGAATCTGCAAATTTTTGAGGCTACTTTTTTATCCACAGCTTTCTTTTTCCCTCTTCTATTCCTTGGTTGTGCTGTTTCAGCAGTTCGCGGCTTTTATCCCGAAAGAATTGAAATTGGGTGCGGGCGGCGGGCACTAGGGAATCGATGGGATAGTCCATCGGTAGCAGTTGGAAGTTGTGTGATGCCTTCCATTCCGGTCGCAGCGTCCACACCAGACTGTATTCGCAGCGCACCACCTGAGAGTATGGCGGAGCTAGGGGAGAGGGCTGATATGACAGAATCGGCATTCCGTTGCGGGGAGGAATCGGGCAATCGGTTAATGGGAATTTCTCCAATTCCAGGGTCACCATTGCTCCACCATCGGTGTGCGGGGCACGCATATTCGATATGAAATTGCCTAAGGAATACACAACTACGTGTTGCCGATGTCCGTCTGTCCGAATTTCCATGGGCTGGATGACGTGGGGATGGGATCCGATGATGTGGGTCACTCCTTGTTCTAGTAGCCAGTTGGCCAATTGTTGTTGTGTCTGGTTGGGCAAGCGTTCATATTCATTTCCCCAATGTAAGCAGGCAATGATTGCGTCGGGACGGCGTGCCTGTGCACTGCGGATGTCCTTCGCTATTTGTTCTTTATCGATAAAATTGACGATGTTGGGGGGAAGGCACCGGTATGCCGTTGGTACCATAGGTATAGTTTAATAGCGCAATGCGGAACCCTTTCTTTTCGATAAAGAGCGGATAGCGCTGTGTGCGCTCTGCTACATTCCGGTAAGTCCCTGCAAAAGGAATGTTGTGGGCTTCCAATTGTTGTATGGTGCGTTCCAACCCCGGTTTTCCGCGATCCAGACAATGGTTGTTGGCAGTGAGCAGCACGTCGAATCCGGCCTCTTGAATAGCTAATAGGTATTCATCGGGAGCACTGAATGTGGGGTAGCCCTGGTAAGGCTTTCCACCCAAAGTCACCTCCAGATTACCGATGGCGACATCGGCCTGTGCAATCTGTTCCTTTACGCGAGCAAAGCAGGCAGAATAATCATATGTACCCACAGCCGTGCGGGCGGCATCTATTTGAGCTTGGTGTTGCATCAGGTCGCCCACAAAAAGCAGTTTGATCCTTTCCTGTGCAGAAAGAACCAAACTGCAGAATAGGCTGAGAAGAACTGTTGTAATTCTCATAGGGTAGTCATCAGATCCCGTAGATGGCCTTTTTACCGGCCAATAGGGTATTCTTCATCAGTGAAACGATGGTCATGGGACCTACGCCGCCCGGTACGGGTGTAATGAACGAACACTTCGGAGCCACTTCATCGAATTTCACATCACCAGTCAGTTTAAATCCTGATTTACGGGTAGCATCGGGAACACGGGTAGTGCCAACATCAATTACTACAGCACCTTCTTTAACCATTTCGGCTTTAACAAAATTAGGTTGCCCCATGGCGGCAATGAGGATGTCGGCTTCCTGACATTCTTTCACTAGATCTTTACTGCGGCTGTGGCAGACTGTTACGGTAGCATCGCCTGGGTAGGCTTTTTGCATCATCAGTGAAGCCATAGGCTTGCCCACAATGTTGCTACGTCCCAGCACTACGCATTTTTTTCCGGACGTTTCGATGTGGTAGCGCTTCAGCAATTCCAAAATGCCGTTGGGAGTAGCCGATACATAGCACGGCAATCCGATGGACATGCGTCCCACATTGATGGGGTGGAAGCCATCTACATCTTTACGGAAGTCGATGGTTTCAATGACTTTTTGTTCGGAGATGTGTTTGGGTAAGGGAAGCTGTACGATAAATCCATCTACATCCGGGTCTTCATTCAGTTCTCGTACCTTGGCCAACAACTCTTCTTCAGTTACATCGGTTTCATAGCGGATCAGCGAAGACTTGAATCCGCATACCTCACAAGCCTTAACTTTAGCGGCCACATACGTTTCACTGCCACCGTCATGTCCCACTAGGATAGCCGCTAAGTGAGGACGTTTGCCACCTTTGGCCACTATTTCGGCCACTTCAGCAGCTATTTCTTGTTTCACTTGTTCCGAAATAGCTTTTCCATCAATCAGTTGCATATTTTTTCTGTGTTTTTTATATGGTAGTTTGTTTATTTTCTAAATCTAGGCATCATCATTTTGCCCATTTTATTGCTAGTGACCATTTTCATCATCTTGCGGGTCTGTTCAAACTGCTTCAGCAAACGGTTTACTTCCTGAATATTCGTACCACTACCTTTGGCAATGCGCTGGCGACGAGAACCGTTCAGAATTTCCGGATGAGAGCGTTCCTGCGGTGTCATGGAGTAGATGATTGCTTCAATACTCTTGAAAGCATTGTCATCGACATCTATGTCCTTGATGGCTTTACCTACTCCAGGAATCATAGATGCCAGTTCCTTCAGGTTACCCATCTTCTTAATCTGTTCAATCTGTCCCAAGAAGTCGTTGAAGTCGAACTGGTTTTTGGCGATTTTTTTCTGTAAGCGTTTGGCTTCTTCTTCATCGTATTGTTCCTGTGCACGTTCCACCAATGATACGATGTCACCCATACCGAGGATACGGTCGGCCATACGTGCGGGGTGGAACTGGTCGATTGCTTCCAATTTTTCGCCTGTACCTATAAATTTGATAGGCTTGTTGACCACCGTACGGATAGAAAGCGCAGCACCACCGCGTGTATCACCATCCAGTTTGGTCAATACCACACCGTTGAAGTCCAGACGTTCGTTAAATTCCTTGGCAGTGTTCACCGCATCCTGTCCGGTCATGGCATCTACCACAAAGAGGATTTCATCCGGATGGATACCTTTCTTGATAGCAGCAATTTCGTTCATCATCTCTTCATCCACTGCCAGACGACCGGCTGTATCGACAATGACCAAATCATATCCTTTTGCTTTGGCTTCCTGGATGGCATTTTGTGCGATAGACACCGGATCTTTGCTGTCCAGTTCACAATACATAGGTACGTTGATCTGTTCGGCCAAAACACGTAACTGTTCGATAGCAGCCGGACGATAGACGTCACAAGCTACCAACAGAGGTTTGCGATTCTTTTTGGTTTTCAGCATGCGGGCCAGTTTGCCAGAGAAAGTAGTCTTTCCTGAACCTTGCAAGCCCGACATCAGGATGACAGCCGGTTTGCTGGAGAGATTAATCTCGGCTGTCTCGCCACCCATCAACTTGGTTAATTCATCGTGTACGATTTTAACCATCAGCTGACTGGGCTTTACGGCTGTAAGTACATTTTGACCCAGGGCTTTTTCTTTGACTGTGTCTGTAAAGTTTTTAGCTACTTTGTAGTTGACGTCGGCATCCAGCAATGCTTTGCGCACATCTTTCAGCGTTTCAGCCACATTGATTTCGGTAATTTTACCTTCACCTTTCAGTATTTTGAATGAACGTTCAAGTCTTTCACTTAAATTGTCGAACATAATCGTATTATATTAAAATAAGTGTATGCAATAAATTAAGAATTCATGCTCATCAGGAATTCTTCGTTGTCTTTGGTATTTTCCAAATGGGATTTTACAACATCCATGGCTTCCATTGGATTCATATCGGCCAGATATTTGCGCAGAATCCACATACGGTCCAATGTCTGTTTGTCGAGCAACAAGTCGTCGCGACGCGTGCTGGATGCTACGATGTTGATAGCCGGGAAAATGCGCTTGTTTGAAAGTGAGCGGTCCAGTTGTAATTCCATATTACCGGTACCCTTGAATTCCTCGAAAATTACTTCATCCATCTTGGAACCTGTATCAATCAAGGCTGTGGCCAGGATGGTTAGTGAACCACCTCCTTCAATGTTGCGAGCAGCACCGAAGAAACGTTTGGGCTTATGCAGTGCATTGGCATCCACACCACCGGACAATACCTTCCCGGATGCAGGGGATACCGTGTTGTAGGCACGAGCCAAGCGGGTGATGGAATCCAGGAAGATGACCACATCATGTCCACATTCAACCATACGTTTGGCTTTTTCCAATACAATACCGGCAATTTTCACATGGCGTTCAGCAGGTTCGTCGAAGGTAGAAGCAATGACTTCTGCATTGACGGTGCGTGCCATGTCGGTGACTTCTTCCGGACGTTCGTCAATCAGAAGCATAATCATATACACTTCCGGGTGATTGGCAGCAATCGCATTAGCGATATCTTTCATCAGAATGGTCTTACCTGTTTTAGGCTGAGCGACAATCAGTGCACGCTGACCTTTACCGATGGGGGCTACCAAATCAACAATACGTGTTGACAATAAATCTGAATAGCCACCTTTGCAAAGTTTGAATTTCTCATTCGGAAACAGCGGTGTCAAATGTTCGAAAGGCACGCGGTCGCGGATATATGCCGGATCACGTCCGTTAATTTTTGAAACTTTCACGAGCGGGAAGTATTTTTCGCCTTCTTTGGGCGGACGAATTACACCATCCACTACATCACCGGTTTTCAAACCGAATAATTTGATTTGAGATTGAGATACATAGATGTCATCGGGTGATGAAAGATAATTGTAGTCGGATGAACGGAGGAAACCGTATCCATCTTGCATTATTTCAAGCACTCCGGTGCCTGTCAGGATATCATCAAAATCATAAGCCTTTTCACGTTCGGCGTTTTTTTGTTCAGGTACAGGAGCAGTGGCTGTCTCGCCATTGTTCTGTGTCGGACGTTGTTGTACCGGACGTTGGCTATTGTTATTACTATTATTATTATTGTTGCTGTTATTGTTATTGTTATTATTGCGAATGTCACGTATACGTTGACGTGAGCGTTGGGCTTGTTGAGGCTGTTTTTGTTGTTCTGTAGCAGGGATAGGAGCGGGTAGAGATGCTTTGGTTGCTTCAAATTTTCCAAGAAGTTCAGAAGGTAAGTCAACTTTTTCAGTAGGAAGGTCTTCAATAGGAATGAATTCATCGGCTGCTACAACCACATTCTCTTCCGGAATTTCTTCTTTGTTTTCTTCTTTTTTGTCTAGCTTTTTTTTCTTTTTGTTTTCCTGCGGTTTTTTTGAGCAGGTTTTTTTTCTTTTGATTCTGCTTCTGTTTCTGTTTCTGTTTCAGCTTGTGGTACTGACTGCTCTGTTATAGTTTCTTCTTTTGGTTCGGCAGTTGCAGTTTCAGTCACTTCAGCTTTAGTCTTTCGTGAACGTCCGGTTTTCTTTTTGGGAGCTGCTTTAGGTTCTGCGGCTTCTTCCCCTGCAGGAGAGCTTTCTTTGTTTTCCGTTTCCGTAGTTTTTTCCGTATTTTGGGGTTGTTCGGCAGTTGCTACTTTTTCAGCACTTGTTTTTTTGGTGCGGGAGCGTTTCTGTTTTTCCCCTTTTTTTTCTTCTTTAAGTTTGTCGGCAGTTACTTTCTTGGTGGCGCCGACAATGGCTTGTTCATCAAGAATTTTATAGACAAGTTCTTCTTTTTTCAGAGAATCAGTCTTTTTGATGCCCAACTCTTGCGCAATCGCTTGCAATTCCGGCAAACTCTTGTCGTTTAATTGAATGATGTTATACATATAGTATATGTGTGATTGATTTTAATATATTTCTTTGAATATTGAAGTGTGGATGCACATGACGTGTGCAGTTGATATGCTAGAAAGCAACAGGTTGTTGCAT
>AMCI01001461.1_pt1 | contig 11726 bp, 9 predicted proteins | sample 419838 | NCBI WGS metagenome assembly AMCI01 (sample SAMN01090643, study PRJNA158313) | gut metagenome
TGTCGTTTTTTTTGTCTAAACCTATTATAAATTGAAATGAGTATGCACAAGGCAGGATTTGTGAATATTGTTGGAAACCCCAATGTGGGGAAGTCCACTCTGATGAACTTGTTGGTGGGTGAACGTATCTCGATTGCCACCTTCAAGGCGCAAACCACCCGTCACCGTATTATGGGTATTCTCAATACCGAGGATATGCAGATTGTGTTCTCGGACACTCCCGGGGTGGTGAAACCGAATTATAAGTTGCAGGAATCGATGCTGAACTTCTCGGAGTCGGCATTGGCTGATGCGGATGTACTGCTCTATGTGACCGATGTTGTCGAAAAGGCTGACAAGCATGCGGATTTTATGGAGAAGGTGCGAAAGATGCAGGTGCCTGTCTTGTTGCTGATCAATAAAATAGACCTGACCAACCAGGAGAATCTGGTGAAGTTGGTGGAAGAATGGCACGAACAGCTTCCGCAGGCTGAAATCATCCCGATTTCGGCCACTTCAAGATTCAATGTGGATGTGGTGATGAAGCGCATCAAAGAATTACTGCCCGATTCACCCCCCTATTTCGGCAAAGATCAGTGGACGGACAAACCTGCCCGTTTCTTTGTAACCGAAATCATCCGCGAAAAAATTTTGCTCTATTACGACAAGGAAATCCCTTACTCGGTAGAAGTGGTAGTAGAACAGTTCAAGGAAGATGCCAAGAGTATCCGTATCCATGCTGTTATTTATGTGGAACGCGATTCCCAGAAAGGAATCATTATCGGCAAGCAAGGCAAGGCCTTGAAGAAGGTGGCTACCGAAGCCCGCAAAACCCTGGAACATTTCTTCCAGAAGTCCATTTACCTGGAGACTTTTGTCAAGGTGGACAAGGACTGGAGAAGCTCGGATAAAGAATTGAAGAACTTTGGGTATCAATTGGATTAATAATCGACTGTGATAGCCGTAAAAGAACTAAGAACATGGGAAATTTAGTAGCAATTGTAGGCCGTCCCAATGTGGGAAAGTCTACTTTATTTAATCGTTTGACCAAGACGCGTCAGGCCATCGTCAACGAACAGGCGGGTACGACCCGCGACCGCCAGTATGGCAAGTCGGAATGGGTGGGACGTGAATTCTCGGTTGTCGACACCGGAGGTTGGGTAGTCAACTCCGATGATATTTTTGAAGAAGAAATCCGCAAGCAGGTGGCTTTGGCCATCGACGAAGCAGATGTCATCCTGTTTGTAGTGGATGTGATGAATGGGGTGACCGACCTTGACGAGGCGGTGGCTAGCATTTTGCGTCGTACCAAGAAGCCTGTGCTGATGGTAGCTAACAAGACAGACAACAATGACCTGCAGTATAATGCAGCCGAATTCTATAAATTAGGGTTAGGTGATCCGTATTGCATCTCGGCTTTGAGTGGAAGCGGTACAGGGGATTTGCTCGACCTGTTGGTTAGTAAATTCAATAAGGATACCGAGGAATTGCTCGACGAAGATATTCCCCGCTTTGCCGTAGTAGGTCGTCCGAATGCTGGTAAATCTTCAATCGTGAATGCGTTTATCGGTGAAGATCGTAATATCGTAACCGAGATTGCGGGTACGACTCGTGATTCTATCTATACTCGTTACGAGAAGTTCGGTTTTGATTTTTACTTGGTGGATACGGCGGGTATCCGTAAGAAGAATAAGGTGAATGAAGACCTGGAATACTACTCGGTCATTCGTTCTATCCGTTCCATCGAAAGCTCGGACGTATGTATTCTGATGTTGGATGCTACCCGCGGTATCGAAGGACAGGATTTGAATATCTTTTCGTTGATCCAGCGTAACCAGAAGGGATTGGTAGTGGTCGTGAACAAATGGGACTTGGTAGAGAACAAGGATGCCAAGGTGATGAAGACTTACGAAGAGGCGATTCGCTCTCGCTTGGCTCCGTTTGTCGATTTCCCCATCATTTTCTCGTCTGCCTTGACCAAGCAGCGTATTTTCCGTGTGCTGGAAGCTGCCAAGGAAGTATACCAGGCTCGTACAACCCGTATATCTACGGCTCGTCTGAATGAAGAGATGTTGCCGTTGATTGAAGCTTATCCGCCCCCTTCAAACAAAGGTAAGTATATCAAGATCAAGTATTGTACGCAGTTGCCCAACACACAGGTGCCTTCGTTCGTCTTTTTTGCGAACCTGCCTCAGTATGTGAAGGAACCTTACAAGCGTTTCTTGGAAAACAAGATGCGTGAAAAGTGGAATTTGTCGGGTACGCCGATCAATATCTATATCCGTCAGAAATAAGGTGTTTCTCATTTTATTTCTATCAGAAAAGCCCTTCTGCCAACATGCATGGTCGGCAGAAGGGCTTTTTTCTGAATCGTTTTAGAATTCTATTGTTTATTTCATCCTTAATTCGTTTTGCTCTACATCTTTCACTTTACGTAATAAGTCGGAAGCAAAAATGAAATTGTTCAAACGTTCGTTGGTAGAGCTGATGACCTCATCTTTGGTACCTGTCCATTCCTTGTGTCCTTGATAGATATATAGGATACTGTCGCCAATGCCCAATACGGAGTTCATGTCGTGGGTATTGATGATAGTTGTCATATTGTATTCGGTGGTGATGTCATGAATCAGTTCGTCAATGACCAGCGAAGTCTTCGGGTCGAGTCCCGAGTTGGGCTCGTCGCAAAAAAGATATTGCGGGTTCAAGGCAATGGCACGGGCAATGGCAACACGTTTTTGCATACCTCCACTGATCTCGCCCGGATACTTGTTCTGTGCTTCGATCAGGTTGACGCGGTCCAAGCAGAATTGAGCCCGTTTCACCCGGTCACGATAGGTGTCGTTCGAGAACATATCGAGGGGGAACATGACGTTTTCGAGCACAGACAAGGAATCGAACAGGGCGGCGCTTTGGAAAATCATGCCCATTTCCCGACGCAAGGTCTTCTTTTCTTTTTTGTTCATGTTGAGCAGATTGCGGCCGTCGTATAGTATTTCGCCTTTTTCGGGTGTAAACAACCCTACAATACATTTCATCAGTACGGTTTTTCCTGAACCGCTTTGGCCGATAATCAAGTTCGTTTTCCCGTTTTCGAAGGTCGCATTGATATCGCCCAACACTTCTCTGCCTTCAAAGGACTTGTATAATGAATTAATCTGTATCATCCCATCAAAAGTTGAGTTAATATAAGGTCAGAGAACAGGATGAGTACACTGCTGGTGACCACTGAATCTGTACTGGCTTTCCCTACGGCAATTGAACCGCCTTCTACGGTATAGCCAAAATAAGCTGAAACGCTGGCTATGATGAAGGCGAAGAAGATGGACTTGATGAAACTGCACCAAATGAACCATTCCTGGAAATTGTATTGCAAGCCATATTCCAAATCTTCTGCATTCAGAACCCCACCGAACCAGCAGGTGCAGAAGGCACCGATAATGCCTGAAGAAATACTGAAAATCACGAGGAAGGGAATCATCGACATCAGAGCCGCTATTTTGGGCAGAATGAGGTAGCCGGCCGAGTTGACTCCCATGATATCGAGGGCGTCAATCTGTTGGGTGACACGCATGGTGCCGATTTCCGAGGCGATGTTGGAGCCCACCTTGCCGGCCAAAATCAGACACATGATGGAAGAAGAAAATTCCAGCAGCATGATTTCCCGGGTTGTATAACCTACGACAAAACGAGGCATCCACGGACTTTCGATATTCAGTTTGATTTGGATGGTGATTACAGCACCGATAAAGAAAGAGATGAGCAATACGATACCGATGGAATTGATTCCTAGCTGCACCATCTCGTTAAGGTATTGTTTGAAAAACATCCGCATGCGCTCGGGACGGGCAAAAGTCCGTTTCATGAGCAGGATGTATTTCCCTACCGTTGTAATGGGTCTTATCATCATAGTTTTCACAATTTGTTGCAAAAGTAGCCTTTTTTACCTATATAAATGCAAAAGATGGGTTGATTTTCTGTTCTGTGATGTGTTTACTAAACTTTTTTAGTACTTTTGCCGGAAAATGAAAGGCAATATGGCAGAACAGGATAAGACACAGCAGCCCTCGCAGGCTACCGATCAGCGTATGGTGCTTCGTACCGAAAACCTGGTGAAGAAGTATGGTAAACGTACGGTGGTGAATCATGCGTCGTTCGACGTGAAGCAAGGTGAGATTGTAGGATTGTTGGGACCGAACGGTGCCGGCAAGACCACCTCATTCTATATGACTACCGGTCTGGTAGTACCCAATGAGGGACACATTTACCTGAACGACTTGGATATTACCAACTATCCCGTTTATAAGCGCGCCCAAAACGGTATCGGTTACCTGGCGCAGGAAGCCTCGGTTTTCCGCAAGATGAGTGTGGAAGACAACATTGCTTCGGTGCTCGAACTGACGAATACTTCGCCGGAATATCAGAAGGAAAAATTGGAAAGTCTGATAGCAGAGTTCCGATTGCAAAAAGTGCGTAAGAATCTGGGTGACCAGTTGTCGGGAGGTGAACGCCGCCGTACCGAAATTGCTCGTTGTTTGGCCATTGACCCGAAGTTCATCATGCTGGACGAACCTTTTGCAGGGGTAGACCCCATTGCAGTGGAAGACATCCAGCACATCGTCTGGAAGTTGAAGGATAAGAACATCGGTATCCTGATTACGGACCATAACGCGCTCGAAACCCTGCGACTCACTGACCGTGCCTATCTGTTGTTTGAGGGCAAGATTTTGTTTCAGGGTACTCCCGAGGAATTGGCCGAAAATCCGGTTGTACGCGAAAAGTACCTGGGAACAAACTTTGTCTTGCGCCGTAAGGATTTCCAATTGGCTGAACAGGAACGGAAACTGCAGGGAAAGTTGTAACTTTTTTTAGTCTGTGTATTTGGTAATTGACAGATTAAACACTAATTTTGCAACCTCTCTGGTGAAAAACGCAGAACACCTATAGATATAAGTAATCATTAAATAATAAGACTCAGAATGAATATTTCATTGGAAAATGTAGACAAGGTAAGCGCATTGCTGACCTTGAAGCTGGAAAAAGCAGATTATCAAGAAAAAGTAGAAAAGACCCTGAAGGCTTATCGCAAGCAGGCTAATATTCCGGGCTTCCGTAAGGGTATGGTTCCCATGAGCTTGGTGAAGAAGCAGTTCGGTAAGGCTGTATTGGCTGAAGAAGTAGACAAGCTGATGCAGGAAAAGATCAACGAATATATCCGCGAAAACAAGGTGAACATGTTGGGCATGCCGTTGCCGAATGAAGAAAAGATGCAGCCCATCGATTTCGATACACAGGAAGAATTCGAATTTGTATTCGATATCGCTCTGGCTCCGGAATTTGAAGCTGAAATCTCAAACGCTGATACAATCAGCTACTATACCATCGAGGTATCTGACGAACTGGTAGAACAGCAGGTGAAGATGTATGCACAGCGTGGCGCTAAGTATGATAAGGTAGAATCATACGAAGACAAGGATATGGTGAAGGGCCTGTTGGCTGAGCTGGATGAAAACGGCAACACCAAGGAAGGCGGTATTCAGGTAGAAGGCGCTGTGATGATGCCTACTTACATGAAGAACGACGACCAGAAGGCTATCTTCAATGGTGCCAAGGTGAACGATGTGCTGGTGTTCAACCCGGCTGCTGCTTTCGACAACAACGAAGCTGAACTGTCTTCTCTGTTGAAGATTGCCAAGGAAGAAGTAGCTAATGTAAAGGGTAACTTCAGCTATCAGGTAGAAGAAATTACTCGCATGGTTCCGGCAGAACTGAACCAGGAACTGTTCGACAATGTATTTGGTGAAGGTGCTGTACATAGCGAAGAAGAATTCCGTGGCAAGATCAAGGATGGCATCGCTAAGCAGTTTGAATCTGACAGCAACTACAAGTTCTTGATCGATGTTCGTGAATACTTGGTGAATAAGATTGGTAAGTTGGAATTCCCCGATGCCCTGCTGAAGCGTATCATGTTGCTGAACAATCAGGAAAAGGGAGAAGCTTTTGTTGCTGAAAACTACGACAAGAGCATCGAAGAACTGACATGGCACCTGATCAAGGAAAAACTCCTCCTGGCTAACGACATCAAGGTAGAACAGGAAGATGTGCTGAATATGGCTAAGGAATCTACTCGCGTACAGTTTGCTCAATACGGTATGCTGAACATTCCGGAAGAAGTGTTGGACAACTACGCTAAGGAAATGCTGAAGAAGCAGGAAACTGTAGAAGGACTGGTGAACCGTGCTGCTGAAAGCAAACTGGCCGCTGCCCTGAAGGACAAAGCTACTTTGGACCACAAGACAGTTTCTATGGAAGAATTCAACAAAATGTTTGAATAATACTGATTTAGCACTCGAAAGTGACTGCTAAAACCATATAAAAAAGGGCTTTCTACCAATTTTCAACCTGCACCTAAAGTTACAGGTACGTTAACCCGTATTTTTTTTGTACTTTTGCTTGTTTGGAAAAAGGGGTTGAAAGCCCTTTTTTGTATAATGAAAACAAACCCTCAAAATTTTCACTATGATAGATGATTTTAGAAAATATGCGACCAAGCATCTGGGCATGAACAGTATGGTGCTGGATGATGTCATCAAGTCGCAGGGATACCTGAATCCGTATATTCTGGAAGAACGTCAGTTGAACGTGACACAGCTTGATGTTTTCTCACGTTTGATGATGGACCGCATTATCTTCCTGGGTACTGCCATCGACGATTATACAGCCAATACGCTGCAGGCTCAGCTGTTGTATCTGGACTCGGTAGAGAGTGGTAAGGACATTTCGATTTATATCAATTCGCCCGGTGGCTCGGTATATGCCGGTCTGGGTATTTATGATACGATGCAGTTTATCAACAGCGATGTAGCGACGATTTGTACCGGTATGGCTGCCTCGATGGCTGCTGTATTGCTGGTTGCCGGTGCAGAAGGCAAGCGTTCGGCCTTGACACATTCACGTGTGATGATTCATCAGCCGATGGGAGGTGCGCAAGGTCAGGCTTCTGACATCGAAATTACAGCTCGCGAGATTCAGAAATTGAAGAAAGAACTCTATACCATTATTGCCGACCATTCACATACCGAGTTTGACAAGGTATGGGCTGACTCGGACCGTGATTATTGGATGACGGCTCAGGAAGCGAAGGAGTATGGCATGATTGACGAAGTGCTGGCGCGTAAGTTGGCCCGTTGATGATGGGAAGAAACATAGTAAGAAAGGAAATACACATTGGAAGAAAATAAGACCCCCAAAAACAGCCGTCAGCGGAAATGTAGTTTTTGTGGACGTCCCGAAAGCGAAGTCGGATTTCTGATTACCGGTATGAATGGCTGTATCTGTGACAGCTGTTCGGAACAGGCTCATGAGATTGTGCAGGAAGCGTTGCGCCATCAAGGGGGTGGTGCAGGTGAACTGAACTTGAAGGAACTGCCGAAACCGACGGAAATCAAGGCTTTCTTGGATCAGTATGTAATTGGTCAGGACGATGCAAAACGCTATCTGGCAGTGGCTGTCTATAATCATTATAAGCGTTTGTTGCAGCCCATGGGTAAGGATGATGTTGAAATTGAAAAATCAAACATCATCATGGTGGGCAGCACAGGTACGGGCAAGACGTTGTTGGCGCGTACCATCGCCAAATTGTTGCACGTACCTTTTACCATTGTCGATGCGACGGTATTGACCGAAGCGGGTTATGTGGGTGAAGATATTGAAAGCTTGCTGACTCGCTTGCTGCAGGTAGCCGACTACAATGTAGCGGAAGCCGAACGAGGCATTGTCTTTATCGATGAGATCGATAAGATTGCCCGTAAAGGTGACAACCCTTCTATCACTCGTGACGTGAGCGGCGAAGGAGTGCAGCAAGGTTTGTTGAAGTTGCTCGAAGGCTCTATCGTGAATGTTCCTCCTCAAGGTGGACGTAAACATCCGGACCAGAAAATGATTCCGGTAAACACGAAGAATATCCTCTTTATCTGTGGCGGTGCTTTCGACGGTATAGAACGTAAAATTGCGCAGCGCCTGAACACGCATGTGGTAGGTTATAGTGCAGCCAAGGATGTGGTGAATATCGACCGCAGCAACCTGATGCAGTACATTGCTCCACAGGATCTGAAATCGTTCGGCTTGATACCGGAAATCATCGGCCGTCTGCCTATCTTGACTTATCTGAATCCGTTGGATCGTTCAGCGTTACGCAATATCCTGACTGAGCCCAAGAACTCCATCATCAAGCAGTATATCAAACTGTTCCAGATGGATGGGGTGGAATTGGTGTTCCAACCCGAGGTGTTCGAATATATTGTGGACAAGGCTGTCGAGTATAAGTTGGGTGCCCGTGGTTTGCGTTCCATCGTCGAGACCATCATGATGGATGTGATGTTTGAACTTCCTTCCCAACATGCTGAAAAGTATGAAGTGACCTTGGAGTTTGCTAAGGAGCAGATGGGAAAGGCAAACATTTCACGTTTGCAGACGACTTAGTGTCCGAGAGGCAGCGAAGAGATAGAGAAAAAAGCATTTCTTCTGAAAATATTGCCCCAAATAGTTGTGTAATTTGCGAACTTGTTTATAACTTTGTTAGGTAACAACATATGTTAAACAAGAATCGGGATAACCGTGAAAAACGAATGGATACAATGACGGAGAAAATTAATTTAACGGACGCATTAAAGAAGTATTTTGGATTTGATACTTTCAAAGGTGACCAGGAAGCGATTATTCGCAATTTGCTGGCAGGAAAAGATACATTTGTCTTGATGCCTACGGGCGGTGGCAAATCGTTGTGCTATCAGTTGCCCTCTCTCCTGATGGAGGGAACGGCTATCGTCATTTCTCCCTTAATTGCATTAATGAAAAACCAGGTGGATGCGATGCGCAATTTCAGTGAAGAAGATGGTGTGGCTCACTTCATCAATTCATCGCTGAACAAGTCAGCAATCGACCAGGTGAAATCGGATATTCTGAACGGCAAGACCAAGTTGTTGTATGTGGCACCGGAATCGCTGACGAAAGAAGAGAACGTGGATTTTCTGCGTGAGGTAAAGATTTCCTTCTATGCAGTGGATGAAGCGCACTGTATTTCGGAATGGGGACATGATTTCCGTCCGGAATACCGGCGTATCCGGCCGATTATTAATGAGATAGGTAAGGCTCCGGTTATAGCCTTGACGGCTACAGCTACCCGCAAAGTGGCTTTGGATATCAAGAAGAATCTGGGTATGCAGGATGCAGAGGAGTTCAAGTCGTCTTTCAACCGGCCGAATCTGTTTTATGAAGTACGGCCCAAAACAGTCAATATTGACCGCGACATCATCAAGTTTATCAAGAACAATCCGGGAAAGTCGGGTATCATCTATTGTTTGAGTCGCAAGAAGGTAGAAGAACTGGCCGAGATTCTACAGGCTAATGGCATTAATGCCCGTCCTTATCATGCCGGAATGGATTCTGCTACCCGTACGGCCAATCAGGATGGTTTTCTGAAAGAGAACATCGATGTGATTGTGGCCACGATTGCCTTTGGTATGGGAATTGACAAACCCGATGTTCGTTTTGTGATTCATTACGATATGCCCAAGAGTCTGGAAGGCTACTATCAGGAAACGGGTCGTGCAGGACGCGATGGTGGAGAAGGCAAGTGTATTACCTTCTACTCGAACAAAGACTTGCAGAAATTGGAAAAGTTTATGCAGGGTAAGCCTATTTCCGAACAGGAAGTGGGTAAGGAACTCTTGTTGGAGACAGCTGCCTATGCCGAATCTTCTGTCTGTCGTCGCAAATCGTTGTTACACTATTTTGGAGAAGAATATACCCAGGAGAACTGCGGTAATTGTGATAACTGTTTAAATCCTAAAAAGCAAGTGGAGGCTCAGGATTCATTGTGCGCTGTGATTGAAACAATCATAGCGGTGAAAGAGAAATTTAAAGCGGATTATATCATTGATATTTTGTTGGGTAAGGAAACCTCGGAAGTACTTGCTCACAAACATGAGGAACTGGAGGTTTTCGGTTCGGGTATGGGCGAAGAAGAACGTTTGTGGAATGCGGTGATTCGTCAAGCACTGATTGCCGGTTACCTGGAGAAGGAGGTCGAAAATTACGGTCTGCTGAAGGTAACTGCAGCAGGCAAGAAGTTCCTGAAAAAGCCGACTTCGTTCAAGATTGTGGAAGACACGGATTTTGATGAAGAGGTGGAAGAAGAAACACCGGTTCGTGGTGGGGCTTCTTGTGCAGTCGACCCGGCTCTGTATTCGATGCTGAAGGACTTGCGTAAGAAGATGTCGAAGAAGCTCGACGTTCCTCCTTACGTGATTTTCCAGGATCCTTCGTTGGAAGCGATGGCAACTGTCTATCCGGTAACATTGGAAGAACTCCAGAATATACCGGGGGTAGGCGCCGGCAAGGCCAAACGCTATGGTCAGGAATTCTGTGCGCTCATCAAGAAGCATTGCGATGAAAATGAGATTGAACGGCCCGAAGACCTGCGTGTCCGTACGGTAGCCAACAAGTCCAAGATTAAGGTGTCAATTATTCAGGCTATCGACCGCAAGGTGGCATTGGATGATATTGCGATGTCGAAGGGATTGGAATTCGGTGAATTGCTTGATGAAGTGGAAGCTATCGTTTATTCGGGTACCAAGCTGAACATTGATTACTTCTTGGAAGAAATCATGGATGAGGATCATCTGGATGACATCTACGATTACTTCAAGGAATCAACGACAGACAAGATTGACGATGCCATGGATGAACTGGGTGATGATTACACAGAAGAAGAAATTCGATTGGTGCGTATCAAGTTCATTTCGGAAATGGCGAATTGATATGACGGCTGCAGGATGCTGCTGCAGTTTGACTTACAGATAGCGGAGAGGGTGTATCGCATTTGTGGCGATACACCCTCTTCGCTATCCTGACTGTTTGTTCCTACTTTTATACTTGCTCATTTTTATTTTTGCATTTGAGCTTCATCGTGTTTGTGTGTAAGCCTATCCCCGTTGGATGGGGGATAGGCAAAGTTTCATCGTGTTTTATTTAAAGATGTGTTTGAGAGGACGTCCTGTCCATACTTGTGGCTGTCTCAAATTGAAGATGTAGGCCATGGTGGCAGCAACATCGTACTGCACCATGCTTTCGGTGATGGAAGAACCTTTTTTCACGTTCTTCCCGGCGATAATAAAGGGGGTTTCCATTTCCTGTAGGGTTTTGCCTCCATGACCTTTGTTGATACCTCCGTGGTCGGAAGTGACAATGATGATGGATTCGTCCATTATACCCGCTTTTTCTATCGCCTGCAGGATGCGGGCGATGTAGCCGTCCAGTTCGGTCAGCTTGGCATAGTAGGCAGGTGTGTCGTGTCCCTCCTGGTGTCCTACGTGATCGGGGTTGTCAAAGCAGATGGCCAGCAGTTCCGGCTTCTTCTCGGTGATGTAGCTCTCGGCCATTTCGCACAGGGCGGTGGGATGTTGGTTGTAGTCGGGAGCTTGGGCATGGTAGTTGGTCGATAAGGTATCGACCAGATACTTGATGCCGTCCCATTCGTACAGGACTCCTATTTCAGCTTCCGGATGTGCATCGCGGTACAGTTGAAAGATGGTTGGGAAAATATTGTTTTTCTCAATGACTCTTGACGGGAGTTCCGGCGTACGTGATCCCCAGGTGGTATATCCGTGCAGTTCCGGACCTGCGCCCATGAACATGGAGGCCCAGTTTACGGCACTGGACGAGGGTAGTACGGTTCGCTTTTTCGGGTC
>AMCI01001483.1_pt1 | contig 11626 bp, 5 predicted proteins | sample 419838 | NCBI WGS metagenome assembly AMCI01 (sample SAMN01090643, study PRJNA158313) | gut metagenome
CTTTTTTTTCTTGATCAGCAGACACAGACCGATGAAGGTGAACAGTGCATTGAATATCAAGATTTCATAGCTGAACTGATAGCCGCCAAACCAGGCTTCCGAGTTGCTCTGCAGTATGTAACAGAGGACAGGAGAGAGGATGGCTACCCAAGGAATGTAGCGGTCGCGTACCTGCTGTTTCATAAAGATGCCGAAGGCAAACATTCCTAAAATGGGTCCATAGGTGTAGCTGGCCAAGATGTACACAGCATCAATGACGCTTGTATTGTTGAGCAGATTGAAGATGAAGATGGTCAGTCCCATCACCAACGCCATACCCACATGCACTTTCTTGCGCATTTTCACAATGGTGTTCTCCTCTTTTCCTTTGGTGCCTAAGATATCCACGGTGAACGAAGTGGTCAGTGCCGTCAGTGCTGAACCGGCTGCTGAATAGGCCGATGAAATCAGACCGATGATAAACAGGATACCTACAATGGCAGGAAAGTACCCACCGGTAGCAATCATCGGGAACAGTTCGTCGCTTTTGGCAACTTCCAATTGCTTGCTTGCGGCAAATAAATAAAGCAGCACTCCCAACATCAGGAACAGGAAGATGATGACAAATTGCGAGATGGCACTGGTAATCATATTCTTCTGTGAGTCTTTCGAATTTTTGCAACTCAAGTTGCGTTGCATCATATCCTGGTCCAGTCCGGTAGTAGCAATCATGGTGAACACACCGGCTAGAAACTGCTTGAAGAAGAACTGTTTACTGTTCACGTCATCGAAAAAGAAGATTCGTGTCATTTCGTTTTCGACGAAAATCGTGCTCAGGCTGGCCCATGTCAAGTTCATGTCGGAAGCAATATAGCTGATGCAAAGCACCACCGACACCACCAGACAGAACGTTTTCAGTGAGTCGGTCCAGATTAGCGACTTTACTCCACCGCGGAAAGTATACAGCCACACCAGCCCGACAGTAATAATCACGTTCAAGAGGAAGGGCAATCCATAAGGCTCAAACACCAGCAGTTGCAGTGTGAGACAAACTAGGAAAAGGCGTACGGATGCTCCCAACATTTTGGAAATGAAGAAAAACCAGGCTCCTGTGCGGTAGGAAGCCAGTCCGAAACGGTTTTCCAGGTATTCATAAATGGAAATCAAATTCATCTTATAGAATAAGGGCACCAGTACGAAGGCAATGATAAATTGACCGGTGATAAATCCCAAAACCATTTGCAAATAACCGAAACTGCTGGCTGCCACCATGCCGGGCACTGACACATAGGTTACCCCCGAAATGCTCGAACCAATCATGGCAAAAGCCACGACGTACCACGACGAACGTCGGTTGCCCACGAAGAAGCCTTCGTTGTCGGCTTTTCGTCCGGTTAAATAAGAGATGGCAAACAGCAGCCCGAAGTAAACTGCTATGGTAATGATAACTGAAAGTGGGCTCATGGTTTATCTTTTAGCGTAATCAATCCTTGTTTATCTTTTTGTTGCTGGAAGTCTGGTTATTCCGCATAAAGCAGGTAAGGTTTCCGTTGTTCTTTGAACTTCTCGACATCCTCCTTCCATGTTGCTTTGATTTCTTCGGCACTTTTACCAGCCTTAATCATTTTTCTTACTGAGTCGGTACCGATGAGCAATTCAAAGAAACCACGGAAGAAATGATCGCCCATGTTTAGGTTTTTGTAGGCGTCGATCACATAGCTCAGGTCGATTCCTTTTTCCCAGATTTCCTCATCGCTCAGATGACTCAGATTGACACCGTAGCATATCTTGTTCAGTTGAGGCGGATTCTTTGCTCCCGGAACACTGCGTGGAGTGAAATGGTAATCATATCCTTTCATGTTGGGATGTCCATACACCTGGAAAGGCAAATCCGTGCCTCTTCCCAAGCTGACAGGAGTTGCCTCAAAGAAACAGGTCGACGGATACAGGTAAATTGCCTTCATGTTAGGTAAGTTGGGTGAAGGAGGAATCGGTAGTCTGTACAATGTCTGGTGCGTATAATTCTTACAAGGAATCACCGTTAGGTCACACACCCGTGATGCCGGCAGCCAGCGTTCGCCGTTCACCATCAGGGCAATTTCACCCAAAGTCATTCCGTGCACCACCGGGATGGGCAACCATCCCACTCCCGATTTGTATTTCATATCCAGAATCGGGCCGTCTACATAATGTCCGTTCGGATTCGGTCGGTCTAAGACCAATACTTTTCTGTTGTATTCGGCGCAAGCATCCATCAGTTTGCACATAGATGCATAATAGGTGTAGAATCGTAATCCTACATCCTGTATATCCACAATCAGCAAGTCGAAAGTACGCATGGATTTTTCACTGGGCTTTCCCAATTTTCCATCGTAAAGAGATAAGATAGGAACACCTGTTTTCGAATCTATCGAACTGGATACCTGTTCTCCTGCATCAGCATTGCCGCGAAATCCGTGCTCCGGTGAGAAGATAGCCACTACATTGAACTTGTTTTCCAACAGTATGTCCAGCAGATGTTTCTTCCCAATCATGCCCGTGTGATTGGAGAAAATGGCGATGCGTTTCCCTTTCAGGATGGGGAAATAGGCCTCTGTCTGTTCGTCGCCCATGATGACTTGGGAATCTTGTGCATGTGCAAAGGGAGCGCAACACAGGATGTAAATCAGGAATAATATGCGAATGTTGTTTATGACCTGTGTTTTAAACATATTCATAGAATTTTTGATTGTGTATGTTGGTTAATCTTTTTTCTTTGCATTCGTCAAATAGAGGGGCAGATGACATTGATTGTTGCTTTTATTCCTCTTTTGAAGCTGCAGTGGCAAATATAGAGTTTATTTTGGAATTGGAAATAAAAATTTAGATATATTTAGATATATATGTAATGATTTAGACTTGCTTTTATTTTTGTTTTTCAACCTCTACTTTTATGTCGTTTTAGAAAGCTATCAATTCCTGATAATCATATGGTTTACATTGATATTTTGGTTCGAATATTAAATGTGTAAAAACTAAAAATATATATATAAATAAAAAATATGGAGACTTTGTTTAAACAATTTCAAATAATATTATACCTTTGTGATGGATAATTAATGTAAATGAAATTATCTTGTACTTAACATTATTTCTATAATATTATGGATGAAAAACGCAAAAAAAGAGGAGTAGAAAACAATCAATTCCTCGCAGCTGTAGCTATTTGTGCTCTCTTTATCGGGGGTGGAAATGTGAATGCTATGCAAAACTCATCTGTTCATTCTCCCATTACACAAGAGCAGATGCAGTCGAGAACCGTTCAAGTGAAGGTTGTCGATTCAAAGGGTGGACCTATTATCGGTGCGAATGTGCTAGAGAAAGGTACAAACAATGGTATTATAACCAATATAGATGGTATTGGAAATCTGACTGTGAAAATAGGGGCAGTGCTTCAGATTTCTTATATTGGTTATGCTTCTCAAGAGGTAAAAGCTACTTCATCTACTATTAAGGTGGTTTTAAAAGAAGACACTGAACAGCTTGGCGAAGTGGTGGTTGTAGGCTATGGTTCTCAGAAAAAAGAAAATCTGACAGGAGCTGTGGCTTCCGTTAATGTATCTGAGACGTTGGAGGGTCGTCCAATTGCTGATATCGGACGTGGCTTGCAAGGTACTACTCCTGGTCTTTCTATTACTCTTCCTAGTGGTGAAATCGGTGCTGACCCTACGATTAAAATTCGTGGACAGATAGGATCTGAATCAGGTGATACTGCTCCGTTGATTTTGCTGGATAACGTTGAGATTCCGTCTATTTCTTTGGTTAACCCAGATGATATTGAAAGTATCTCAATCTTGAAAGATGCAGCTTCGGCTTCTATTTATGGCTCTAAAGCTGCGTTCGGTGTTGTATTGATTACATCTAAAAAGGGTGCTAAACAGGAACGGGTGAATATCTCTTACCAAAACAATTTCTCTTGGCAGCATGTATCTAAGGACATGGAGATGGCTGGTATTGATGCATTGGATTATATTGGATCTTATTTGAAACGCGTGAATAAACCTTATACGGGTGCATTTTGGATGGTAGGGCAGGATAGCTATGAACAGGCATTGGCATGGCAGGAAAAATGGGGTGGTAAAGTAGGCTCACATGATCCGTTTGTCTATGGCCGTGACTGGTATGTCCGCGATAAAAAGAAGTTCTCAATGCGTACTTTTAATCCGTATGACTATATGGTTAAAGATTGGGCTCCTAGCCAATCTCATAATATATCGTTGAATGGTAAGAGTGGTAAAACCAGTTTTAATATCGGTTTGGGCTATTTGGATCAAAGCGGTATGAATAAAGCTGCTAAGCGCGATGATTTCCGGCGTTGGAATGGTTCTGTGAAATTGAGCACTGAATTTAATAAGTATCTGACTGTCCGTGCGGGTGCTATTTATTCAAAACGTCAGAAGCGTTTTGCTAATGTTTCTACCTCAACCACTGCGGATGCGTGGTATTATATGTATCGTTGGAGTGCTGTAACTCCTTGGGGACAGGATGAAGAAGGTAATCCGTTGAGAAGTCCGGCTTCTGAAGCAGCTCAGGCAAATACTGCTACTTATACGAATAATTATACTAATTTCAATGTAGGTGCTACGATTAATCTGACTAAAGATTGGAAAATTGATATCGATTATTCTCATGCCAATCATGAATATGTTCAGGATAAACCGGGTATGCGCTATACGGCTACGGATACATGGGGATCTGCTTCTCTGCGCAAGGATGCCAATGGAAATCAGGTGTATGTAGATGGTACGGGTGCCGTAGTTGGTAAGGATGCTCCGGGAGCAATGCCAGCTTATTCTTTGGCTAATTTTGAATATACTTCTCAGGGAGCATCAGGAAACGACTATATGTATCGTCGTTCACAGAACTCTCGTCAGAATACTTTGAATATCAATACAAACTACGATTGGAAGATTAATGATGACAACAATCTGAAGTTTTTGTTGGGTATGAATCGGGTAACTTATGATGAAGAATATAACTGGTCGAAAATAACACAACTGACCGATTTGGCTAATCCTCAGTTTGATTTGACTGGTGGTACACAGACTTCCGGTGGCGGTAAGAACTGGGATGGTCAGTTGGGATTCTTCGGACGTATCAACTACAACTTGATGGACAGATATTTGTTGGAAGCCAATATCCGTTACGATGCTACATCCAAGTTCCCGAGTGATTTACGGTGGCGTTGGTTCCCTTCTTTCTCTGCAGGTTGGCGGTTGAGCGAGGAAGCTTTTATGGAATGGACCAAGCCGGCATTGAGTTCTTTGAAACTTCGTGCTTCTTGGGGTATGATTGGTGACCAAACTGTGCCTAATTCCTTGTATGTGCCTACTATGAAATCTGAACCGGAAAGCTGGCTGGATGCAAGTGGCAACAAGTTGATTTATGTAGGTACTCCGACTGCGATCGTCAGTGATATTACTTGGCAAGATATTTACACTTTGGACTTTGGTGTAGATGCTCGTTTCTTTGATGGTGAATTCGGTGTGACTTTTGACTGGTATCAGCGTGATACGAAGAATATGATTGTTCCGGCTGATGGATTTCCATTGACCTTTGGTACAGGTGCTCCTAAAGGTAATTATGGTTCGTTGCGTACCAGAGGTTGGGAGCTTTCTTTGGATTATGCTCATCGGTTCAATAATGGATTGGGTCTTAATGCCATGTTTACTTTGTCTGATGCAATTACCGATATTACCGAGTATGGTGATACAAAAAGCATCGATAAGTGGTACACTGGTAAGCGTTATGGTGAAATCTGGGGGTATCGTACCGACCGTTTGTATCAAAAAGATGACTTTGTATGGGAAAATGGTAAAATTGTGACAACGTATGCTTTGAATGGTAAGGAAGTGGCAGCTAATACTCCGGGCGCAAAAAAAGTGAATAAACTAAGTGATCCGAAGGGTGTTTATCAGGACTTTATGCAAAGCGGAGAGTTCATTTTCGGTCCTGGTGATGTTAAATATGTGGACGTTAATGGTGACGGAAAATTTGATAATGGCTCTGGTACTTATGATGACCCGGGTGATAAAGAAGTAATCGGTAACTCTACTCCTCGTTTTGAATATGGATTCCGTTTAGGCGCAGATTATAAAGGATTTGATTTATCTGTATTCTGTCAAGGTGTAGGTAAACGTGAAATTTGGGGTAATGGTCCGTTGGCTATTCCGGGTTATTCATTGGGTGATGGTGCAATGCCGCAGACATTTGCCGGTGATTTCTGGAAAGAAGATCGAACCGATGCTTTCTATCCTCGTCCTTATGAAATGTCTAAAGGAAATGATGCTTTCAATATGCATAAACAAAGTCGTTACTTGCTTGATATGTCTTATTTCCGTATCAAAAACATTACATTGGGTTACACATTGCCGCAACATCTCACTAAGTATGTGTGGATGCAGAAGGCGAGAGTATATCTTGCATTGGAAAACTTCTTTACCTTTGATAAATTGAATGGGCTGCCTATTGATCCGGAAGAAGTGTCTGGTTATTCAATGTTTAATGTGAATAATTACAACTCTGGACGTACAGGTGTAGGTGTTCCTACATTCAAAAGTGTTTCTGTAGGTGTTCAGCTTAATTTTTAATTCTATATTACGATGAAAAAACATATATTATTAGCTTTATTTTCTGTAGCGGTTTTCACTACTGCCTGCGATGATGTATTGGAGCGTCCGCAGTTGGAAAAACCTATTGACGGAAATTTCTGGCGAAATGAAATGGATGTTCGTTTGCATGCCAATTCTTATTATCCCAACTTTTTTGTAGGATATAATTCTGGTTGGTCAACTGCTTGGGCTATAGGAACCAATGGAAGCTTTGGTTTTAATGATGATGTGGCTCAGGCTGGAAAGCAAACTCTTTTTGAAAATACAGTACCCGAAAATAGAGGTTCTATAAAGGATACTCCTGAAATCTTGACTCAGTATGCTGGTGCTAACTGGAATTTTGCATGGGTGCGTAATTTGAATGTGTTCCAAAACCGTTTGCAGACGAAAGCAAAAGCGAATTTGAGTCCTGAAGCTTTTGATCATTGGTGGGGAGTAACTCAATTCCTGAAAGGATATGAATACTGTCGCTTGGTGCATACATTTGGGGATGTGCCTTGGTTTGAATCTGAATTGAAAGATACTGAGCGGGAACAGATGTTTAAGAATCGTGATTCCCGTGAATTTGTGATGGATAAAGTGTACGATTTGTTTGACGAAGCTCTGCATAAGATTCGTTTGAACGATGGTCCGAACGTGTTGAACCGCTATATTGCTGCCGGTTTTATTTCACGTTGTATGCTTTTTGAAGGTACTTGGCAGAAATACCATAACAATAATCAAGAGTTGGCAAAGAAATATTTAAAGCAGGCTGTAGCTGCTGCTGACATTGTTCGTAACAGTCATCTGTTTGAAGTTTCAGGAGATTTCCGTAGCTTGTTCTGTTCTCAAGATTTGAAGGGGCATAAAGAAATTTTGATGTATCGCCATTATATGGCTGATAAATCGGTGACTCATATGCAGGCTTCTTATACTAATGGGTATGAAAATCAAGGAAATGCAGCAAATCTAGCTTTGGCAAAATCATTTATTTGCCAGGATGGTAAAGTTTTTGACGGCTCAGACGAACAATTGACTTTGGATGAAATGGTGAGAACACGTGATTCTCGTTTTGAGGCTACTTTTGCAGATAAACCGAAAATAGAAGCATCTACTCTTCTTTATATTTGGAAGTTCTGTCCGCGTGAGGCATGGACCATGGAACACCCGGAACAGACAGCTATTTATGGAAGTAATACAAATACTAATGATGCTCCTGTGATGCGTTATTCTGAAGTGTTGCTTAATTGGATTGAGGCGAAAGCAGAATTGGCTACTTTAGGTGAGGCTGCTGTGACGCAACCCGAAATTGATGAGTCTATCAATGCTTTAAGAGACAGACCTTTGGCTACAGAAGCTGTTCAGAAAGGTGTTAAGAAAACAGAACATTTGAAATTGGCGGATGTGACAGCTGATTTCGATCCTGCTCGCGATAAAGGCAATGTGGTGGCTGGTGATTATGAAGTAGCCCCATTGATCTGGGAAATCCGCCGTGAACGTCGTATGGAAATGGTATATGAAGAACATCGTCTGCTGGATTTGAAACGTTGGAAGAAACTGCACTATATGGATAATGAAAAATATCCTGATACGATGAGAGGTCTATGGATTGATATGCAGGAAGATTATCCAGCTTTACTTGAAGCTGATAAAGATGGGAAATATGCCAAGCGTCAAGTAATCAATGCTGCAGGACAACTGATTACTTATGACGGAAGTAATGCTGCTGCAATGGTTGGTTTTTATGTGCCATTGAATGCTGCTCCTCGTGATCCTTTTACTGATCGGTCTTATTGTTCACCTGTAGGAAATCAGCAAATTAATGATTATAAGGACAGAGGATTTACTTTAAGTCAAACAAAAGGTTGGTAATCTTTTTACTGATTTAGGTTTAATATAATCGTTATTGTATACAGGCTCTTGGTTTGTAGAGAATATAATCCATTCGATACAGAATCAAGAGCCTGTATTTTATCAAGGAGTATGTGAATTCATGAAAAATAGTTTTATAAAGAAATCGGTATGCGCCTTGGGTGCTTGCTGTTTCAGTGTGGGCATGTCGCATGCTGACGAATGGATCCGGATCAACCAGTTGGGCTATCTGCCACAATCGGTGAAGGTAGCAGTTTTTATGAGTGATGAGGCAGCATCTGTGCAGGAATATGCGCTGGTAGATGCGTTCACTGAACAGGAGGTACAGACTTTCCGTGCACCTCAATCTACCGGTGCATGGGAAAACATGAAGTCTACCTACCGGTTGGATTTTTCTGATTTTGTTCAGCCGGGCACCTATTATTTGAAGGCTGGCAATGCCGTATCGCCTACTTTTCCTATTGCTGCGGATGTGTATAAGGGCACGGCTGATTTTCTTCTGAATTACCTGCGTCAGCAGCGTTGTGGTGATAATCCGCGCTTTGATAAGAAATGCCATCAGAAAGACGCTTACATTGTATATCATCCAACAAAAAACGGGCAGCATATTGATGTGCGCGGGGGGTGGCATGATGCTTCCGACTATCTGCAGTACACCACTACAACAGCCAATGCCATCTATCAGATGATGTTTGCTTACCAGCAAAATCCGGAAGCTTTTGGAGATGAATATGGCACCGACGGCCGGAAGGGAGCTAATGGCATTCCTGATATTATCGATGAAATTCGTTGGGGAATGGATTGGCTGAACCGGATGAATCCGGAGCCAGGTGAGTTTTATAATCAGCTTGCTGATGACCGCGACCATGTGAGCATGCGTTTGCCTTTCCTCGATCCGGCAGACTATGGTTATGGGCCGGGCAACGGCCGTCCGGTGTATTTTTGCAGCGGTGAAAAGCAGAAACGTGGTAAGTTTATGAACGAAACGACCGGAGTGGCTAGCACTACAGGTAAGTTTGCTTCCTGTTTCTCTTTGGGCTCTCGCATCCTGAAGGATTTTTATCCCGAACTGGCTGAGCAGATTGGTAAGAAAGCGAAAGACGCATTTGATATGGGGGGAAAGAAGCCTGGGGTATGCCAGACGGCTTCCATCGTGTCGCCTTATATTTACGAGGAAGATAACTGGACGGATGACATGGAATTGGCTGCCATGGAACTTTATCATGCTTCCGGTGAGAAGGAGTATCTGAACCGCGCTGTGGAATATGCCCGCCGTGAGCCGGTGACTCCTTGGATGGGGGCGGATAGTGCCCGCCACTATCAATGGTATCCGTTTGTTAATTTGGGACATTATCATCTGGCAAAGGTGAAAGGAAACAGTCGCTTGAATCAAGAATTTGTGCGTAATCTGCGGGCAGGTATTGAGCGTACATTTGAGAAGGCGGTGAAGAGTCCGTTTCTCCATGGCATTCCCTATATCTGGTGTTCCAATAACCTTACTGTGGCCATGCTCACTCAATGTGGTTTGTATCGTGAACTGACAGGTGACCGAAAGTATGCTGAGATGGAAGCGGCCATGCTCGATTGGCTGCTGGGATGCAATCCGTGGGGCACCAGTATGATTATTGAGTTGCCGTTGCATGGCGATTATCCTTCCGAATCTCATGCTGCCCTGTTGCTGCATAAAGGCTACGGACAACCTACAGGCGGCTTGGTGGATGGACCGGTATATAACTCTATTTTTAAGGGACTTCGCGGAGTCCATCTCAATGGTCTACCCGGCCTTCCCGGTGAAAAATATGAGGCTGTTCAGCCTCACACAATGGTTTATCACGATGTGGTGAACGATTATTCGACTAACGAACCGACGATGGACGGAACAGCGAGTCTGACCTATTATCTTTCTTTGATGGAAGTGGAAGGGATGAAGCAGGGCCAGTTGTCGAAGGATTTGAACCGCTATGTGGATGGCGGTATTGTGGGCACCAATCCGGGCAAGAAGGTCATTTCCTTGGTCTTCACTTCTGATGATAAGATCGACGGTGAAGAGAAAATCATCCGTGTGTTGGATAAGAATAAAATCAAAGGTTCGTTTTTCTTTACCGGTAATTTCTTTCGCCGTTTTCCGGCAGTGGTGAAACGTCTGTTGGAAAAGCAGCATTATGTGGGAAGCCATAGCGATAAGCATTTGTTGTATATGCCTTGGGAAAATAGGGATTCGCTGTTGGTGTCGCGTGCAGAGTTTGAAAATGATCTGTTGAACAGCTATCGGGAAATGAGTAAACTTGGAATTAACTATCAGGATGCGCCATTGTTTATGCCTCCTTACGAATACTACAATCGCACGATTGCGGCTTGGAGCAAAGGGTTGGGACTCCGGGTAGTGAACTATACACCGGGCACGCTTTCCAATGCTGATTATACCACTCCCGATATGGGAAAGAGCTATCGTAGCAGCAAGGAAATCTACGAACATTTGCTGGCGATGGAAAAAAAAGAAGGCTTGAATGGAGCTATCTTGCTGGTGCATTTCGGTACGGATCCCAAACGTACAGACAAGTTTTACGATACTTATTTGAACAAACTGATTCAGACTTTAAAGCGTAAAGGATACCAGTTTCAGACTATTGCCGAAGCGGTAGCTGAATGACGAAACAGGGTTGCTGATAATTGAATAAAGTTGCGCTTAGCTTGTTATCAAGCTTGAGCGCGACTTTTTTGTAGTGGTATGTTTATGGTTAATGAGTTGGATTTTTCATCACTTTACCAGCCATTTCCCTATCGTGCGGGTGGCACTGTCGAAGTTTACACCGACTTTGACCACCCTCCTGCCATCTGCCTGATAAGGCACGGCATACTGCTTACTGTCTATTTGTGCCAACGCTTCTTCTGGAGTACCGTCAAACTTAAACTCAAACACATAAACAGCCTCTTTCATCTTTACTACCATATCCGCACGGCCGATGGCGCTTTTCACTTCAGCATCTACATACTGTCCCATCAAACGAAACAGCAGGTAAAAGATCGTTTGGTAATGCTTCTCTGTCTTGTTTTCCAAATCATTCGGTATGGAAGCGAAGAAAGAACGCGTGCGCTCCAGACACTTTTCAATGTCGCTCTTACGTAAATCACGGATGAACGAAACC
>AMCI01001472.1_pt1 | contig 11615 bp, 7 predicted proteins | sample 419838 | NCBI WGS metagenome assembly AMCI01 (sample SAMN01090643, study PRJNA158313) | gut metagenome
GTCGAGATAGTCCTGATGATAGTCTTCTGCAGGGAAGAAATTCTTCAGGGGCATGACTTCCAATGCCAACGGGGCATCCAAACTGGCAGCAAGGGCATCTACAGCTTCCTGGATAACAGGCAACTGGGTTGCATCGGTGTAGTAGATACCGGTACGGTACTGCGTTCCCTCGTCTTCACCTTGACGGTTGACACTGGTAGGGTCGATGGTTTGGAAATAAAGGTCGAGCAGAAGAGAAAGGGAAACGACACTGGGGTCATAAACCACATGGACTGTTTCTGCTGCCTCGGTATTGCCGGTACACACCTGCTGGTAACTGGGGTCGCTAACGATACTGTTGGCATAGCCGGCTTCCGTAGCCACTACACCTCTGATTTGCTTAAAGAAGTGCTCGGTACCCCAGAAGCAACCTCCGGCAAAATAAATTTGAGCTTGATTTTCCATATTCACGACAGCTCGCGCTTTAAGTTGATGATTGCAAAGTTACATATTATCTTCGACATGGATAGGTTAGAATAACGAATATTTCTTATCCTGCCAATAAAAACTAGTGTGATGAAATAGCAATCAGAACGAGGCTGCATCTGCTGGCAACTGCTTTCGCGAACGGAACCAATAATAACCTAAACCCACGGCATCGGCAAGGAACCATCCGATAGGAATCGACCACCAGATGCCGTGTACATTGATCCCGGGGATGGCGGATAGTCCATAGGCTAATACAACGCGGGTACCCAAGGACAAGATGGTCAAGACAACGGACATCCCTGGCATGCGTACCGCACGATAGTAGCCATAGAGCAGGAAAAGGAAACCGATCCCGATATAGAACAGACCTTCGGTTTGGAGATAGCTCACCCCCACCCCGACAATAGCTTCTTCTGATTCCGATACGAAGAGTTGCATCAGGGGGGTGGCATAGACAAAGATGAGGCCGGAAAGGAGGAGGGAAAAAACTCCCGAGAGGAAAAATGCCACGCGGATTCCCTTACGGATGCGGGTGTATTGACGGGCCCCATAATTTTGGGCAACGAAGGTGGAGAACGCGTTGCCAAATTCTTGCACGGGCATATAAGCCAGGGTGTCTATTTTTACCGCGATGGCAAAGGCGGCCATCACCACTGCTCCGAAACTGTTCACCAAACCTTGCACCAGCAAGATGCCGAAGTTCATCACCGACTGCTGCAAACAAGTCAGCAAAGAAAAGGAAAAGATTTCGCGAAGCCGCTCTCGGTTCCAACCGATGTCTGATCTGCTCCAACGGATTTCGGGACGCCTATAATAGGCAAAGCTGGCTAAGCCCACGGCGGCCACAGCCTGGGCTATGACCGTTGCGGCTGCGGCGCCTGCGATCCCCCAATGCCCATAGACGATGAATACCAAGTCCAATACGACATTTAGCAGTACGGAAACAGAGAGGAAGATCAAAGGACTTACGGCATCGCCTAGTGCACGTAAGAGGGCGGCATAGTAGTTGTACAAGCAGACTAGAGGTATGCCCCAAAAGACGATCCACAAATAAGTGCGCATCAGATCGCGTACTTCCCAGGGGACTTGAAGCAGATCTAACAGGCCGTCCATACCGGCAAACAAACTGAGAGTAAGGACTACCGTGAGCGAGGAAATAAGCACAAAGGCGGCAAAACTACTCTGCCGCATGGCACCTACGTCGCCTGCTCCATAATGCAGAGAGACAACCGTGCCACTCCCCATCGCCAAACCCAAAAAGATGGAAATCAGGAAGACCATCAAACTGTAAGAGGCTCCTACCGCAGCCAAGGCTTGGGCGCCAATATAATGCCCCACAATCCAGGTGTCTGCCAAGTTGTAGGTTTGCTGCAGAAGAGAACCCACAATCATGGGAAGGGTGAACAGCAAAAGGGATATTCCGATTTTTCCTTGGGTAAGATTTCGCATAAACAATAGATTTATAGGGATTCGAGAGAGGCTGTAACCTTGCCGCATCAGCACGCGGTCAAGATCTTTGAGGCTTTTTCATGATGAAAGGCATTCAAGTAAATACAGCCCAAAGGCATGCAGATAAATACGGGCTATAAGTTTTCAAAGAAATACCACCCAGAAGTGTGCAAATCAATACCATCCGGAAGTATTTAGATATATACCATCCAGAAAGATTCAATTATAAATACCACCCGGAAATATTTAGATAAATACAACCCAAAGGCATGCAGATAAACCGACAATACCTTAAGCCGTAGAATTAGAAATGCGTGCTGAGAAATACCGACTACAACCTGCCCCGAAGAAAAACCAGCCCTGAAAAGCAGGGAGCTTTCCAGGGCTGGATCATATTTACTGCAATAAGCGTGAGGGATTATACCAAGCCCTTGCCATGACAGTTCTTGTATTTCTTACCGCTGCCGCAAGGACAAGGATCGTTGCGGTTAGGCATCTTGTCCTTCACGAAGGGCTGCTGCTGAGCTTCGCGTGTATCCTGTCCGGCAGCCTCCTGAGCAGCCTGGTCTTCTGCAGACTGAAGGTTTTCCTTAGTCTCAGTGTACTGCTGCTGAGCAGTTTCTTCAGGAGCAGCCTCCTGCACCTCACGTGGATCCTGTACAGGGATCTGACCACGCATCAAAGTGCTGACCGTATTGTTGTTAATCTTGTTCACCATTACGTCGAAGAGCTTCACACTCTCGAGTTTGAAGATCAAGAGCGGATCCTTCTGTTCGTAGCTAGCATTCTGTACAGACTTCTTGAGGTCATCGAGTTCGCGGAGGTTTTCCTTCCAAGCGTCGTCGATATTGTGGAGCAGGATAGCCTTTTCGAATTCACGAACTACCGCCTTGCTGCCGCTTTCGTAAGCCTCCTTGAGGTTCGTACGGATGTTGTAGACGAGCTTGCCGTCGGTGATAGGCACGAGGATGTTCTCGTAGATTTCGCCCTGTTCTTCATATACGCGAGTGATCACCGGCATAGCGATTTCAGCCAAGCGGTCAGTCTTGCGCTTGAAGTTGGTCATAGCCGCCTGGAAAGCCTCTTCGAAGAGATCCTCGCGACGAGCACTGTTGAAGCGTTCTTCAGTGAAAGGCACTTCCATAGCCATGATTTCGAGGAACTGTTCGCTGCAGCCCTGGTAATCGTTGTTGGTGATGATATTAATGACACGGTCCCAAATCATGTTGGAAATGTCCATACCCACACGTTCACCCATCAAGGCATGACGGCGCTTTTCGTAGATCACCGTACGCTGCTTGTTCATCACGTCATCGTATTCCAAGAGGCGCTTACGGATACCGAAGTTGTTCTCTTCCACCTTGCGCTGTGCACGTTCGATGCTGTTGTTGATCATCTTCGCCTCGATCATTTCGCCTTCCTTGAAGCCGAGTTTGTCCATGACGCGTGCAATCTTTTCGCTCGCGAAGAGACGCATCAACTGGTCTTCGAGAGAAACGAAGAAGACAGAAGAACCTGGGTCACCCTGACGTCCCGCACGACCACGCAACTGGCGGTCTACACGGCGGCTCTCATGACGTTCCGTACCGATGATGGCGAGACCGCCGGCAGCCTTCACTTCGTCAGACAGCTTGATGTCGGTACCACGACCTGCCATATTGGTAGCAATGGTCACGGTGCTGCCCAAACCAGCCTGTGCCACGATGTCAGCTTCCTTCTGGTGGAGCTTCGCGTTGAGCACCTGGTGAGGGATATGACGCATGTCGAGCATACGGCTGAGCAACTCACTCACATCGACACTGGTGGTACCCACGAGGACCGGACGGCCCTGAGCACGCATCTTTTCGATTTCGTCGATGACAGCGGCATACTTCTCGCGCTTGGTCTTGTAGACGCGGTCGTTCATGTCGACACGCTGGATAGGACGATTGGTTGGGATTTCCACAACGTCCAGTTTATAGATATTCCAGAACTCACCTGCCTCAGTGATGGCAGTACCGGTCATACCAGAGAGTTTGTGGTACATACGGAAATAGTTCTGCAAAGTAATCGTTGCGAAAGTCTGGGTAGCAGCTTCCACCTTGACATGTTCCTTGGCTTCTACAGCCTGATGCAAACCGTCGCTCCAACGGCGGCCTTCCATGATACGGCCGGTCTGTTCGTCGACGATCTTCACCTGTCCGTCCATCACCACATATTCTTCGTTGATGCGGAACATGCTGTAAGCCTTGAGCAACTGCAGGATAGTGTGTACGCGTTCGCTCTTGATGGCAAAGTCAGAGAGTAAATCGTTCTTGCGGTCCAGGCGTTCCTCGTTGGAGAGGGCGCTGTTGGCTTCGAGTTCAGAGAGCTGGGCCGTGATGTCAGGGAGCACGAAGAGCTGGTCGTCGTTCACCTGGTCAGCCAACCACTTGTTACCCTTGTCGGTCAGGTCTACAGAATGGAGTTTTTCGTCTACCACGAAATAGAGGGGTTCCACCACTTCAGGCATACGGCGGTTGTTGTTCTCCATATAGATTTCTTCCGTCTTGAGCATACCCGCCTTGATCCCCGTTTCAGACAAGAACTTGATGAGCGGATTATTCTTCGGCATAGCCTTGTGGCTACGGTAGAGCTGGAGGAAACCTTCTTCCTGCTTCTTCTTGTCGCCGCTGGCGATGAGCTGCTTGGCTTCTGCGAGATACTGTGTCGCCAATTTGCGCTGTACGTCGACGAGGCGTTCTACGAGAGGCTGGTACTGTTCGAAGAGCTGTACGTCGCCCTTAGGCACCGGACCAGAGATGATCAATGGAGTACGGGCGTCGTCAATGAGGACAGAGTCGACCTCATCGACAATAGCATAGTTGTGGCGGCGCTGCACGAGGTCCTTCGGATTCATCGCCATGTTGTCGCGCAGGTAGTCGAAACCGAATTCATTGTTCGTACCGAAGGTGATGTCTGCCATATAGGCCTTGCGACGAGCTTCGGAGTTAGGCTGGTGCTTGTCGATGCAATCCACACTCAGACCGTGGAACATATAGAGCGGACCCATCCATTCGGAGTCACGCTTAGCCAAATAGTCATTCACCGTAACCACATGTACACCATTACCCGTAAGCGCATTGAGGAACACCGGCAAAGTCGCTACGAGCGTCTTACCTTCACCCGTTGCCATTTCTGCGATCTTACCCTGGTGGAGTACGGTACCACCGAAGAGCTGTACGTCATAGTGCACCATGCACCACTTCATGTCATTGCCACCGGCAATCCAGTGGTTCTGGAAGATCGCCTGGTCACCTTCGATGCGTACGAAGTCGCGGGTAGCCGCCAGTTCGCGGTCGAAGTCGGTAGCGGTCACCACCACTTCAGCGTTTTCAGTGAAGCGGCGAGCCGTATCCTTTACGATAGCGAACGCCATAGGCTGCACCTCGTTGAGGGCAACTTCGAAGCGTTCGAGCACTTCCTTCTCGAGCTTGTCGATCTGGTTGAAGATCACTTCGCGGTCTTCGATCGGGGTTTCTTCAATCTTCGCCTTCAGTCCTGCGATTTTCTCTTTGAGGTCGTCGGCAGAGTGCTGCACCTTTTCCTGCAACTCCTTGGTCTTGGCACGGAGTTCGTCATTGGTGAACTGCTGTACGGTTGGGTAAACTTCCTTTACTTTCTCCACCAGCGGCTGGATGAGCTTCATGTCGCGGGTAGATTTGTTACCGAAGATTTTACTCAAAAAACTATTGATATCCATATACGATTTATTATTTTTCAAAAGGTGGGGGAGGTAGCCATCCGCATACCCCGCTTGCATTCCGGAACAGAGGGGGAAACGACCTCCTGTGCGTCTCCCGGCGGTGTTGTCATTCCCGAACCACTAAAAAAGCGGAGCGTGGGCGCAGGCATTCGGAGCGCGGATCCGCATCGCCTTCGAGAGCGTCGGGGCGATGTAGTCCACCGTCACCGGTGTCTCTACCTTTTCCGCCTGTACCGCCTGTCCGTAGAAGATGATGGGGAAGGGCTGGTAGTTCTCCCGCACGAGTTGCTTGCGGTCGGTGAACTGGTTCACATAATGCCATCCCGGGGCCACTTCGATGAGGATGTCGCCCGATACACTGGGATGGTAGCCCGCCTTGACGTGCTCCAAGGAAGGGCGCCAGGCACCCTGCTGCAATCGCTGCGAGGTAAAGACGTTCTTCACCCCACTGAGGCGGAGGAGCAGGTCTTCCGAACGCTTGAGGAGTTCGGAGAAGTTGATCTGCTTGTCTTCGATCAACTTATGGTTGAGATAGATCTGCGTGCCGAAGGTAGCGTCCACATACATGCCCTGGCCATAGATCGCAGCGAGGTACATGTTGAGGAGGGCGGTGGCACGTTGGAAGTCAAAGAAACCCGAAGGGATGCGATAGACGGCGGGGTCCGATGGCTGCCATCTTCTCGTAACCGGTGGAGGAAACCACGAAGAGGGCATTGTCGGCACCGACACGCTGCTCCACCGCGGCAATCATGCGGGCGAGAGCGTCGTCCAGGCGCACATAGGTATCCTGGATCAGCAGCGGGTCCGACTTGCCAGCTTCAGCAAAGCGTCCGGCATAGAGCGTCACCGCCAGATAGTCAGTGATCTCGTCCCGGCCCATTTCCGTGCCGTTCAGGCAGTCGTCCACAGCAGCGGCAATCTCTCCGTTGACCATACCGCTTTCCAGGAAGGTGGAGAAGCGGTGTTCCCCCTTGAATTTATGGTTCACACCGAAGGTCGTGCCCTTGGCGGCAGCCTTCTTCATGTGGGGCGAAACGGAAGCGGCTGCAGCAGCCGAGGCCGAGGCAGAAACGGTCTCCCCGCTCTTCATCGCGTCGGCTATGGGATGATGGAGGTTGCGCAGCTCTGCCCATTGAGGCAAGGTACCGTAATAGGTAGAGGAACTCCACTGGCCGTTCTCAGGGTCGATCCATACCGCACCGTCGGCAGCATGACCGCCCATATAGATCGCAGCCTCACGGAAAGGAGCGATGCTGTAGACGAGGGCCTTGCCTTCAGTGGAGATCTTGAGTTCGTCACTCAAGGTAGACACCATCAGACTGGCAGGTGAGGCACCCGACATGGCGCCGCCCGTGCCGAGGTATTTCGCGTCGTCCACACAGAACACAGGGCGCAGTGTGTTGCGGTCCAACCACATACGGCCTACGACCCCGTGGTCATAGGGCACAGTTCCTGCCGAGAGCGTAGCCGCTGCCGAAGCCAGGTCGGTCTGTTCCAGCGGATATTCCGCACGCGTATAGACCCTGCCCTGGCGGAAGAGGCGCTTGAAGCCACCTTCGCCATAGAGCGGCATATAGGCATTGATATAGTCGGCACGCAATTGGTCGATCAGAATATTGACGACTACCTTAGGCACACTGTTGCCCGCTGCCACGGTCTGGGCGTCGGCAGTGCTGAGGGCAGACATCACCGCCAACAGGGAAAGCAGAAAGCCCCGGCTCAGGACTTCGCCCGATCCGTGGGGATTCATATTCCGTGTTGCACGTTTCTTTTGATTCATCATGACGTATGGGTTCATTGTTGGGACTTCAATACTGGAGCGTCGTGCTGGCCCAGGCTGCGCTGTTCTTTGTGGCGCAGGGCGAAGGGAAGGATGCCGCGGAGGGCAAGAGCGGCAACGACGCTATGGAAAGCTGCGGGATAGGCCTGCACGCCAGCCACTGCGGTGAGGGCATAGACGGCGAGGGGCAGCAGTTGAAGTCTGTAATAATAATCGGTCTTTCCTTGTTTCTCCCGTCGGTATTTCACGGGAAGATAAAGGAGGGGAAGCGGATGGAGCACCAGCAGGAGCCAGTTGCTGCCTACCGCAGGATGCACGGAGCAGAAGAAGAGGAAGGCGACAATCAGTCCGGCCATGCCCTGCCCTACCATCAGCAGGTTGTCGATCCAATGGCTCAGTTTCCCTCTTCGGTAGTCCCAGATGCTGACAGCGCAGACGCCTGCCAGCAGCAAGGCCATCGCTGCCCAGGGGCGCAAGGGAAGGGGCTGTGAGGCATTTTCTCCCTGAGGCACAAGCAACTGTTCGCTCGTCACGAGGGGACGCTTGCTGCCATCCGCTGCAACGACCTCCACCCTGCCGAGCCAATGCTGGGCACTGATGGGGAGGAAGGTTTCTTCTTCCACCTGCAGAGGGCGGTCCACCTCGGCTCCCAGGACCAGATCTTGTCCGAAGGCGTTCCACGGACTGGCTTCTGCCGTATATTCATGGAGGAGGGAGCGGTAGGTCTTCTTCTCCTGAGTCTCGGGCCACACCAGGTTGCCGTCAAGGCAATGTCTGATCTGGTCGAGGGCACGGGTGGAACAGTTGTCATAGAGGAAACTGTAACGGTAGGTCCAGCCATCTACGGCACTGTTCTCGAGCAAAGCCTGCCACAACCGCTGGCGTTCCTGCGGCAGGAGGTTGAGTTCCTGCTCCACGACCCACCGGCCTTGGCGGCCATAGGATTGGGCGAAGCGCCAAAAGGGAGAGACGCCGAGGGTGAAGTCGGTCTGTCCGAGGATGAAGCGCCACTCGAAATGCGGGGCGCGGAAGTCGAAGACACCGTAGTTGAACACCCAGTCTTGTCCGTTCTCCCGATCCTGTACGCGCAGTGCCGTATGGCCATAGAGTTCGTAGACCGCATCGCCGGGTCCGCAGGTCAGCAGACTCACGCGCAATGCGCTCCCCTCGGGCTCCGTCTGCGCCTTCGCAGAGAGGTGGCCCCAACTCAGTCCGATACCGACTGCCAGGATTAAAAAGGAGTTCTTCTTCATCTTTTTCATCTTTGCATACTAATGCGGACGCAAATTTAGCTTAAAAATAGGAGATAGCCTTCATCTTTTTCATTTATTTCCGATTATTCCTGATTTCTGTGTCGGTTTTCTTGCCAACAGAGGGCTCAAGGGAAGAGCCCGCAGGGGTTTCGGGAACGGCGAGGTCCGAGGGAAAAGGGGGAAGCGCTGCCGCCAAGAGGACTAAAAAGGCGGACTGGGCAGGAGGATCAGGACAGGGAGGGACGAAGTAACTTACCGTAGGCTTTCGGTCTCTCCTGGTGAAAAGCAGAGAAAAAGCATCGCTACAGGACTGGGGATAGCGGTAAAAAAACAGAGCATAGCGGAAACTATGCTCTGCCAGAAGATGCAAAAGCGAATGCACCTTCATTCAAACCTTTTAAATGGGACCCACTAGTCCCTGGTTCGGTTCCACGAAGGGAACCTTTTTCTAAAGTCTTCACGCTGCCGCCCTACGCTGCCCCGGCGGTGGGTCTCCCCATCATCCAGACCGTCATAAGGCACCACCACGCGAAGGGTCATATCCTCTAAGGACGCATGGGTACACCTATTATTGGTCCGTCAGATGGCACCAGAAGTCATCGAGGTCGGCGCTCAGCCCCTTCATCAGTTCGCCGTCGAGGAGAAGAAGGTCATCGTCCACCAAGTGCAGGTCGGCAATGGTTTCCTTGTCCTCCCCCATCAGCACGAAGGAATAAGGTTTGAGTACGGGAAGATCCTCCCACACCTTCTGCATGCTGCGGATAACCCCCTGGAGGATGGGCTGCACCTCGTCGTAGAAGGTTTCCGACGAATTCCCCAACCAATCTTCCACGACGCAGCGGGTCAGTTCCACGTCGTCGTCATCGAAGGCGAGAAGTTCTCCGCTCTCCTGTTTCACCTGGAGATAAATATCGGTGAGGGGCGCATTCTCTTCGTCGGCGGTAAACTTGGAAGCCACCTTGCGCAGGGCCCGTTCTATCTGTTGTATGGTTTGCTCTGAAGCTTTCATAAGGCAGTGTTTTTTTGATTAACATTACAAATGTACGAAATTATAATGGTAACCTTCCATTTTCATTGCAAAATTTTCCAACTTTCCTTCATCGCGGGGCATCAGGCAAAACCATTCCCGCAACCGAAACGCGCATTTCGGCTACGGGCATGGGGAAGAGATGAGGGTTTACCAGGCCAAGGTATAGCTTAGGCCGGCATTGACCCACAGACCGGGCTGGGGAATATTGCCATGGTCATAATAACTGCGGTCCAAGAGGTTGTTGCCTTCCACATAGACGCGGTAGCGCGGCGCATTCCACGAGAGCCGGGCGTCGAGCAAGGCATAGGGCTGGTAGGCATGGAGCAGACCCTCCCGCTGGTAGTTGCCTTCGCGTTCGTGCCAGCGCCACGCCAGGTCGAGGTCGAGCTGTCTCCACAGTCTGAAGCCAGCTTGTGCCACCACCTTGTGGCGGAGGTATTCCAGTGCGTATTTCGACTGGATCTGGGGCTGCCGAGCCTTGTGCTGGTCGAGAAAGGCATAGGAGAGACCGATGCGGCGCACGAAGGTAGACTGCTGCAGGAGGCGGGGGAAGTCGAACTGCACACTGGCCTCGATACCGTCGGTATTGAGCACGGTGTGGTTCACCGACTGCCAGGGGGCATCTGCACCCTGGGATACGTCCTTAATCCAGTCAATCATATTGGAGCCATGATTATGGAAATAGCAGGCTTCGGCGTGAATGCCCCTGCCGAAGTATTTCAGTCCGAGTTCCACCGCCTCCATTTCTTCGGGCTTGAGGAAGCGGTCTGCCTTGTGTCCGCCTACCGAATAATAGAGTTCGGTGAAGGTAGGCATACGCAGGGAGGTATTATAAGAAGCGTAGGCCTTCAGGTCGGGCAGGACATCGAAGGTAGCGTCCACACCAGGATAGAAGCGGAACTTCATCTCGTTGCCGGTGTTCTTCACGGCAATGACACCGGCAGAGAGACCGAAGCGGCCCAGATGGAGGTTGTGTTCGAGATGGAAACTGATATGGGTACGGTTGAGTCCGCAGGTATATTGCGCCCCCTTCCCTCCTCCCACAGGCTGGGGCTGGTGGAGGGGTTCCCCGAGCGAAGTGCTGACGATACCTTCGTTGCGCATCTCAGCGCCGAAGGCCGTCGTACCGATCACGCTGCTCACATAGTTGTTGAGGTGGACACCGTAGACATCGGAGCGGTGGTAGTTGTAGGGCACCTTTTCCGGCAGTCCCTTGCAATATTCGAAGCGGTCTTCCGAGCGGTTCCAATAGACGGCGGGACGGAAGCGGTAGCGGGCACTGCCCCAGTCGGCCTGTACAGCGGCAAAATATTTGCGCACGGCTTCAAACTGGTCGTCCGAACCGGTGCCGTAGAAGGTGTTGGCGCCGTAGCTCTTGTCGGAGAAACCGAAATGCCACTTCACGCTTTGTGAAGCCTGGCGGTATTGTCCCTGATAGAAAAGGTTTCCGCGTTCGAAACCGGCATTGAGGGAACCTGCACGGTTGCGGCTGTAACCGTCGCTACGGGTATAGCCTCCGGAAACCTGGTTTTGAAAGGCGCCGTGGTTGTAGTTGGCGCGTGCTGCCGACCGGAAAGTGCCGTACGATCCACCTTCAAGATGGACAGTGGCGCTGTTCTGAGGAGCAATGCGGGTGACGATGTTGATGGCGCCCATTAAGGAGGAGGTGCCATAGACGCGGCCGGCTGGGCCCCGCAATACCTCTATACGTTCAATCTCACTGAGATCAACCGGGATTTCTGCGGCATTGTGACCGGTCTGTGGGTCACAGATGTTGATGCCGTTCACCAGGAGGGTGATCTGGTCGAAGGTGCCTCCCCGGATGCTCATATCGTTCTGCATACCATAAGTCCCGCGCTGACGCAGGTCGATGCCTGCCACATATTTCAGCAGGTCGTTGACGGTGTTGAC
>AMCI01001494.1_pt1 | contig 11544 bp, 7 predicted proteins | sample 419838 | NCBI WGS metagenome assembly AMCI01 (sample SAMN01090643, study PRJNA158313) | gut metagenome
AGAGCAAAGCTGCCTGATACTGGCGCTTCGCGGACTGCATGTTGTTACTTTGCAAAAAATGTAATGAAGTTCCTAAGAGAACTTCTTTATGCACTAATTTTAATGATAAGAAAAATGGAAATATCCGTTCTGAATAATGAAAATTATTACGGAATCGGATATCCCCATAATAAATACGCTCTTTTAACTGGAGTATAATGTTTTAAGAAAATATTTTTCAGTGAACCCTAAATAGACATAGAAACGCCTTACTTCTTATCTTCCTCTGTCTGCAACATGCCCGCTGCTTTCAGATAAGCGATGTAAGTGACATACTGCTGGAAGTGCGCATCCACATGCGTCTGAAACGCCTGCTGCCAAAGCATCTGCGCCTCCAGATAATCAGAAAGAGTCTCCAACCCCACTTCATACTGCTTGCCGCTGACCTTCATGTTTTCTTCAGCCTGAGCCAGCGAACGCTCGGCCAGCTGGGTCTCCAAATGGGCCTCATCCAGGTTATTGGCAGCCTGCATCAGTTCAAGCATCATCTTTTCATTGACACTTTCCTGCTCCAGACGGGCCTGTTCGAGCTTCAGTTTGGCCGACTTGACCTTGTTCACCCGCTCACCGAAGTGAAACAGCGGAACAGATACATTAAGAAAAACCGAGAATACTCCCTGTTTCATAAATGTTGCGTCATTGATTTCCAGACCATGCATATAATCGTAACTGCCGCGCACACCGATGTGAGGAAGCAGTTCGCTGCGGTTCAGCTTCACTTCCTGCTCAGCAATGGCCACCTGCTTGTTGACAATGCCGTATTCCGGACGGGCCGTGATATCCGTAGTTTGCATCTGAAACGCTTCTTCCACCTGCGGAAACTCGTCGGAGATATCGATGACATCCGTCAGCGGTCGACCGATATGATGACACAGATTCATCGTAGCCAGCCGCAAGGCATTGTCCGCCTTCCGCAAAGAAAGCTCGCTGTCGTTGAGTTTCACCTGCACCTTCAGCACATCGTTCTGCGGCTTCATGCCGTGCTTGTAGGCACTGTTCACATTCTTCGACAGTTCACTCAGCAAAGCATGATATTTCTCGGCCACCTTCTTCATTTCCTTCGCCTTGATGAGCATCACATACGCCTTGTCGGTTTGGAGAATCACCTCCGTAGCCGTCAGTGTTTCATTCAGACGGGCCATTTCCTTGCCCAGCACCGACATTTTATAGGCTGCCCGGATTTTGCCGCCCATGTACAAAGGCTGCTCCACCTGCACACCCGCCGTATAGATGGTACCTATCTTATAGTTCAAATTGACACCTGGAAAATAAGCGAATCCACCGGGCATCATCTCCCCCGTAGCCGGGTTAGGAAGAAACACCGGAAGATTGCCCCCCGGAATGTTCAGCGCACCGTCGGACGTACTGTAGATTCCCGTTCCACTGGCTGTGATACTGGGAAAAAAATTGGCTTTATACACCAGCGACATCAGGCGGGTAGCCTCCGACTGCTTATGGGCTGCCACCTTTTCTTTATTGTATTTCAAAGCCATCTCCCGACACTGGGTCAGCGACAACACCTCTTGCGCCTCCAGCGAAGCTGGCAGGCTACATCCCATGCCGATGGCACTTACAACTGCAAGAATAATCTTTTTCATTTTCCGGTCTGTTTAATGTGAAAAAATAAAGCATACAACACAGGAACAAACAGCAAGGTAATCAAGGTACCAAACAGCAATCCGCCCATGATAGAAGCGGCCAGCGAGCCAAACATGGCATCGGGCAACAACGGAATCATACCGAGTATGGTAGTCAGTGAAGCCATCATTACCGGACGGAGACGGCTCTGCGAACTGTCTACCAAGGCGGTGACCGGCTCCACTCCCTGACTGATTTGCAGCGTGATTTCATCCATCAGCACAATGCCGTTCTTCACAATCATACCGATCAGTCCCAGAGTGCCCACGATGGCCACAAAGTTGAACGTCTTTCCTGTGAGCAACATGACTGCCACCACACCCACAAGCACAAACGGAATGGTACAAAAGATAATCATCGGTTTCTTATAGTCTTTGAAGAGCATAATCAAGATGGCAATCATCAGAATGATGGCAAACGGGAAGTTCTTAAACAGATACTTCATCGACTGTGCGCTAGCGCTATGTTCGCCCTGCCACTTCAGCGAATATCCATCGGGTAGCGGAATGGCTTCAATGGCCGAAGCAATGGCCTGACGGGCTTTTTCGGTTTCCACACCCGACACAGGCGAGCACTGCACGCGCTGGCTGCGCTGTCCGTTGAAACGGGGAATAACCGGGTCTTCCCACCGCACGTCAATTTTTTTACTGATCTGCTTCAGCGGAGTAGTGCCCATCAACGTCTCTACCAAATCCTCTTTCGACAAAGTGCCCGACTTCAGCTTCATCATCATTTCTTGCGTCAGCAAGCCGTTGAGCGACGGCAGTGAAGAGAATATCTGTGTGTTGTCCAGATTCTCAATGGGCCTGCCCTCTTCATCCAGACAGCGTATATAGATATTGTCTTTATGAATGCCTTCGTAGAACGAACCAATAGGAATGCCACTGGTTGCCGTCAGCAAGGAAAGGCTGACATCGTTTCGACTCAGTCCGATAGCTCTGGCAGCCGGCTGGTCGTACTCCACGTTCAGCAACGGAATCTGAGGTTCCCAGTCGGTCGTAATCAAACAGACCTCCGGACACTTCTCCATAATCAACCGGGCACTGTCGGCCAGACGATGCAGCACAGCTGGATCGGGGCCCAGAAACTGCGCCTCAATCGGATATTTCTTGAACATCAGATTATACCGGTTCAGTTTCACGTAAGCATCAGGATATTGCTGTGTGAGATACTCCTGAATTTCGTTCATATTATCCACCAGTGTTTCGGGCGAAGTAAAATCAACAATCAATTCACCATAAGACAATGAAGGATTGGCGATGTTGCGCACCAAGTTATAGCGTGCCGGAGTACCTCCGATAGAAGTCGTAACATGCGTCACTTCTGGGCGGGTCTTCAAGTAAGCCTCTATAGCCTCCAAATCGCGTGCCACCCGAGTAGAATTCGTACCCTCGGGCAACTTATATTGCAGATAAAGCTGATCGTACACCATATCGGGAAAGAAACCCTGCTTCATGAATCCATAGCCAAACAGCGACAACCCCACCAGTAGTAACATCACAAAAACAAATCCCCACCGGTGATCCAATCCCATATGCAGCAAAGAGCGCAACGTAGCATAAATTTTTCCTTCATACACCCGCTTCTCCGGCGAGGCAACCGAAGGTTCCGTAGCCAAAGTAGCAGAAGGAGCCAGCACTCGGTTGGCCATCAGCGGCACATGCACCAACGCCAGCACCCAACTGAGCAGCAAGGAAACCGCCAACACAATAAATAAATCGCGCGTGTACACTCCCGCCGTATCGGGCGACATAAAGATAGGAAGAAAAGCAATGATGGCAATCAGCGTAGCACCCAGCAGAGGCATGGCCGTCTGACGGCCAATATCGGTCATCGCATTCATCCGGTTCTTTCCGCTTTTAAGATCTACCAGAATACCATCTATAATAACAATGGCATTGTCGACCAACATTCCCATGGCCAACACAAACGAAGCCAGGGAAACACGCTGCATGGTGCCGTCCATCGAATAAAGAAACAAGAAAGTACCAAACACGGTCACCACCAGACTGACTCCGATGATCACCCCACTCTTGAATCCCATGGCAATCATCAGAATCACCACCACAATAATCACCGATTCAATCAGGTTAAGCAAAAACGTACCCAGCGAACTGCCCACCCGTTCGGGCTGATAGAATACCTTATGACATTCCATGCCAGCAGGAAAACGCTCCGCTTTCAGCTGTTCCAGCTTTTGTTCCACCCGCTTGCCCACCTTGAGGATATCCGCATCGGGCGAAGCAGCCACCACGATGCCGATAGCCCGCTGACGGTCGTACAGCAATTCATTGCGGGTAGGTTTTTCAAAATCTTTTTCAATACGGGCAATATTCTTTAGGCGAAGTTGGTCGGCATCATGCCCTTGAATCAGCATACTGCCGATATCTTCTACCGTCTTGAACTTATCACTGACCGACACTCGGATACGATTGTCACCGTTATCAAAATAGCCCGTATAAGTTGTCTTGTTCTGCCCGTTCAACGTAGCCAGCACCTCCGCCGGCTTCACCCCCAGATTGGCCATACGGTCTTGCAAGAGCGAGATGTTGATACATTCGGGACGCTTGCCATACAAGTCCACCCGTTCCACACCTTCCACCTCGCTGAACTCCCGCTTAATCAGTTCCGCATAATTGAAAAGCTCCCGCTCAGCTAGTCCGTCTCCCGTCAAGGCAAAAAACATACCATACACATTGCCGAAATCATCTTTTACAACAGAAGGAGAAGCCCCTTCGGGCAATTCTGCCTGCGCATTGGCTACCCGCCGCCGCAGCAAATCCCAGCACTGCTCCACATCCGTTTCCTTAACGGTAGTCTTCAGTTCCACCTGAATGAGCGACAGGTCGTTGTAAGAATAACTTTCCACATTATCGATGTTTCCCATCGAACGGATGTTTTTCTCCAGCACATCCGTCACCTCCAGTTCCACCTGATGAGCCGAAGCCCCCGGATAGGTAGTGACCACCATCGCAAGTTTCACCGTAATTTCCGGATCCTCTAATTTGCTCATCTCGTAGCTGGAATACGCACCGCCCACCATCAGCACGGCTATCAAAAAATAAATCAGCTTTTTATTTTGAAAAGCCCATTTACCAATATCCATCATAACAATCCTCCTACATTGGTTTCTGAAGCCGGGAGAAGCGGTTCCACCTGTTCTCCGTCTTTAATAGAATGTACACCGGAAACAACAACCAAATCACCCGGATTTACTGCATTGGAAGAGATTAGGCAACTACCGTCGCTCAGCAAACGCAATACGGTTACCTCACAACGACGAAGAGTGCGACCAGTTGTCTGATACAAAAACACACTGGTATGTCCGTTTTCACGGAGAATGGCGCCACTGGGCACCGACAAAGCCATATGATTATCCGCCTTGCATTCAATCGTCACCATGGTATTCATACCGGGCGACGGCAAAGGCTGCCCATCCCTACGTTTCAACTGCAGACGCATGGTATATAACTGGTTGGCATTGGCTTTGGGAGTAACGCTAATCAAATCAAGCGGATAGCGCTCCTGCGAATAGACGTCGAACGTGCAATAATAACGCACGAAATCATGACGGCGAATATACTCCACAGCAGGGAGATTGATTTCCACCTCCGGTGTGCCTTCACTGATTATTGACACAACCGGCATACCGGCTGCCACCGTCTCGTGAGATTCAAAAAGATGAGACTGTACGTATCCGCTGAACGGAGCATACAGACGCGTGTAGGAAAGCTGATCTTTGGCATGGTTATACTTAGCCGTTATCTGCTGTAAGCCATACACCGCCTTATCATTGGCATCCGGAGTCGTCACGTTTTCCTTATACAACGCCATGACCCGCTCGGCTTCGGCTTTCACACTATGATATTCAGCTTCAGCAGCATTCAGCTGTATCTGATAGTCGGTAGGGTCCAGTTCGGCAAGTAGCTGCCCCTTACGCACATAAGCCCCTTCATTTGCCGCCATCCGCTGGATGGTACCGCTCACTCGGAAAGCCAAACTGACATCCTGAGCCGCTTTGACACGCCCGGGAAATTGCAGGATATCCAGCTTATCGGCAGCATATACAGTGTCAATTTTCACCGTAGACTTTTTCTCTACTTGGGTTGTACGCTGGCTGCAGGAAAACAGCCACACGGAACATAAACCTATCCACAAAAAATTTAATCGCCTCATATGGTCAATATTAAAAAGTTAGTGCAAAATTAGCATTGGCAAACAAATGGAGCAAGGTTGCTATGGACGAAAAATTGTTCTATTTGTTTGCTGATCCTTCAATTTCTTCATTTGCCAGACCAACATCGAACCGGCTATCAGACTGGCACTGATATCAGATACAGGCATACTGATCCACACTCCCAACTGTCCGTAATAGCGTGGAAGAATCAGCAAACAAGGTATCAGAATAAGCACCTGACGGGAAATAGACAAAAAAATGGCTTTGCTTGCCATGCCTATACTCTGAAAGAAATTGGAAGTCACCATCTGAAAACCGATAATGGGAAAGAACACCACCGTGATGCGCAAGCCTTTAGCCGCCAAACGGATCAATTCTTCATCGGAAGTAAATATAGATACGGCCAGTTCGGGCATCCACATCCCCACAAAGAAAGCGAATGTAGTAACAAGAGTGGCCGCTACAATCGTCACAATAAGGACTTTCCTCACACGCATATACTGCTGAGCCCCGTAATTGTAGCCGGCAATGGGCTGCATGCCTTGATTCAGTCCCATCACAATCATGACTGCAATAAAAACCAGACGGTTGACAATACCGAATGCACCGATGGCCAAGTCGCCTCCATATTTCTGCAATCCCTGATTAATGAGAATCACAATGAAGCAGGCAGCCAGATTCATCAGAAACGGAGCCATGCCGATGGCCAGTGAGTCATACACGATTTTCTTCTTCAACCGGTAAATTCCTGGATGAAAATGCAGGAGTTCGTTCTTGTTGGAAAAGAGTTTGAGTTGCCAGATAAGCGCCAGCACCTGTGCCGTAATCGTAGCAATTGCAGCCCCCTGTATACCCCAGTCGAACACATAAATAAACAGCGGGTCGAGCAAAGTATTGACAAGCACAGTGGCAATCGTGGCATACATAGCCTTCTTCGGATGCCCTGCCGAACGAAGCACCGCATTGAGTCCCAGATAAATGTGAGTAATAATATTTCCCAACAGGATAACGACCATATAGTCGCGTGCATAACCCACGGTAGCATCACTTCCGCCAAAAAAATAAAGAATAGGGTCGAGGAAAATTAATGTAACAACAGTAAACAACAGTCCGATGATGACATTCAGCACCAGCACATTGCCGAGCACCCGCTGGGCAGTGTCATAATCTTTCTGCCCCAACTTGACGGAAATCAGGGTGGAAGCTCCCACGCCCACCAGCGAACCAAATGCCGCGGCCAGATTCATCAACGGGAAAGTAAGTGCCAGTCCTGAAATAGCCAATGCCCCTACCCCATGACCGATAAAGATGCTGTCGACCATATTGTAGAGCGAAGAAGCTGTCATGGCAATAATTGCCGGAATGGCATACTGCATCAAAAGCTTGCCAATCCTTTCTGTCCCCAATGCTAGGGGAGTGTTTAGTCCTGTCATACCTATTACTTTGAGGGTGCAAATATACAAAAAAGAGACAGATTACGGGATATATAAGAAAAGTTTCGTATTTTTGCCCTCAAAACGAGTTAATACGTAACGAAATGAATATTTTAGAACTAAGTGAACAGGAAATCATTCGACGCAACAGTTTGAATGAGCTCCGTGCAATGGGTATTGATCCGTACCCGGCAGCAGAGTATGTAACCAATGCTTTCTCTACCGATATTAAAAATGAATTCAAAGACGAAGACGATCCTCGCCAAGTATCCGTAGCCGGACGTATCATGAGCCGTCGTGTCATGGGTAAAGCATCTTTCATTGAATTGCAAGACTCTAAAGGACGTATCCAAGTATACATTACCCGCGACGACATCTGTCCGGGAGAGAACAAGGAACTTTACAACGTAGTCTTCAAACGCCTGCTCGACTTAGGTGACTTTGTGGGTATCGAAGGATTCGTATTCCGCACACAAATGGGCGAAATCAGTATCCATGCCCAAAAACTGACCGTGCTCGCTAAATCAATCAAGCCGTTGCCTATCGTAAAATATAAGGACGGAGTGGCTTACGACTCTTTTGAAGATCCGGAACTCCGTTATCGCCAACGCTATGTGGACTTGGTGGTCAACGAGGGTGTCAAAGAAACTTTTCTGAAAAGAGCCAAGGTAGTAAAGACCCTACGCAACGCACTCGACGAAGCCGGATATACAGAAGTGGAGACTCCCATTCTGCAGTCTATTGCCGGTGGTGCCAGCGCCCGTCCGTTCATTACTCACCACAACTCACTGGACATTGACCTTTATCTGCGCATCGCAACCGAACTTTATCTGAAGAGACTGATTGTGGGCGGTTTCGAAGGTGTGTACGAAATAGGAAAGAACTTCCGCAACGAGGGTATGGACAAGAGCCACAACCCGGAATTTACTTGTATGGAATTGTATGTACAGTACAAAGACTACAACTGGATGATGCGTTTCACCGAACAGTTGCTGGAACGAATCTGTATCGCTGTCAACGGCTCTACAGAAAGTGTTGTAGACGGACAGACTATCAACTTCAAGGCGCCTTACCGCCGTCTGCCTATCCTGGAGGCTATCAAGGAAAAGACGGGATACGACTTGGATGGCAAATCGGAAGAAGAAATCCGCCAGATTTGCAAAGAGCTGAACATGGAGGAAATCGACGAAACCATGGGTAAGGGCAAGCTGATTGACGAAATCTTCGGTGAATTCTGCGAAGGCACTTACATCCAGCCGACTTTCATCACCGACTATCCGGTAGAAATGTCGCCGCTGACAAAGATGCACCGCTCAAAACCGGGACTGACTGAACGCTTCGAGCTGATGGTGAATGGTAAAGAGCTGGCCAATGCTTACTCTGAGCTGAATGACCCGCTCGATCAGGAGGAACGTTTCAAAGAGCAAATGCGCCTGGCCGACAAGGGAGACGACGAAGCGATGATTATCGACCAGGACTTCCTGCGTGCTTTGCAGTATGGTATGCCTCCTACTTCAGGTATCGGTATCGGTATCGACCGCTTGGTAATGCTGATGACCGGACAGACTACCATCCAAGAAGTGCTGTTCTTCCCGCAAATGCGTCCTGAAAAGGTGGTAAAGAAAGATCCCGCTACGAAATACATGGAATTGGGCATCGCTGAAGAATGGGTGCCTGTTATCCAAAAAGCCGGCTACAACACGGTGGAAGACATGAAGAATGTCAAACCGCAAAAATTGCATCAGGACATCTGCGGCATCAACAAAAAATATAAATTAGAATTAAGCAACCCGTCGGTAAACGACGTAACAGAGTGGATAAACAAACTTTAATAATCAATTGAAAGATTTCATTTAGACATGAAGTTACCCGGAAAGATAGCGATAATGGGCGGTGGAAGTTGGGCCACAGCTATTGCAAAGATGTGTCTAGCTCAAGCAGACTCTATCAATTGGTATATGCGACGAGACGACCGCATCGCCGATTTCAAGAGATTGGGGCACAACCCGGCCTATCTGACAGGAGTGAAGTTTGACACCAAACGCATTTCTTTCAGTTCCAACATCAATGAAGTGGTGAAGAACTCAGACACACTGATTTTTGTCACTCCGTCTCCTTATCTGAAAACTCACTTGAAAAAGTTGAAGACGAAGATTAAGGACAAATTCATCATTACCGCTATCAAAGGAATCGTACCCGACGACAACGTCATTGTATCGGAGTATTTCACTAAAGAATATGGTGTTCCGCCCGAAAACATCGCTGTGCTGGCAGGTCCCTGCCATGCAGAGGAGGTGGCACTGGAACGCCTTTCCTACTTGACGATTGCCTGTTCGGACAAAGATAAAGCTTGCGTTTTTGCACGACGTTTGGGAAGCAGCTTCATCAAGACCTCTGTCAGCGATGACGTGGCTGGCATCGAATACAGTTCTGTATTAAAGAATGTGTATGCCATCGCTGCCGGTATCTGTAGCGGACTGAAATATGGTGATAATTTCCAGGCCGTATTGATATCGAATGCCATTCAGGAGATGAACCGTTTCCTAAATACCGTGTATCCGCTAAACAGAAACGTCAATGAGTCTGTTTACTTAGGCGACCTGTTAGTAACCGGATATTCCAATTTCAGCCGTAACCGTACGTTCGGTACGATGATTGGCAAGGGATATTCCGTAAAAAGCGCACAAATTGAAATGGAAATGATTGCCGAAGGTTACTATGGCACTAAATGTATCAAAGAAATCAACAAGCATCACCATGTCAATATGCCAATCTTGGATGCGGTATACAATATCCTGTATGAACGCATCTCGCCTGTCATCGAAATTAAGTTGCTGACAGATTCGTTTAGATAACCTTAATAAATAAATTAAATATGATAAACTTAAGTATTGAAAAAACTTTGGGTTTCATCTCCAAAGAAAAGGTAGCTGCTTATGAAGCTGAAGTGAAAGCAGCACAGGAAATGCTAGAAAAAGGAACTGGAAAAGGTAATGACTTTTTGGGTTGGCTGCACTTGCCTTCTTCTATCACTGCAGAACACTTGGCCGACTTGAACGCTACAGCTAAGACGCTAAGAGAGAACTGCGAAGTAGTAATTGTTGCCGGTATTGGCGGAAGCTATCTGGGCGCACGTGCTGTCATCGAGGCTTTGTCCAATAGCTTTACTTGGCTGCAAGAAAAGAAAAACGGACCTGTAATGATTTTTGCCGGTCACAACATCAGCGAAGATTATTTGTTTGAACTGACCGAATATCTAAAAGGAAAGAAGTTCGGTATTATCAATATATCCAAATCTGGAACAACTACTGAAACGGCTTTGGCTTTCCGTTTGCTGAAGAAGCAGTGTGAAGACCAATTGGGCAAAGAGACTGCCAAAAAGGTGATTGTAGCAGTGACCGATGCCAAAAAAGGAGCTGCCCGTGTAACGGCCGACAAGGAAGGTTACAAGACATTTGTAATTCCTGACAACGTAGGTGGACGCTTCTCGGTATTGACTCCAGTAGGCTTGCTGCCGATTGCAGTGGCTGGATTCAATATTGAGCAGCTGGTGGCAGGAGCTGCTGAAATGGAGAAAGTTTGCGGAGCAGATGTTCCGTTTGCTGAAAACCCAGCTGCCATGTATGCCGCTACACGCAACGAACTGTACAGAAACGGAAAGAAGATTGAAATCTTGGTAAACTTTTGTCCGAAACTCCACTATGTAAGTGAATGGTGGAAACAACTTTACGGTGAATCGGAAGGAAAAGACGGTAAAGGTATCTTCCCTACCTCGGTGGATTTCTCTACAGACCTTCACTCCATGGGACAATGGATTCAAGAAGGTGAACGCACCATCTTTGAAACGGTAATTTCTTTGGATAAAGTGGACCATACTCTGGAAGTTCCTTCGGATGAAGCAAACTTGGATGGACTGAACTTCTTAACCGGCAAGCGGGTGGACGAAGTAAACAAGATGGCCGAACTGGGTACACAGCTGGCTCACGTAGATGGTGGAGTTCCCAACATGCGCGTTGTACTTCCTGCTTTGACCGAATTCAACCTCGGAAGCCTGATTTACTTCTTCGAGAAAGCTTGCGGCATCAGCGGCTATCTTCTAGGAGTGAATCCGTTCAACCAGCCGGGAGTAGAAGCATACAAAAAGAATATGTTTGCTTTGCTCAATAAACCGGGATATGAAGAAGAATCCAAAGCTATTCAAGCAAGATTGTAATACAACACAAAAACGGTATCTTAAAAAAATACCAATAGAAAAAC
>AMCI01001504.1_pt1 | contig 11497 bp, 10 predicted proteins | sample 419838 | NCBI WGS metagenome assembly AMCI01 (sample SAMN01090643, study PRJNA158313) | gut metagenome
GTCAGCCTGCGCGCCCGGATATTATCTTGTATAAAGTAGGTATCTACTTTATCACCAACCTTCAACTTTAGTTTATCAGCCAGCGAGCGTGACAACACTACACGATTGGAAGATATTGAATCACTGAAAACCGGTATTTCTCCTTCCAGTAAATGTTGACGAAAAAATGTCAGATCATAGTCAGCACCTATACCCTTTAAAATCATACCCTGAAAAGCCTCATCAGTCTTCAGCATTCCAGGTTTAGTAGTATAACCTTGCACATGCTTCACTTGAGGAAAGCTTACCAAAGCTGTCAACATGCTATCACTTACTGCAATGGGACGCTCGTCCAAAGAGTGGACTGCATACAAACTGGTAATTTGAAGATGTGAACCGAAACCTACAATTTTATCACGAACCTGGCTTTTAAAACCTACAATAATGGCTACGGTAGCTATCATTACAGCCAGACCTATGGCAATACCCAACAAAGCGATGAAGACAGCAGGCTTTGATACCTGCTTCTCTTCACTGCCATAATAAATGCGACGGGCTATAAACCAAGGAAACGAATTCATTCCGTACGCCCGGGATATGCCTCTAAGGCTTTTTCCAATACGAACAAAGCACGCGTAAGATCTTCCTTCTTCAGCACATAAGCTATGCGCACTTCATTACGCCCGGCACCGGGAGTAGTATAAAAGCCGGAAGCAGGTGCCATGAAAACAGTTTGTCCTTCATAATCGAATTCTGAAAGACACCAGGCACAGAATTTATCAGAATCATCTACCGGCAATTTAGCCACTGTGTAAAAAGCTCCCATCGGTATAGGTGAATAAACACCGGGAATACGATTCAAGCCATCAATCAGACATTTACGACGCTCCACGTATTCATCATATGTATCACGCAAATAATCTTCTCCTGCTTCCAGCGAAGCTTCTGCAGCAATCTGACCAATCAACGGAGGACTGAGACGTGCTTGGCAAAATTTCATGACTGCTTCACGAATCTCTTTATTCTTCGTAATCAAGGCACCGATACGGATGCCACATTCTGAATAGCGTTTGGATACCGAATCAATCAACACTACATTCTGCTCTATGCCCTCCAAATGGCATGCAGAAATGTAGGGAGAACCTGTATATATAAACTCGCGATAAACCTCATCAGAAAAAAGAAATAGATCATACTTTTTCACCAAGTCACGGATTTGATTCATTTCACGACGGGTATACAGGTAACCGGTGGGATTATTCGGATTACAAATCAAAATGGCACGTGTACGTTCATTAATAAGTTCTTCAAATTTTTCCACTTTAGGCAAGGAAAAGCCCTCATCAATCGTGGTAGCAATGGTGCGAATCTTAGCCCCTGCCGAGATGGCAAAAGCCATATAGTTAGCATAAGCTGGCTCGGGAACAATAATCTCATCACCAGGATTCAAGCAAGCCATGAAAGAAAAAAGCACAGCCTCAGAACCTCCGGAAGTAATAATAATATCATCAGCAGTCAGCTTGATGTTATACTTATCATAATAGCCGACCAGCTTTTCACGATAGCTGCGATAACCCTGACTAGGACTATATTCCAATATCTTACGATCAATGTTACGAATAGCATTCAAAGCCACTTCGGGTGTCGGCAAATCAGGCTGACCGATATTCAGATGAAACACATGTATACCCCGCTGCTTAGCCGCTTCGGCCAACGGAGCCAATTTTCTGATAGGAGATGCAGGCATTTCTGTTCCTCGAATAGATATTTTCGGCATGATTAGTTGTATTATCAGATTTTTACTCAATTGAAGTTGCAAATGTAGCGAAATATTTGATACAATAAGAATGCTTGTACATAAAAACTTTAAAAACCTTATCTATCGTAAAATCGTTATGAAGAATAAAAAGAAAGAACTAACTTTGAGTCATCAAAAAACATCTAGCAAGTATGGTCATTAACCTTATAACTTTTGCTTCAGCACTACATAAGCAGTCTTTAGTCCGGAATTCGCATGAGGTATTGCTCACGGAACTGGAAAAGTATTTTACTTTACATTTTATTGATTACCAACATATCGACCAAGTTAATAACCAGAATTTCTCTATACTCTTCATTGCCACGGGAGGTGTAGAGCGTTTGGTTATTCAACATTTCGAACAACTGCCCCGCCCCGCTATTCTACTTGCCGACGGAATGCAGAATTCGCTGGCTGCCGCGTTGGAGATTTCTTCCTGGCTACGTACGCGCGGCATGAAAAGCGAAATTCTTCATGGAGACCTAAACAACATCGTGAAACGTATCTTTGTTCTGGCCAGCAATTTCAGGGCACAAAAAAATCTGCAAAGCAACCGTATCGGAGTAGTTGGCGCTCCATCAAGTTGGCTCATTTCGAGTGATGTAGACTATCTGCTAGCTAAAAATCGCTGGGGGGTAGAATATATAGATATTCCTCTAGAACGCGTGTATCAATATTACGAACTAACCAGTGATGATGAAGTAGGAGAAGCCTCAGCCAGACTTGCCGAAAAAGCATTAGCGTGTAGGGAAAGGACACCCGAAGATATGCTGAAAGCCATGCGCCTGTATGTAGCATTAAAACGAATAATAGAGGAAGATAAACTGCAGGCTCTGACATTAAGTTGTTTCCGTCTGATCAAACATACAGATACCACCGGATGTCTGGCACTTGCCCTGCTGAATGATGAAGGTATCATAGCCGGATGTGAAGGCGATCTGCAATCAGTATTCACATTACTGGCAGCTAAAGCAGTTACTGGGAAAACTGGTTTTATGGCCAATCCATCGATGATTAAAGTAGCCAACAAAGAATTGGTACTAGCGCATTGTACCATCGGGCTTAAGCAGACAGAACAGTACATCTTGCGAAGCCATTTTGAAACAGATTCAGGTATCGGCATTCAAGGAATATTACCAACAGGGGATGTTACGCTACTAAAATGTGGCGGAGAATGTCTGGACGAATATTATCTGGCCACAGGTACGCTGATAGAGAATACAAACTATATCAACATGTGCCGCACACAAGTACGTGTACGATTGAATTCACCTATCGACTATTTTCTACGAAACCCATTAGGAAACCACCACATCCTGCTGCAAGGAAACTACGAAACTCAACTGCAAGAATTTATGCAGATGAACAGCTGCAAACGAATAGATTAAAAAAGTCTTTTCCGTATCAAACACACATAATATCTTATGAATTTGGTGCGGAAAAGACGATAATAAACAAACGTCGGAACACATCAATTATTCATCATGCAAAGCCACAGCCGGCTGAATATTCATCGCCTTCCATGCCGGAAGGCTGATACCGACGACTATCATACAGCCTATCAAGACAAAGCAAGCTAGGACACAACACAACAGACGGTCCCACTCCAACGTAGTACCGTTTCGCCAACTGTTCAACTCGAAATAAGCCAATGTCACATCCATGAGAAGGGCTAGCGGTGTAACTACCCACAGCAACAAAAAACCTTCGCTAAGCAATCGGCGGAAAATGCCGGCATCGGTAGAGCCCAGGGCTTTGTGAAGAGCTATTTCCTTGCGTCGCTGCTGCGTACGAAACCAGAATGTGCCCAACAGTCCCAAAAAGATATTCAACATCAGAAAGCCCATACCAAATACATAATTACGCATTTCATTACTGTAAATCTGTTGGAAATTGCTGCGCAACTTCTGAAAACTACGTACATCGCTGATATAGAGATTACCCACCCGATACAACTTTTCACTATCGGATTTCAGGTTCTCTATAAAGTTTTGGTCTTGTCCTTCCTTCACCCGGATACAAAGTTCATCATCATCATTGATACAGTCTTCTGATAACAAATTCAAATTATACACCATACTGTATGCCACACGTGCCTGCTCATAATCATGATAACACACATTCTGCAGGGCGGCTCCCAAATGAAAATTCTGTGTAGTATCGCCAGACAAGTGAAATTCATCTTTCCCTACTAAAGAAGTCAGTTTTACCCCGTATTGCTGTTCATAGAGATTATCGGAAGCCAAAAAATCTCCTTTTTCCAGCAACACAGCCAGTTGTTCAGGGGTTTCTCCCTGAGTACCCTGATAACGGAATACCCGGACAAAATCGGGCGTAACGAAACGACGAATGACATACCCGGAGCTATGCAAGGTATCATACGCCACACTAATTGAAGAGTTACTGCTATTATAAGGATATGAATTCTGCGAAAGACTCACCGCTTCTACTTCGGGGCGATGCCGCAGACGCTCTACCAATTCACGCACTTCGTCACACAATTTATGAGTTTCATTATAAGGCTGATAGTTTACACTTTGAGGCGTCAGCACTTTCATCTGCACTAGATAACAGTGCTCAATATCAAAGCCACGGGGCTCCAGATAGGTGGCGATACGACAATAAAGCAAATCGATGATGAACCACATCACCACACTCACCACCAGTAATTCCAAGGCCAGCCAGAGATTGCTGCGCCATTCATTTTTCATTTGAGTCAACAATTTCTTTTCCATGTTCATTCCTCCTCTTTTAATACAGTTTTCCCCCAATTGAATCCACAATCTTCATCCGCGAAGCGCGCCAGGCCGGAATACCGGTACTCAACAAATTGAGCACAAAGCAGAAGACCAAAGCCATAAGAAAAGTGGAATAATGAATCAGAATAGAAGCATCAACAGTGGGCGGTGCAATTATATAACTAAACTCCTGAGCAAAAAGAAATTCATTACCCACATAGGCAAAGAGAATACTCAGCAACAGACCGAACAACCCAGCCGACAAAGTGATAATCAAATTCTCACCCAACAGCTGTCCCATTAGTTCGGTACGCGTGGCACCGAAAGCTCGCCGCACCCCTATCTCGCTGACCCGTTGACGAAGACGACTTTGTGTCATACTGCTCAGATTGATAGCAGGCACAAAAAGCAAAATCAAGTAGATTATCCATCGTTGCCGACGACTGGCCTGTACATCGGGCTCATAATTAGCTCCGTAAGCCAATACATCCTTCTCTTGCGTATAAGGGCGATTGCGGTTGATAAAAGAATAACCCGTTTCCTCCAGACTTTTATTCTTGGCTTCCAACCGACGAAGAGCTTCCTCCCGGATAGCGGGAAAATCTGCCGGGTCCTTGGCCAGAATGGTACATGACATCAATCCCATCAAGTTGTCTTCCCAAGTATTTTGTACCTGATTGGTAGAAGTGTACGGAATCCATACCTGCGCATAAGCAGTATTGGCCAAAGTACTGACATCCTTTACCACTCCGACCACGCGGTAAACCACATATGCCAAAAGGAACTCCTTACCCACCACATCTGTAGTACCAAATAACCGACGGGCCACACTTTCCGTCATTACGGCCACGGGCTGACCGGCTGTAAATACAGCCTCATCGTAGGGCTTTCCCTGCCGGAAAACAAAATCAAACACGCGCCAAAAATCGACATCAGTCTCCAGCATGTCCACTACAAACGAAGGCTCACCCGGTAAACTAACCGGTGTGGCGATAGGAATATACGTATAGATAGTCACCGCCTCGGGAGTCTGCATCGGTTTATAAATATCCTGCAGTGAACGAGCACTCCACGGTCCGTTGTTGCTGTCATCCGATCCCCATGCTTTATGAGTTACACTGGACATCTTCACATGCAGAAAACGGTTGCGGTAACTTTCCGGTGCAAAGGGTACCGTCTTGACCTGCTGCATCATTACTACCAGCATAATAAGAAAGATAGACAGAGCCGTACCTGCCACACTCACCGCACTAATTACAGGTTGCTGTTTAAGTTGTGCCCATGCTTGTTTAAATAACTGTTCCATATTCATCTGATTATTTTTAAATCTTCGGTTGATTCATCTCAAGATGAAATTAATGAGTCAATATCTCATTTCTATTAAAGAATTCTCCAGTCAAATGCCCGTCGAAAAAAGACAGCGTACGGTCTGTCAATTTGGCTTGATCGGCATTATGTGTCACCATAACAATGGTGCGTTGATCATCCTGATTCAGTTGATGTAGCAAATCCATCACTTCGGCACCCATCTTAGAATCAAGGTTACCTGTAGGTTCATCAGCTAAAATAATTTCCGGTTTACCGATGATAGCGCGAGCGATGGCTACACGCTGGCACTGCCCACCGGAAAGCTGAGTAGGCATATGACGCATACGATGGGTCATGCCTACTTTGTGCAACACTTCCTTAGCCAATTCCCTACGTTCCTTGGCCGACACATTCCGATAAAGTAAGGGCAATTCCACATTGTCAAGCACATTTAATGAATGAATAAGGTGAAACGACTGAAACACAAAACCCAAATTACGGTTACGAAAAACCGCCAGTTCTTTGTCACTCATTCCTTCCACCCGGGTACCGGCCAATTCAACGGTACCGCTAGTAGGCGTATCCAACAATCCCATAATATTCAACAATGTAGATTTACCACAACCCGAAGGCCCATAATACTGAGAAATTCACCTTTCTTCACTTCTAAATTGACATCCTCCAAAGCTACAGTTTCAATTTCATCTGTACGAAAAATCTTATTGATATTCATTAACTTAATCATAATCGTATATTGTTTAAAAATTATTATTCATTTTCAGCTTAGTCTTATTACGATATGAACTCATATCGCTTACCACCACCCGATCACCCGGCTGTAATCCGCTCACCACCTCTACAAATTCAAAATTGCTGTCACCTAACTGCACCTTACGCTTCACCAATTCATTGTCTGAAATACGCACAAAGAGTTCGTACTCCCCACGCCCCATATAATAGCTGGCATTGGCCAAACGCATCACATCCTCTTTCACTGCATTCATCACATAAACATCTGTCTTCAATCCCGAACGCAAGCGACGATGACTGTCATCCTGCAGCTGCACCGTAAACGAAATGACCCCGTTTTTGGAAAGCGGCGATACACTGCTCACCGTCCCTTCCAATTTCTCACTGCCCACTTTTACAATGGCCTTACCACCGGCAGTCACCCGGTCGCCATAGGTATCGGCAATTTCGCCTTCTACCTTGAAATGACTCAAATCAGAAATAATAGCCACCTGACTTCCTTTTACAACCTGTGCACCAATCTGATTATTGACATACGTCAGGATAGCTTTCCGCGGAGAACGTACCTGTGCATCATCAAACGTCCGTTTCATTTCTGCCAACCCCTTACGGAATATGCTAAATTCCAATTCTTGTACCTTATATTCTGCAGCCAGCACTTTCTGTTCATTGACATACTGCTGCTTCAACTGCTCATATTCCAGCTGCGCCACATTATAGCTTAACTCTGCCTGCCGCACCTTATCGGTAGTTCCCGACCCTAAGCTATCTAGATAACGTTCGTTGCGCAACTCTACCTTCATACGATTTAGTTTCATAGCCAACACCTTAATCTGCATCTGCAAATCATTCAATTTCGTCTGATTGTTCACTTTCAACTGCTGCAGTTTATAACTGCGCATCTGCTCCTCATCAAGCAATTTCTTATACTCCGTTTCAATGCTCTGTAAATCAAGTTTCAAAATGGGGGTACCCACATCCACACTGTCGCCTCCCTTCTTATAGACCTCCATAATCCGGGTGTTGATAGGCGAATTGATAATCTCCTCAAAAGCTGGTACCACCTTACCCGAAGCACTGACACTTACCTCAATCACACCCTGGCTCACCGTAGAAAACACCAGGTCTTTCTCTTTAACCCCTGTACGCATCAGGGAAATCAACACACTGATTACCACCAGGCCGGCCACGGCCCGGATACCATACCGTATCAGTTTCTTGTTGCGTTCATTCTGCCGCACTTCTTTAGGAATTTCTCTATCCATAATTCTTTATCATTGTTTTTTTAATATTCCACTTTCATAAAATTCATTTTACCGATTAATTCTACCAATTCCGTGCCAAAATTTTATCACATTCATTATCAAGTATATAATTAAAAAGGGGTGTCCGAAAACGAACACCCCTGTACACTTTTGAAAGGCAATAACGAACGCACTCTCTCATTCCCGATTCATCAACCGCTGCTGAGCCATCTGCTCGAATTTTGTTCCCGGACGTCCATAATTGGCATAGGGATAAATGGAGATGCCACCGCGCGGAGTAAAATACCCCGTCACTTCAATGTATTTTGGATTCATCAGTTGAATCAAATCTTTCATGATGATATTGACACAATCTTCATGAAATGCTCCGTGATTACGAAAACTGAAAAGATACAGTTTTAGGCTTTTGCTCTCTACCATCTTCACATCGGGTATATAGCTGATACGGATTTCTGCAAAGTCCGGCTGTCCGGTAATGGGACATAAACTGGTAAATTCAGGGCAATTGAAACGTACCCAATAATCATTTTCAGGATGCTTGTTGTCAAAGGCCTCTAGCACTTCGGGTGCATAATCCTGTCTGTATTCTGTTTTTCTTCCCAGCAGAGAAAGCTGGTCTTGCAATTCTGTCATAGATTCCTCTAAGTTATATACGTTATGTAAATAAAGTTATTATTCTGTTGCCTGTGTGTTCGCCTTTACAGCTAAATATTTCTCCAGCCCCTGACGGCGTAGCATACAGGCAGGACAATGACCACAACCGTCGCCCGGAATACCGTTGTAACAGGTCAATGTTTCATGACGTACCAAATCCAGCACCCCCAATTCATCGGCCAGTGCCCATGTTTCTGCCTTATCAATCCACATGAGCGGTGTGTGGATAACAAACTGGTCGTCCATAGCCAAGTTCAGCGTCACGTTGAGCGATTTGATGAAGGCATCCCTGCAGTCGGGATACCCGCTGAAGTCGGTCTGCGACACACCGGTCACAAGATGATGAATTCCATGCTCACGCGCGTACACCGCTGCAATGCTGAGAAAGAACAAATTCCGTCCGGGAACAAACGTATTAGGTACTCCGTCCTCCGGTTTCTCCTGATCCATGGTTATAGTAGGATCGGTCAGCGAATTATGAGCCAGCGAAGCGATGAAAGATACATCCATCACCTGAAACTCCACGCCTGCCTTCTGAGCAATCGCACGTGCCATTTTCACCTCTTTCTGATGCTTCTGACCATATAAAAAACTCAATGCCCACACCTTCTTAAATTCACGTTTTGCCCAATACAGACAAGTAGTAGAGTCTTGTCCACCACTGAACACAACTAAAGCAGTCTCTCCATTCATATTACAATTCATTGATTTTCCATACCTTATAAGAAATACCCTCATCGTATACATCGCTACCGTCCACGCGTTTCACGGCACTGACCACCCGAATGGTAACCGGCAGCACCAGCACCTCGTACATGGACTTTAGTAGAATCTGTATACACATCATGACCAGCAATTCCTGCCAAACGATGATTCCTCCGAAAGCTATAGGAAAAAAAATCAGCGAATCGGCAGTTTCACCGGCCACCGTCGACCAAATGGCACGCGATGAAAAGTGCCTGCCACCACTGGCCAGTTTCATCTTACTCATCACATAGGCATTGAGGAAAGAGCCCACCAAAAATGCCATCAGGCTGGCTGCTACAATCCGCGGAGCCATGCCAAACACAAAATTGAAGTGTGCCTCACCACCCCAGAAAGGTGCAGCAGGCAAAGCCACGGCAATTAATCCCAGGGACACGACAAAGAAATTCATCAGAAATCCGCTCCAGATAATCAGACGAGCTTTCCGAAATCCCCAGACTTCAGCAATGCAATCATTGATAATATAAGAAATGGGGAAAACCAATAATCCGGCAGTTACGGTAAGGCCTGCCACCTGAATGACCTTGGTTTCAAGAAGATTGGCTGCTATTAGACATACATTGAATAAAATGCCAAGCAGCATAAAAGGTACAGATACTTGTTGTTTCATAACTCCTGTTTTTTACGTGGTGTTCTAGAATACACGACCGCTATTCACGGCATCACCTATTTTTTCAACTTGCAAAGATACAACAATTTTTGCTTCCTGCAAAAAAAGCCTCGGAAAGACGAGCTCTCCGAGGCAAACTGACTTATATTCTTAAAATTTGGATTATGAATCAGAATTTATAAATGGCGCTTACACCGAACACCTTGTTGCTACGGCTATACACATTCTGATCGCCAGCGGTCGGCAATCCCATTTGAGTAAGCAGGGCATTACGAGGCTCCGTCTTGGTATAATCACTGTACTTGGTCCAGAAATAAGCCACATCCAAGGCCAAGTGCTTGGTCAGATTCAACCGTGTACCGAAACCCAGGGAATAAGAGTCACAAGAGAAGCTGGTATCACCTTGAAACGCATCGCTCAATCCGTAGTCGGTCTTTTGAAAGCCACCGCTCACCGTCATGAACTTATCGATATCCCATTCAACACCGGCCAGGTATTCATGCGTACCATGCTTCAACGCCTTTTCCTTACTTCCCGCCATACCGGCATGCTTGTCATCGAAGAAGTGATACTCTACCGAAGCACGCAGACAAGGCAGAAATTCATAGCCGGCAGCTACCGAAAGGAATGCAGGAATATCACTCGGCGTATTCACACCGTCCTTGAAGGGAGCCATGAAAATCTCAGCACCCGCCGGATAATTTAATGTACGCGTATCATTTTCAATATTCATATTGGCCATGAACTCGTATTTGGCTGCCAAATTGAGTTTGCCCAACTTTACGTCTACTCCCAGAATAGGAGTCAATCCCCATCCTGTCTGATCACAGTCAAGGTCGATTTTCGAATCATTCAGTTTGGCCATCATGTCACCGGCTTTTTGTTTCACCAATTCCTGGGCCTGTGTCAGAGGCATCCCGTTCTGCACCAACATACCAACCATTTTATTGGCAAGTCCTTCTGCCACGCCATCTTTCAGAGAAACATTCAAGAACCCTTTGTATCCACCCGAAAAATAATTCATACGGGCACCCAAAAAGATAGCCACATGCTCGTTGAATTTATAGCTCAATCCCAACTGAGCACCAAAGATATACTGACGTCCTTCCATGGCAGAATTGATGTCATACATTAAGGGAGTCAGCAGAGGCTTGTGCGTAGTAGGCAACATACTTTCCTTCGTCACCAAGCCTATCGCTCCGGAATCAAACATCGGCAGACCGTCATCGAATGAAGCCTTACCGCCACCACCGGTAATTCCGAAAAAACCTGAAACCGCCCACTTACCGGTTTTCCAAACACCATGAACAGAAGGAATAACCGGCGCAGAAGCCTTACCTTTATAGAAATTGGTACTTTGATTTCCATCCATGGTCCATAAAGAACTGGTAGCAGCAATATCACGTGTCTGGAAAGCACTTTGCACAGTCAAGGATAACTGAACACCATCGTTCGGCAAAAAAACCAAACCAGCCGGATTGTAATATACACCATCCACATCTACAGATGCGCCACGAGCCACCATACGAAGGAAAGCAGCGTGCTGATTTGTGTTCGTCAAATAATCTCCTGCAAAAGTTGGAATTGAAACGATTAACATCGCGATGTTAATCAAGAAAAATTTTCTCAT
>AMCI01001515.1_pt1 | contig 11496 bp, 6 predicted proteins | sample 419838 | NCBI WGS metagenome assembly AMCI01 (sample SAMN01090643, study PRJNA158313) | gut metagenome
TTTAATCTGTTCCAGGATCCGAATCATTCAATATCGTATAATCACTAGGATTATAAAAGTTATTGACGGTTCTTGTTTTTCTCTACATCTTGAAAAGACGTAGGCTTGTACTACTTTATCGTTTGTCTATCAAAGTTTCAAAGAACTATTGTCGCAACCGGCTGTTTCCCGCCGTTCCGTCACCGAAACCGCGTTTGTTTCTCGATTGCGGTTGCAAAGGTAGAGGCTTTTTTTCTTTCCACCAAACAAATGAGGCGAAAAGTTTTCAAAGTTACAAATCTTTTTTCGTAACTCACTGATTGAGTGATGTGTTTTACAGCATTATTTTTTCACTCCTCCGGGGGAACCCTTTCCCTGCACACCTTATTATGATATCAACTGCCTCATCGCGCCAGCAAATACCGATTTCCGAGAAGGCCGGCAACGCTAAAAAAGTTCAACGGCGAAAACCTTTCCCCCGTTGCGCTGTTGGAGGAGATGAGAGCCGCCTACCCTCCCACGTGCGGACGGCTCCCCAACCTAAAACTCTATTCGTAAAACCAACCTAAACTGAAAGAACAATGAAAGAATCGAACTGTAATCTCAGAAACGGCGACGCCAAGACTGCCGTGTTCGGATCGAACGAAATGCTGCAACCGGCCCCGAAAGACCGTATCCCCCTGGAACCGACTACGCCCCAGATTGCGTACCAGATGGTGAAGGACGAGACCTTCGCCCAAACCCAGCCCCGACTGAACCTGGCTACCTTCGTGACAACCTACATGGACGAATATGCCACCCGACTGATGAACGAGGCCATCAGCATCAACTACATTGACGAAACGGAATATCCGCGCATCGCCGTGATGAACGCGAAGTGCATCAACATCATGGCCAACCTGTGGAATACCCCGGAACAGAACCCGTGGAAGACGGGCGCCCTGGCCATCGGGTCGAGCGAGGCCTGCATGCTGGGCGGCGTGGCAGCCTGGCTGCGCTGGAAGGAGAAACGGCAGGCTCAGGGCAAACCGACCGACAAGCCGAACTTCGTGATTTCGACGGGCTTCCAGGTGGTGTGGGAGAAATTCGCCCAACTGTGGCAAATCGAGATGCGTACCGTGCCCCTGACCCTGGAAAAGACGACCCTCGACCCGCAGGAGGCGCTGAAGCTGTGCGACGAGAACACCATCTGCATCGTGCCCATCGAAGGGGTGACCTGGACGGGACTGAACGACGACGTGGAGGCACTGGACCAGGCACTGGACGAATTCAACGCCCGCACCGGCTATGACATCCCCATCCACGTGGATGCGGCTACCGGCGGCTTCATCCTGCCGTTCCTGCAACCGGAACTGAAATGGGACTTCCGCCTGAAGTGGGTACTGTCCATCAGTACGTCGGGCCACAAGTACGGACTGGTGTATCCGGGTCTGGGCTGGGTGGTCTGGAAGGACAAGCAGTACCTGCCCGAGTCCATGTCGTTCAGCGTGAACTACCTGGGCGCCAACATCACGCAGGTGGGCCTGAACTTCAGCCGTCCGGCAGCGCAGATCCTGGGCCAGTACTACCAGTTCATCCGCTTGGGATTCAAGGGCTACCAGTCCATCCAGTACAACTGCATGGAGATTGCCCGCTACCTGCACACCGAAATCGGCAAGATGAAACCGTTCGTGAACTACAGTCCCGAGGTGGTGAACCCGCTGTTCGTGTGGTACCTGAAACCCGAATACGCGCAAACCGCCCACTGGACCCTGTACGACCTGCAGGCCAAACTGCAGCAGGGCGGCTGGATGGTGCCTGCCTATACGCTGCCCGAACACATCCAGGACTACGTGGTGATGCGACTGGTGGTGCGCCAGGGCTTCAGCCGCGACATGGCCGACATGCTGCTGAACGACATCCGCAGCGCCGTGGAAGAACTCGAGAAACTGGACTACCCCACCCCGACCCGCATGGCACAGGACAAGAACCTGCCGGTGAAGGGTACGGTGTTCACCCATAACGCTTTCTGCAAGCAACCGCACAAACACAAAGCGTAAATTCGTTCTCTCTGTAAGCAGAAGCCGGCCCATTGCCCTCCCCGGACAATCCGCCGGCTTTTGTCTACACTTTTTAGCGAAAAATATTTCCCACACTCTCAGTTTATGCCTATCTTTGCAAGGAAAGATCAACCGTATTATAGAAGAACATTATGAGCAACAAATCAAGAATCGAGATTTGCGCCAACTCGGTAGAGAGTGCTGTCAAGGCTCAACAGGCCGGTGCTTATCGTGTAGAGTTGTGTGCAGGCATCCCCGAAGGCGGCACCACGCCTTCGTTCGGTGAAATCCGCATGGCCCGCCAACTGCTGAAAGAGACCAAACTGCATGTCATCATCCGTCCGCGTGGCGGCGACTTCCTATATTCTCCGCTGGAGCAAGAAATCATGCTGCACGATATCAAGGTGGCTCGCCAACTGGGAGCCGACGGGGTGGTGTTCGGTTGCCTGACACCGGAAGGCGACGTGGACATGCCGCTGATGGAAAAACTGATGAATGCCGTGGGCGACATGAGCGTGACCTTCCACCGGGCGTTCGACATGTGCAAGAACCCGAAAGAGGCGTTGGAACAGATCATCTCGCTGGGCATCCAGCGCATCCTGACTTCGGGCCAGGAGGCGACAGCGGAAAAGGGAATCCCCTTGCTGAAGGAACTGGTGGACCAGGCCGACGGACGCATCATCATCATGCCGGGCTGCGGCGTGAACGCGGGCAACATCCGCAAGATTGCCGAAGGTACGGGTACGTCGGAATTCCACTTCTCGGGCCGCAGCACCGTGGAAAGCGGCATGGTGTACCGCAACGCGAAGGTGTCGATGGGCGGTACGGTGAAGATTGAAGAATACCTGAACGACGTGACCGATCCGGAAAAGGTGAAGGCTGCCCTGGCGGAACTGGCCTTGAAGGACGAGAACGACGAGGCACTGGAAAAGAAGAACAAGGCGCTGAACCCGAAGAAGGCGAAGAGCGAGGACGACGACGATTTCGAAGACTAACCGTCCCGACCGACCGGACCGGCTCCGCTCCCGACCGACCGGAAAACAAAGGAAGGGTTCCGAATGAGCGAACATTCGGAACCCTTCCTTCTTTTTTTGACTGTCGCTACCTCCGGAGCGGAGGAGCCTCGCCGGCCCGTCGCCAAGGACGAGACCGGAGAGGACCCTGGGTCCGGACGGATCAGAGCTTGTGGATGACCTTCATCATCTGTTCACCCAAACCGATGGTGTAGCCCTGGGATACGAAGACTACGCGGTTGAAGGTATCGCCAATGATGAACATCGGCAGAATGGTCTTGTTCTGCAACTTCATGCCTTCGGCAATCTGCTTCTGGATGGCACCGTCGACATCGATACCGAAGGTGATGGTCTTGGGCAGACCCGGGAAGTCCTGCGGACGGAACTTCTTGTACTGTTCCATGTCGGGGAACAGGAGCACCATGCTGCGGCCCCATTCCTCGAAGTCCTTGCTCAGCGCAGCGATGTCGCGCAGGGCGTGGTTGGTGGGTTCCTGACCGGCACCCAGTACCGCTACAATGTAGTAGCCACGGCCGGTAGTCGACAGGATGGACTTCACGTCACCGCCTTCGAGGGGCTGGTAAGTGGATTCCGAGTTGAAGTTGCCGATGACCTGCACTTCGTCCTTGCTTTCGCGCATGTGCATATCTACGGTCGTTGTCTTGCCCGGTTCGATGCCGAAGAAGGTGAGCTGTGCCAGCACACCGCCGTTGGCCAGACGGGTACCGGTCACCATCAGGTACGAACCTTCGTCGAGCGAAGTACCCTTCTTGAGCAGGTTGGCCCAAGTGGCACCGCCACCCATGTCGATGTCGCCTTCGTCGTAGTTGAGCAACTGCAGGTTACCGGCCGGCTTGATCTGCGAGAGCGAGAAGTGCGAGTAGTACTTCGGATCGGACAGCGACTTGATGGGCGTGTACTTCGCCATCAGCTTACCGGTCTGGGCACTGTGCTGTTCGAGCGCTTCGAAGTTCACGTCGATCGGCGCCTTTTCGTCCATGAGCTGCACCTTGCCGGTCACTTCGTCGATACGCGCCGGGATGCCCATGCTGCGTGCCATCGACACGAAGAAGATGTTGCGGCTGTGGGCATCGGCCATGCGTGCCTTCCATACGCCTTCGGGCGTGATGGGCGAGCCACCCAGGTTGCACTGCGCATCGACGCGGATATTTTCAGACACCCAAGCCACCAGTTTCATGGGGTCGGCCAGGTAAGCCTGACGTTCGTCTTCCGACACCACCTGCTTGAAGAAGCCCTTGTACGGAGTAATCATTTCGTTGCTCACGCGCGGGTTGCGTACATACTTGCTGAAGTATTCGGCATTGCCGCAAGTGTGCGAGTGCTGCAAGTGGTCGACGAGCACGTCGAGGCTCACGTCGCGCAAGTCCTTGGCCGAAATCTGCTGCAGCAGGTCGAGACCGCCCTTCTTGGAAGCGTCGGAACGCAGGCGAGCCAGGAAGTTGCACAGCGTTTCGTGGTTACCGCGGGAAGCCACCAGCAACTTGGCCACCCGGTCTTCGTCCAGCTGGTATTCCTTGGCAAAGGCACGTGCCTTTTCGTCGGTCATGAACGTAGCCACATACGCGTGACGGATGGAGTCTTCCACCGCCATGCGACGGTTGTTTTCGGCACGCTGTTCGGCCGTCACTTCCGGCATGTTGGCACCTTCGGCAGGCGGCACGATGTCGAGGTCGAGCGAGTACGCTTCACCGGCCTGCTTGTCGAGCTTCACGGTGAGCTGGTCCATCTGACCGAACGACAGCTTGGCGAAGCCGAACTTGCCGTCCTTGGAAGCCCATACGAGCATGTCGCCCTTACCGGCAGTCAGGAAGGTCTGGCCCTGGGCATCGGTCTGCTTCTTGGCCACGCTGTAGAATTCGGCATAGTTGTACACCTTGAATTCCACCAACGCATCGGGCACCGGCTGACCGGCTGCATCGACTACGGTAACGTTGGCCTTGGCAGTGGGCGCATAGTTGTCGATGATGTTGATTTCCGTATAACGCGGCGTGCGGTACATCACTTCTTCGGGACCGTTGTAGCTGCCGAACACCTTGGTGTGCATCAGCATACCGCGGGAAGCCGGCGCATTGAACCAGCCCAGGTTGAGCACCGGTTCGGGTTCGCAGGCACCCAGGAAGTACCACTTGCCATCCACCCAAGCTTCCACCCAGGCGTGGTTGTCGTCGGTATGCGCCCAACGCGGGGTGTACACCTGACGGGCGGGGATGCCCACCGAACGCAGGGCAGCCACGGTAAAGGTCGATTCTTCGCCGCAGCGGCCATAAGCGGTCTTCACGGAAGCCAGCGGACTGCTGGTACGGCCATCCGACGGTGTATAGACCACCTTTTCATGGCACCAGTGGTTCACTTCGAGCACGGCATCGTGCAGCGAGAGGTTCTTCACCCGATCCTTCAGTTCTTCGAAGAACACCTTGCGGCTGTCGTCCAGGTTCTCGTTGTTCACGCGGATGGGCAATACGAAATGCAGGAACTCGCGTTCGGGCACGATCTTGCCCCACGGCATCTCTTCGCGCGCCTTGAACGCATAGTCCACGTTCTCGAGGTAGTATTCGCCCGGATGGTCGGCAATGTCGGCCAAGGGCATGTAGGCATAGAGGAAAGTCATGGCTTCCTTCTGTGCATCGGTCATCGGCTGGTCGAACACGGTGAAGAGTTCGTCCTGACCCAGAGCCTGGCGACGCTGTTCGAAGTCCTGTTGGACGGCAGCACGCTCAGCCTCATCACTCATCAAATGGGATTGGTTGGTACACGAAGCCCCCATCAAAACCAGAAGCCCCGCTACCAGAAAAGACTTAAATTTCATGTCGTTTTCATTAATAGGTTAGCAAATGTGAATTATTTGTGACGAAGATACGACTTTTTCTCAGTAAATCGGCTAAAGAAAGAGGAGAAAATGTCGGAAAAACGCACCGGATGAGCGAAAAAGCCTAGCGGATGCGGGAGTTAAAACAGCGGAAGCCCTAAACATCATCCGACCCCGGTTGTTATACACACAGAAAAGCCCGGGAAACGGTGCCGCAAGGAGCCGACCCGGACCTGCCTGGAACCCTATCTATAAAAAAATATCTTTAAAACCTAAACCTTATGAGTAACGTAAGCAAATCGGTCAAGCTGGGGGTGTTTACCCTGGCTATCATGAACGTGACGGCAGTCGTTTCGCTGCGCGGACTGCCTGCCGAAGCCGAATACGGACTGAGTTCGGCATTCTATTACCTCTTTGCAGCCCTCGTGTTCCTGATACCCACCTCGCTGGTGGCCGCCGAACTGGCCGCCATGTTCCAGGACAAGCAAGGCGGGGTGTTCCGCTGGGTGGGCGAAGCCTACGGCAAGAAGTTCGGCTTTCTGGCCATCTTCCTGCAATGGATGCAGAGTACCATCTGGTACCCCACCGTCCTGACCTTCGGCGCCGTGTCGCTGGCCTTCATCGGCACGAACTCGGCCCAGGACATGGACCTGGCCTCGAACCGCTACTATTCGCTGGCGGTGGTCCTGATCATCTACTGGCTGGCCACCTTCATCTCGCTGAAGGGCATGGGCTGGGTCGGTAAGGTGGCCAAGATCGGCGGACTGGTGGGCACCATCCTGCCGGCAGTGCTGCTGATGGTGCTGGCCGTAGTCTACCTGGCCACCGGCGGACAGAGCCAGATGGACTTCAACGGTCCGTTCTTCCCCGACCTGACACACTTCAACAACCTGGTGCTGGCCTCGAGCATCTTCCTGTTCTATGCAGGGATGGAGATGGGCGGTATCCACGTGAAGGACATGGTGAACCCTGCCAAGAACTACCCGAAGGCCATCTTTACGGGAGCCGCCATCACCGTGACCATCTTCGTGCTGGGCACCTTCGCCCTGGGCATCATCATCCCGAGCAAGGACATCAACCTGACCCAGAGTCTGCTGGTGGGCTTCGACAACTATTTCGCCTACATCCACGCCTCGTGGCTGTCGCCTCTGATTGCCATCGCCCTGGCCTTCGGCGTGCTGGCCGGTGTGCTGACCTGGGTAGCGGGTCCGTCGAAAGGGATCTTCGCCGTGGGTAAGGCCGGCTATCTGCCTCCGTTCTTCCAGCGGACCAACGCCAACGGCGTGCAGAAGAACATCCTGATGGTACAGGGAGTGGCCGTCACCCTGCTGAGTCTGCTGTTCGTGGTGATGCCTTCGGTACAGAGCTTCTACCAGATCCTGTCGCAGCTCACCGTGATGCTCTACCTCATCATGTACATGCTGATGTTCAGCGCCGCCATTCACCTGCGCTACAACCTGAAGAAAGCCCAGCGCCCGTTCCGCATCGGCAGCCACGGCAACGGTCTGATGTGGTTCATAGCCGGACTCGGCTTCTGCGGTTCGCTGCTGGCCTTCGTGCTGAGCTTCATCCCGCCTGCCCAGATTGCCGTGGGCAGCACCACCGTATGGTACTCGGTATTGGTCATCGGCTGTCTGGTGGTGGTATCCATCCCCTTCCTGATCTACCATGCCCGCAAGCCGGAATGGGTGAACCGGGATGCCCAATTTGAACCGTTCCACTGGGAAGACCCGAAGGAAATCCCGACGGACAACCAATACAGCAACTAGCAACTGACAACAGATAACTAGCAACAGATAACTAGCAACTGACAACTAGCAACTGACAACTAGCAACTGACAACTAACAACTGACAACTAACAACTAAACGAGTATCCGGCGAAAGGAAACCCTTCCCCAAGGACGGGAACCGAAGCCAGCGGCGAAAGGAAACCCTTCCCCAAGGACGGGAACCGAAGCCAGCGGCGAAAGGAACCTTCCCCAAGGACGGGAACCGAAGCCAGCGGCGAAAGGAACCTTCCCAAGGACGGGAACCGAAGCGCCGGAAAAGCCAAAGCCCCGTTGCGAACCGAAACGTCCGCAACGGGGCTTTCTGCTGTCGTCAGACAGCCACTCCCGACCGGGGAGACGCAGCCTAAGCTTCCTGCACGTTCTCCTTCGGCAAGGTGAAACTCAGGACGATGTAGGCCAGGATACCGGCCAGCAACGTACCCAGCAAGACCCCCATCTTGGCCTGCGTGAGCAATTCGGGCGCCTCGCCGAACGACAGGTTGGCCATGAAGAGCGACACCGTGAAGCCGATGCCCCCCAGCAGACAGATGCCCATAAGGTTGACCCACGTCATGCCCTTGAGCAGGTGGGCAAAGCCCAGCTTGATGACCAGCCACGTGAACAGGTAGATGCCGACAAACTTGCCGACCACCAGACCGGCCATGACCGCCCAGGTGGGAAGACCCACTTCGATGCTTCCCCCCTCGCCCACCAGCGCGATGCCCGCATTGGCAAAGGCGAAGAGCGGCAGGATGATGTAGTTGACCACTCCATGCAGGCTATCCTCGAGCGACTGCAACGGCGAGATGACATGGTCGGAAGCCGACTCGATCTGCTTGAGCACATTGATCTGCACCTTGTCGAGGATGACCCGCTCTTCCCGATTGACCGGGAAGATGGCGATGTTTTCCTTGATCTGATTGATGTAGCTACCTATCTTGTAATACGGCGTAGCCGGCACAGTGAAGGCCACGATGACCCCCGCAATGGTGGCATGCACCCCACTCTGGAGGAAGAGGTACCACAGAACGATGCCGAAGGTGATGTAGAACCAGCGGTTGCGCACCTGCAGGTAATTGCCCGCACACAGCACGAGCAAGACGCCCAGCGAAGCCAGCAGGTATTCCGCTGCCAGGTGCGAGGAATAGAACAGGGCAATGACCAGGATACCTCCGATGTCATCGACCACCGCAAACGCCGTGAGGAACACCTTCAGGCAGATGGGCACCCTTCGGCCGAAGAGGCTCAAGACCCCCAGCGAGAACGCAATGTCGGTAGCCATCGGAATGGCCAACCCGTTCTCGGCCGGCGTCCCCTTCGTCAGCGAATAAAAAATGAGCACCGGCACCAGCATCCCACCGCAAGCGGCGATGATGGGCAGCAATGCCTTGCGCAGGGTGGAGAGTTCGCCCACCAGCACTTCGCGCTTGATTTCCAGGCCCACGCTGAAGAAGAACACCGCCATCAGCGCATCGTTGATGAACGTCATCAGGTCCATGGGATGCCCGTTGTGACTGAATAGATTGAAGTTTCCCACCTGCAAGCGGACCTCGTGGGTCCAAAATTCGGCATAGGCAGGCCCCCAGGGCGAGTTGGCCACCAGCATGGCCACCACCACGACCCCCATGAGCAGCATACCTCCGTTGATGTGGTAATGGGTAGCGTGCAGGAAAGAAGAGTTCAGATGGAGAAAATTCCGTTTTTCCATAGTATCATTTTCGTTTTTGTCTGTTAGTCCGTTTTCCGAATATCCGATGGCCAAATTACCGATGGTCGAATTTCCGATGGTCGATGATCCGGCTATCCGATGGCCGAATTACCGATGGCCGATGATCCGGCTGTCCGATGGCCCAATTACCGATGGCCGATGATCCGACTGTCCGATGGCCAAATTACCGATGGCCGATGATCCGACTGTCCAAGGATCCGGCTGTCCAAGGGTCCGACTGTCCGATGATCCGGTACGGAAGAAAAAAAAGCGAGTCCTTTCGGCGGATGGAACCGGGAAGTTCCACACTCGGAAAGGACTCGCTTGTTCACTTGTGTATGTTAATCCAGTTTCAGGACGGCCAGGAAGGCTTTCTGCGGCACTTCCACATTACCGATCTGCTTCATGCGCTTCTTGCCTCGCTTCTGCTTCTCGAGCAGCTTGCGCTTACGGCTCACGTCACCCCCGTAACACTTGGCGGTCACGTCCTTGCGCACCGCCTTGATGGTTTCGCGGGCAATGATCTTGGCACCGATGGCCGCCTGGATGGCGATTTCGAACTGCTGGCGCGGGATGAGTTCCTTCAGCTTCTCGCACATGCGTCGGCCCAGGTCGTAGGCATTGTCGACGTGCGTCAGTGTGGACAAGGCATCGACCGGTTCGCCGTTGAGCAGGATATCGAGCTTGATGAGCTTGGACGGACGGAAGCCCGACTGGTGATAGTCGAACGACGCATAGCCCTTCGAGATGCTCTTCAGCTTGTCGTAGAAGTCGATGACGATTTCCCCCAACGGCATGCGGTAGTGGATTTCGACACGGTTGCCCGACACGTAGTTCTGGCGCACCAGTTCGCCGCGCTTGCCCAGACAGAGCGTCATGATGGGGCCGATGTAGTCGGTAGCCGTGATCACCGTCGCATCGATGTAGGGTTCCTCGATGTGGTCGATGAGCGTGGGATCGGGCATACCGCCCGGGTTGTGCACCTCCTGACAGCCCCCCTGCTTGTCGTACACCATGTACGATACGTTGGGCACAGTCGTGATGACATTCATATCAAATTCGCGGTCGAGACGTTCCTGCACGATCTCCATGTGGAGCAAGCCCAGGAAGCCGCAACGGAAGCCGAAGCCCAAGGCCAGCGACGATTCGGGCTGGAAGGTGAGCGACGCATCGTTCAGCTGCAGCTTTTCGAGCGAAGCACGCAGGTTCTCGTAATCCTCCGATTCAATCGGGTAAACCCCCGCAAACACCATCGGCTTCACTTCCTCGAAACCGGCGATAGCCTGCGAACAGGGGCGCGCAATGTGCGTGATGGTATCGCCCACCTTCACCTCGCGCGAAGTCTTGATGCCCGAGATGATGTAACCCACGTCGCCCGTACGCAATTCCTTACGCGGCATCATGTCCATCTTCAGGACCCCGATTTCATCCGCATCGTATTCCTTGCCCGTATTGAAGAACTTCACCTTGTCGCCCTGACGGATTACCCCGTTCTCGATCTTGAAGTAAGCGATGATACCGCGGAACGAGTTGAACACCGAGTCAAAGATGAGCGCCTGCAGCGGAGCCTCCTCGTCGCCCACCGGATGGGGCACCCGTTCGACCACCGCATTGAGGATCTCCTCGACGCCCATGCCGGTCTTTCCGGAAGCCCGGATGATGTCCTCGCGCTTGCAGCCCAGCAGGTCGATGATTTCATCCTCCACCTCTTCGGGCATGGCGCTGGCCATGTCGCACTTGTTCATCACCGGAATGATTTCCAGGTCGTGTTCGAGGGCCATGTAGAGGTTGGAAATGGTCTGCGCCTGTACGCCCTGCGAGGCATCGACCACCAGCAACGCTCCCTCGCAAGCCGCGATGGAGCGAGACACTTCGTAGGAAAAGTCGACGTGTCCCGGCGTGTCAATCAGGTTCAGGATATATTTCTCTCCTTTGTAAGCATATTCCATCTGGATGGCGTGGCTCTTGATGGTGATACCACGTTCCTTTTCCAGGTCCATATTGTCAAGCATCTGTCCGTCAGTCACTTTGATGGTGTCGGTAAACTCCAGCAAGCGGTCGGCCAGTGTAGACTTTCCATGGTCAATATGTGCAATAATGCAAAAATTACGGATATTCTTCATTGTCGTCTATTAAAGTTCGCGCAAATATACAAAAAAA
>AMCI01001526.1_pt1 | contig 11479 bp, 12 predicted proteins | sample 419838 | NCBI WGS metagenome assembly AMCI01 (sample SAMN01090643, study PRJNA158313) | gut metagenome
AGTAACATTACGTTCATCGATGGTGTCATGTTCGTGAATTGAAGTATTACGTTGAATTCGCACCATACTTTGCCGGTCTTTAGTATATCGAACTTTGTAATGCTCATCTTTTTATAGAAGCAGTCATACTCTTCGTAAATACTCGGAATATAAAGTATATGGTTCCCAGGCTTCAAAAGCTGACAGAAAAATGCATCATACCTTGCCCAAAATTCTGTAATTGAATTTGCATATATAAGGAGCTTGAGCTGCGCTTGTTTTGCTTTGTATTTAACCTGTTCCTGGTCATATATTATCCCATTTCGCGATGGGTCATCATACTTTATATTTTCTCGGACCTGCGGTGATTTCATAACGTCTTCTTCTGTTCCCTGTAATATGTATATTCCGAAACGCGAGAAGTCTATTTTGTCCAGCATGTATTCTTTCTGCTTAAACCCTGCTGGTGCTGTAGCCATTGGCATCCCTGTAGGAATGGACGAGTTATCATCTATAAATGTAAGCGACATCTTCCCGATTTTAATCTTCTTGTTAAGCTGGTTGTTGCTTACCAAGCGGAGCCTGTATGTCCGTCCGATGTCTCGGAATTCAAATTGATGATAGGCCTTATTACTTAGTACTTCGAAGAAGTCGCCAGCTGCAAATATATTCATGACGTAAAATGGAAGCGTCAAAGTGTGTGCGTCCAGCACTGGATTAGTCAAATCATATTCCTCTCCATCATACTCATCCCATTCCGTGCTGTCTATCTTCTTGAAACCCGGCATGGCGATCAAGTCCTTAAATCCGTAGTGCTCAATAAAGATTCCGTATTCTGTAAACGCGTCCTGTCCGTCTATGAATAATTTTCCTTCCATTATAAAACCCTCCCGTGTTCAATCTCTGTATGTGAAATCCAAGACTTCGCGTCAGCTGCCGTTTTTACGACGCTATATCCTCCAGCAATTATCGTGGCTTTTGCTCCGTGAAGACAAACGATGCGATTTAAGGCTGTCTGCTGTGTTTTTATGTCTGCAGATGTATTACCTATCAAGAAAGCATTTATAGGGTCACAGAGCGAAATTCTGCCACAATTAACATATATTCCTCTCTTCTTTAACGTGTCCGGTTCTGTCTGTTTAAATTGTTCGAAGACTTCCATGCTGGGGAATCCTGCGCGCGTACAGAATTCCATCCCTTGTGCCGTGAACATGAGGTCTATCATTCCATTTAAGTCTTCCGTCCCTTTAAACATGGTACAGGCTGCATACTTGCTTGCGGCCTGCGTCTTCCCTTGTTCCTCGCATTTTATCTGCTCATGGAGTTTCGCTTTTTCCCACTCCTGCTGTATCTCTTTAGTCGTTTTCATATTATTTGACTTTTAATCCTCTGTTCTGTATATCTTCAAGCGTTGACTTGATTGTTGTCAGTTCTCTGTTCGTCTTCTGCAGCCTTTCATTCATCTCTCCGGTGTTGTCTTCGATGCCGGTCAGTCGTTGAAGCATTGCGTTGGCTGTTGCATTTAGCTCATTTACACCCTGCATGATGCTGTATGTATGACTTTGAATTTGCGTGAGTCTTGCGTTGTTTTCATCGACCGAGTCCTGGCTTGCTGTTGCAATACCTTTTTTCGTTCCTGTTCGCAGCTCGTCTTCTTCCGGCTGTAGATATTTTTTAAGACTATCGGGTAAAGCATCCCATATCTGTTTCCAGTCATTCCCTACCTGCATGAGGTCGTGGTTGAATCCCTCCATGGTATTAAGCACTGCCTGCATGCCTCTGAAATTCCCGGTGCTGTCGAACCATGCGCTTTTATACTTGTCAAAAATCGAACTGATGCGCTGCTCGATATTCTTCTGTATAAGCATTCTCTTGATTACATCAGCTACAATATCTTTCGCTTTATCTGCCCATCCTTGCAATGCATCTTCTCCATTTGCGGCTGCATCAAAAAAGGCTTCAGATAACTGACCGGCTATGTCGGTCGCTGAACCTCCGATGATGTCCTCCATCATGGTTGCGATAATTTGGCTCATCTCGTAACCAATCTCTTGAATTTGGCGTTTCCAGTCTTCTATCTTTCCATGGTCTGTATGCTTCTTATCATCTTCAGCTCTAATCTGTTGTTGTATAAGGAGCTGTTGTTCTGCCAGGTTCTTCAGCTGTTCTCTCGCATTATCGTATCTTTCTGCACCGATAATTTTTGTGCTGCTGTAATCGAGCTTGGCATAGACGTCTGCCAGGTGTTCAACGCTCAATGTTAAGGCTTCATTCCTGCGGCTGATTCTGTCCATCGCATATTCCCATATATTATGGACCTTAGCTGTTGCGGCATGTAGTCTGTTAACCTCTGCTGTGCACTGAGCAACCACTTCATTCATCTTTTGGATGATACTGAAATTCTTTTCCTGGAAAAGAAGGACATCTCTGTTACTCATTTCCCATTTAAGCTGGTCGATGCGGCTTTGGAGTCTGTCGATTTCTTCCTGTAGTTCGTCGTCGTTATTGAACATGCCGGCTATGGCTGTAGCTACTTGTAAGGCTGCTGATATAACCGTAAGAATTACGGATGCTTTCTCGACTGTCTTTATCGAGTTTGAAGCTGCCGTGGCTGCTCCTTGTACACCATTTGCTGCGGCATTACTGGTGTCTGCAATTGTCGTTGCTATACTCTTGCCAGTATCGGAAAGCGCACCGATGACGTCCTGCGTCGCTTCAAATATAGTATCTACTAAATCGAGAGCTTTGCTCATGCTGTTGGCAAGGTCTGAATTGAATATAGCAGCTAAATTTGTTGCATCTCTTCCTACAGATGACAGGATCTGTTTAATCCCTCCCAGCGCGCTCTCAAAGTTTTTATAAGCCTTTGTTAGCTTGTTGCGGCTATTTATGCAGGCTTGTTCAGCATTGTTGCTCCTGTTCTCTGCGTTGGCTAGTCCTTGCTGGGCTTGTCTTACTCGATTAATACAATTCTTATACTTTTCGCTCTGTTCCGTCAAATATCCGGAAGCAATTAGATTTTCCAGCATGGCTCTCTCAGCTATGGCGGAGTTATATTCGTCCAATGCTTCCTTGTATTGTGTTTGTGCAGACGCCATTTCCTGTATTGCTAAGACCGCTTCTTCCTTTGCATCGCTAATATCCAGGAGTGATCGGTGCAAGGCTGCAAATGGGTTTCTGCTCGCGATTTCTTGTTCGATATTCTTGATGGCTTCCTGCAAGTCCTTTATCTCGGTCACGTCCGTTGTTCCAGCTAATTTGTTCTTCAATTGCTGGAGTGTATGCTGCAGGGACCAGGTCGCTTGTTCGCCAATATTGCCAAATACTGCCTCCCAATTTATTTGCTCTTTAAATCTGTTGAGGTCAAATTTTGCAAGTGCTGCCTCGTATTGTTTGCGCGCTTCATCCTGGTATTGCGCAGGAAGGGATGCAATGCGTTTCTCGTTCTCGATTGTCATTGCTTCTCTTTTTGCGTAATAGTTCCCATACATCTGCAAATAGTAATCATAGACCTGGGCTTGCTCAGCCTTATCTATCATGCCGGATAATTCCTTGTATTGTGTCTCGGTTACATCTCCGGATTCTTTCTTCTTGTTAAGTGCCTTGCGCTGCTCGTCATAGGTCTTGTTAATAGCTGCAATTTTACGTTCTTCTTCCGATAAGAATATATCCCCAAGTGTTGTATATAATTCGGCGATTTGCTCTGCGTTGTTCTTCTCCAGTTCCAGCTTTTCTTCGGCTGCTTCCTTCTCTGCGTTGATTCTCCTTTTATCAAACATGGCGGCTTCCTCATCGGTCATCTTGCCTCCTGTCTTTTCGTATTTCTCGCGCATCTCTTTTTGTTCCTTGTCGATAGCTGCGAGAGTTTGCTTTTTCCCCTGTTCTATCTGCTCAAGACGTTTCTGCAGGCCGTTCTTCAACGCTTTCACCTCGCTCTCGGAAGTTGAAAGCGCGAGGTTGATTCGTTCCTGGCTTAACTCTTCAAGAAGTTTTTTACGCTCGTTTTCTCCCTTGACTTGTTTTTCGGACGAATACTTATCAATGTTTTTCTGTGCTTCTGAAATTTGTTTCGTGAGCACTTTCCATTCGTCGCTGTTCTCCTTTTCTACACCTAACGCATCGCGTGCGTCCTTGGCTTCTTTCTTCTTTTCTTCCCAGTACGATTTATTTTTTACTTCTATTTTATTACGGAGTTTATCTTCCTTTTCAAGGACGGAGATACGTTCTTCCAGCTCTTCTTCGCTGATGACTGCCTTAAATGTGCCGACACCGACGGAAAGGGTTATCTTTGCATTGTTCTTCCTTGCCTGTTTGAGTCTCTTCATCTCATCCAGTTCCATCTTAATCTGTGCGTCTGTACGTTTCTTAAGGTCTGTCTGCCATTGCGTGAGATTGTCTGCATGTACATCGGCTGCTGCCAGCGCTCTCTCTTGATTCAGCTCATTAAGTCTGAATTCGTTCGCTCTGACCCAGTTATATCTTTCCTGGTTCTTCTTGTTTTCTGCAAGCTCAGCTCTTACCCTGGCAATTTCTGCATCTATCTCCTCCAGGTTTCTCTTGTTGTTTTCTACGCGGTTCTTGTCTCGTTCCTCGTTGTATTCTTTCCAAAGCGCTATAAGGTCTTTAACATGTCCTTTTTCATCGATGTACTTTTGGAACAAAGCCGGGTATTCTCTTTGTAGTTCCTGCAATGCTTTTGTGCGCTCATATGTCGAGGTGTATTCATTCTGTAAGGTCTCGATTAATTTTTCAAGTGCTTCTTTTCTCCTCTCATCGGCATCAGCTGCAGCCTGCTTTGCTTCGTTATATTTCCTCGTCACTCTCTCTGCTGCTGTCTCTGCTGTAGCGGCTTTATAAACCGCTACTCCAAGACCTACAATGGCGGCTGTTAAAAGGACGTATGGATTTGCCAGCGTTGCGGCTGCAGTAGCCTTCAATGCCTTAGCAAGTCCGGCTTGTGCGTAAGCAAGTAATTTTGTCTTGGCGGCTGCAATGGCTTCTGCGTTGGATAGGGCGGTTCCTGCTGCTGTAGCTAATTTCTTTTCAAATACAGCCTGTCGCAGGAGCTGAATGTTCAACTTCTGTACTGCAGCAGCTGCCATAAGAACAGCTTTATATGTCCCGTATGTTGCGGCAAGCGTTGCGATGGCTTTTCCTACTTCTTCATAGTGCTCGACCAGCCATGATGTCCCTTTAAGCAGTGAACTGATAAGTCCTTCATTCTGCTGGCCTATTTTATTGAACATTCCTGTAAACGCATCACCAAGATTGGATATCTGTCCGGCGATGGTCTTGCTCTGTTCTTCCATCAAGCCTCCGAATTTTCCACCTTCGCTGGTCATCGAAATAATAGCTTTCTGAATCTCCGGGAAGCCTACCTTTCCGGCTTCAACCATTTCTTTTACTTTGTTCTTAGCAATGCCGAATTGCTTCGCCAGCTCGTCAGCCAGTGGGATTCCTCTTCCTATGAATTGATTATAGTCTTGTGTAAAGATGCGGCCTTGCGTCATGGTCGTTCCGTACAAATATACAAGATCACCCAGTGGAATGCTTAAGCCGGATGCTATGTCTCCCAATCGTACAAGCGTCTCGTTAACCTTGTTTGCCTCTAGTCCATAAGCGAGGAGCTGTTTAGCACCTCCGGCTACATCCTTGAGCGCGAATGGTGTTGTCGCAGCTGTGTGTACCATCTGCGCCATGATCGCATCAGCCTGCTTCTTATTTCCAAGCATGGTCTTGAATGCGACCTCCATTTTTTGGAATTCTCCGCGGACGGTTGCTATCTGTGTCCCGTATGATGCGAGCTGCTGAATCGTAAGATAAGCGGCTGTTGCTTTCCCGATGCTGGCTAATGAATTAACGATGCCGTTGCTGTTCTTTGCAATGCTGTTACTTGTTTTGCCAAACGCAGATTCTGCTCTCTTGGCTGCTGCCTCAAACTGCGAAGTATCGAGGCTCATTATATATTGTTCTCTTCCGTCACTCATGCTTTTATTACTTGTTCGTCATCGAAGTCGTTAAATAGTTCCGGATGCTCATTGGCATCCTTAGAATCATCATATATTGGTCTGTCAGCTTTCGCTTCCTCTTCATCTCCATACATTGGCATGGCCCGGCTGTACATTATTGCGTTTACATAGCTAATATCATAAAGGGCTTCCTTGGCTGTTATCCCGAAAATTTTAGCTACTCCGAGAACCGTCGCCCATATCGAGTCATTTATTCCACCTCCCTTGTCGGTTTCAGCATGTTTGCTTCGCTGAGGGAAGTGGTAATGCCGAAAAAATCGCCAATCTCCATGTCCGTTAATCGGGTGATTATTACGTTGAGCATGGTGCTTGGCCTTACATTTTCAAGGATCAACTTAGCCAGTTCCGCTTTCTTGTCGATGGTCTTTGTTTCTTCAATCTTACGCTTTTTAAGGCCGAAGAATCGCTTTTCTTCTTTCTGTGTTGTAATGGTCTGCGTCAGTCCTTTTGCGCCTAAAATAAGCACCGCACATAGTTCTCCGAGCTTTCTGTAGTCCTTAGCGTAATGAAGTACTTTATACAGGACGTCGTTGTCGTCCTTACTGGTAGTTACCACAGGCAGTTCTGCTACAATCTCGGATACGAGTATCAATGTTGCAACCGAAGGAGGAGCTATGTCGTAGACATGCCCATCAATTTCAATGCTGGCCACCTTTCTTTCCAGGATTGCGGCTGCCACCTTGCTCTCTATGCTTATTTGTGTCTCCATCTTACTATATTGTTAGTTTGTGCACCGAGTGGATTCGAACCACTTCTCCAGGCGATGGCCCTGGCGAGCCTCTTTGCTCTTCGGTGCGTATGCAAGTCTAACCTACCGACTTGAAGGGGTGTCTTTCCACTCGCCATAGAAACGAAAAAATCTATATTTGAAGCTGCCACACTTATTGCCAGTCTTTTGCTGCTACTTTGTACTTCGTATAAAGTTCTCCATCTGCGCAGGCTAGAATCTTAAAGGTTATGTCGGCATAATGACCTTCTTCCTCTGAGTATCCTGGTTTGTATGAAACGTGACATTTCCTTGCCTTGATACCTACTGAACCGATGTTCTTCGGCGTCAGCTTTAAAGAGAAATCTCCAATTACTACATTAGTCTTAACCTTCAGCTCGTCGCTGCTCGTTCCACCGACCGTCGCTCCAGTGAGCTCTTTCTCCAAATCAAAAGTTGGCTCTTTAACGCGGGTTGTAATAGAAACAATCGGTTCTCCTTGTTCAAATGCTACAATGACACCTCCCGTTGCTTTTGCTTCGAGGGATTCTCCTTCTTCTGTAGTCATGGAAGTTGATTTATCTGAAATAACCCCAAGTGATTTGAGCGCGGTTGCCATGGCGTCTGATGCGCCTGTCTTTCCGTACTCGATTTTGCACTTACTCCATGACATTACTAATTTTGCTTCTACTGCCATATTGCTAGAATGTTTTTATTTTAAAATCGAATTCTATATTAACAAAGTGCTGATTCGCTCCAGGCACCTCTATTGTCTCCGGTGCTTTCTTTAGTTCGAACCAGTAATCAGCATTTGCTTTACTCAAAGCCTGGAGTGCTCCTTCGCTCAATTCAGCTAATGCTGCAAGTCGTCCCTTGTCGGGGACGTTATTCCCTGTACCGGCATCTATGTCCTTGACATAAATTCGGAGCCTGGCGCGTCCTTCCTGGACCTGCTCTGCTGTCGCTGTAGATACACCGATAACAGCGTCTTCATTTTCTGAATCGTGCGGTCTGCATCCTTCAAGGAAAAAATTCCCGTTTATCTTTCCTTTTAGAAATGCGTCCAGTGCTGCATACATTTCCAGTTCTATCTGTTGAGTCGTTCTTCTTGCCATTGCTCCTTAAATTATTCCGATGCCGATTGCTCTCATTATTTTTGGAATCATCCGTTTTGCGAGTATCTCAGCGGAGTCTAACACGTCGAGGTTCATGGCCTCTACATACTTCGCGTATGGCATGCCGGCTACCATGATGAATACAAGGCCTGTTGGATTCTCTGCAATTACTTGTTCCAGGAATTCTTCGCCTTTCTTCGTCCCATCTGCTCCGTCGCTTATCTGCTCAAAAGTAGATTTATATAATGGCTTCCCGTTATCAAGAATGCAATATCCGATGGAGCTCGCAAGATTGCCTGTTTGGTTCTTATATTTGTGCCAATCCCTTGCTTGCTTGAGCGCTGCTTCACCTACATACAGCAAATTATTAATCATCGCTCTGCGAATCCTTGCCATCTGCTGCTGTATGGCTTTGCGGATATTTCCTCCGGCTGCTTTCTTGATTTCTGCTTTCATACGGAAATTTTTATAGCTCCTACGGCATCGAGGTGTTGGACGTCTTGAACCTGGAAGTCACCTATTACGTTCCCGCGATTATCTGTCAGCCTTACTCTGTCAGCAGTGAAGTTCTGTGTTGTCTCTATATCCAGCAGTATTTCGTATGAAAAACGCGAGAATGTTCCATCTATGTACTTCCCTTTCTTATCGTGGTTGAGCGTCTTGATGTTGCATGGTATCGGTTCTCCTGGAGCGTTCTGTACTTTCTGCGGCAGCCCGTTCTTATCGAATCCTCCACCGGTCTTTTGCATGACCTGCAATGTTCCATTTTCAATTATCATAAGTCCTCGCCTTGATATCCGTATTCCTGTCCATTTAAACTCTCGTCTGTCTCTCCCAATGAATTTAGAATACTTTTTGCTCGCATTCTGAATCTGTTCCTTTCGCTCTCTGAGAAGCTATAGGAAATACCACCCTGGGAAACATTAGGTGCTTCGGAAAGGTACAGGTAGACCTTTGCCTTCGCTCTCTTGAATTCCGCTTTTGTGCGCATCTCCTCCGTTACTTCTCCGTTCGCATCGAGTCCGCATCCAGCGGCGATGTCTTGTAAGGTCGTCGCTGGAATTGGATATCCCGAAATAGATTTTAATGCTTGCAGTACGTTCATGTTATGCCTTTCCTTCGTTCCAGGTTTTATTGGCTACGTTGATGTAACCGAGCGATTTTCTGTTACTCAAGCCAGGCTGGATGTATGCTTCAGCCATTGTCACTTCTTTCATCGGGTTGACCTCTGAATATCGTGTCAGCTTGTAATATGCACCTTGTACTTGGAGCGCTTCTGTATTCTGAACCATGGGCACCGGCTTGTAATAGGTGTAACCAAGGCGCGGCTCCGGAGAAAGAACCACTGAGTGTTCCACCCAGGGCTTAATGATAGTCTCCGTTCCGTCCTTGCCTTGAATGGTCGCATATGTGTCAATTACAAGAATCTGCGGGTTGCCTCCGTTGCGCATGAACCGGTTGATTGAATCAAGCGTAACCATGTCAGAGGTGATGAGCTGCTGCTCATATCGCGGGAACAGCAATTTCGCCGTTGCCTTTTGTCCTTGCAGCCATTCGAAAGCCAATTTTTCCATGATGCAGTACTTGGGAACCTTACCTCCGGCTTTCTTGATTTTGCGTGCCAGCTTGATGATGTCTTCCAGGCCGTTGGCTGTCTCAGTGTTCGGTGTATATTCTTTCTTTGCTGAATCGTAAGTAGCCCATGGAACCTTACACCCTACTTTGTTTTCATCCGGAACCTTGAAGTCGATTTGGTCCTCTGTTACGTTCTCGCCGTCTGTCTCTTCGTTATATACTTGCTTAGATTCTGAACCGATGCGCATGGCGTCGATTTCTACCTTGTAATCCATTGCGTTGTTACAGAAGTCGAGGTCGTTATATACGATGTCCACAAGGTTTCTTGCCTCTGCTGGATTCTCGTTGGCTGCAGCTAACGTCTGCAAGTCCTGGTATTCGTTAACCTCCATCTCGTCCTTTTCGCGGCTTACTGCGAATTTACCAAGTTTCCCGCTCCATGAACCGACCGTCTTGCGGCTCTTGATGGGTGCCTTGGCATTAAAGGCTACGCGATCGGCAGCTACCGGAATTCCTTCGTCTCCTTCAAGACCTTTCAAATCGAACCTGCTGGTGTACTTCAAAGGGAAAAGTTGTTTCCATGCCAGGCCGTTTCCTGGCTTGTATGCGTTGACCTGCGCTTGCATGCCCTGTCTATCAATGTCAAATAATGGTTTATCCATTGCCATGATTTACCTCCTTTAAACAAGTTGAATTGTCGGCAGCAATGCGGCTACCTCGTTGGCGATATTCGCCGTTTCTTTTCTCAGATTTGCTCCGTTAATTAAACGGACCATGGTGTCGCCGTTGTTTGCAGGGATGGTGTTTCCGGTTACAAACTCGGGCTGATAAATAGGCTCTGCAGCACTGGCGTCTTCTGCCTTTGCCTGGTAAAGTGCTGTGCCTACTTTGATAGTAAGTCCTAAGCTGACAGTTACAATGTCTTTATCGGGTTTACTCTCTACTTTCGTGCACTTTACAGCTTTCTTCCCATTTGCGATAAAATCGCCTACTGCGACACCGCTGCCTTTTTCGATTTCAATTGTTGTATCTCCTGCATTTACAGCTTTAACTAGTCTGTAAGCCTTGATGGGTGCCAGCTTGCCGGCTTCATTTCTGCCCACAGCAGTTGTTGCCGGAATATCAAATGGCGAATTTACAACACGTCCACCGCCTGGCTTCTCTGCAAATACTTGCTCAATCCGTACCGGTTCCGGCTTGGCGGATTCGTTGTATATAAAGTTAGTTTCCATAAGCTATTGTGTTTTAGTTTGCAAGGCCTTGGATGGCGGGGTCTTGCTTGTCCGCCTCACTCTGTTGTTTAATTCTCTCGGCAAGAATTGGGTTGATTTCGGGTTCGTTTTTACCTCCGCCTCCTTTGGGGCGTCCTACTACACCACCTTTTGTCTTCCAGTCAGAAGCAATCGCTTCAATGTCCGGTTTGATTTCCTCAATCCATGCGTTAAAGTCATCGTCGTCTTTGAATGTCATCCGCTGGTAATCCTTTGCATAACGCTCTTTTACTTTCTCCGGTGCTTTTGTGAGAATCTCATCGAGGGATGCTTTTCTCTTGTTGGCTGTGCGTTCTCCCTTCACGGATGCCAGTTCTTCCTTTACTGATTTCAGTTCTAGAATCAGGCCTTTTGCCCATTCCGGTTGTCCGTCGTCTGCCTTTGAGCCTTTTCCGTCATTTCTGCCGTCGTGATCCGGTTCGTTTTTGGCATTCCCATTGTCCTTGTCATTGCCTCCGTCTTCACCGGTCAGCTTTATTCCGTCTTTCAGCCCATGTTTCTTTTCGTAGTTACTTACAGCTGTCTTCTGTGCTTCGTCGGCTCGTGCGTCTCCGTAGCTCTCTAGAATTTGCTGGAATTCTACCTTTTCAACCTCTGTGTCGATTTGGTCTTCCTGCTTGATTACTTTAAGCAGCTTGTCGGCCACTCTTCCTAAAATCTTTTCACTGACCCCGGGGAATTTCGTTGCCAGTGCATTGATTATCTTTTGTTTCATATCGATATATAAACTTAGTTTAAGACAAAAATATAAAATTAAAATCCAGTGTTTATTCTACAAGCACTTATTTATATATCTTTAACTTG
>AMCI01001537.1_pt1 | contig 11469 bp, 12 predicted proteins | sample 419838 | NCBI WGS metagenome assembly AMCI01 (sample SAMN01090643, study PRJNA158313) | gut metagenome
ATGCATACATCTTTTGGGAAACTATCTGCAAGTTGAAAAGGAGATAGCGATTCTCCCGAATGGTATCATACTAATTGTTATATGGTTGATTATTATACAATTATTTTCTATACATGAACTTTACATTATTAGTAACCGTCTTGCTGACGGCCATCTGTTTTGTAGGATTGGTAATAGCAATTTCCAAAGCTATTTCCCCCCGTTCATACAATCCACAAAAAATGGAGCCTTATGAATGTGGTATTCCTACACGAGGTCGTTCATGGATGCAATTCAAGGTAGGATATTACCTTTTTGCCATCTTGTTTTTAATGTTTGAAGTAGAAACGGTGTTTCTGTTCCCATGGGCAGTAACCGTTAAAGAAACCGGTCCGCAAGCCTTGCTGGCCATTGCTTTCTTCTTCTTTATTTTAGTGCTGGGACTAGCCTACGCCTGGCGGAAAGGAGCTTTGGAATGGAAGTAACCAAAAAACCGAAAATCAAATCAATTCCCTATGAAGAATTCAAAGACAATGAAACGCTCGAAAAGATTGTACAGGAATTGAATGAAGGTGGTGTAAATGTAATTGTGGGTGCCTTAGACGATTTGATTGATTGGGGACGTAGCAACTCCTTATGGCCGTTAACTTTCGCCACCAGCTGTTGCGGAATTGAATTTATGTCAGTCTGTGCAGCTAGATACGACATTGCACGTTTTGGCTTTGAAGTGACACGTAACAGTCCACGACAAGCTGATGTCATTTTGGTGAGCGGAACAATCACACATAAGATGGCTCCTGTGCTGCGTCGGTTATATGATCAAATGGCCGACCCGAAATATGTAGTTGCCGTAGGCGGATGTGCTGTCAGTGGAGGACCGTTCCGTAAATCCTACCACGTGGTACAGGGAGTAGATCAAATTTTACCGGTGGATGTATATGTACCCGGATGCCCGCCACGCCCCGAAGCATTCCTTTATGGTATGATGCAACTGCAACGCAAAGTTAAAGTAGAAAAATTCTTTGGCGGTGTGAATCGCAAGGAGAAACCATCGCAAGAAGCAAAGTAAAATGGAAGAACAAATAGTATATATACAACCACAGGACCTGCACACAAAGATGCTACACCTGTACAACGAACAGCACATGGATTTTCTGGAAAGTCTAACCGGTATGGACTGGGGACTTTCTGAAGAAACTGACACTCCTGATACTCTCCGCGGACTAGGAATAGTTTACCACTTGGAATCTACCGTCAGCGGACAAAGAATCACAGTCAAGACATCAACTCTGAACCGCGACACTCCTGAAATACCTTCTGTAACAGACATTTGGAAAGGTGCAGAACTTCCAGAGCGCGAAGTATTTGACTTTTTCGGTATTGTTTTCATCGGCCATCCCGACATGCGCCGTCTTTTTTTACGCAACGACTGGGTGGGCTATCCCTTACGCAAAGACAATGATCCAGCCCAAGAGAATCCATTGCGTATGACCAATGAAGAGACGTTGGACACCACTTATGAAATTAAAAAGAAAGAAGATGGTAGCATCAGCGGAGAAGAAACTGTATTGTTCGGTGATGATGAATACGTGGTTAATATCGGTCCACAACACCCTGCCACCCATGGCGTACTTCGATTCCGTGTATCACTTGAAGGTGAGAATATCCATAAAATTGACGTAAACTGCGGATATATCCATCGAGGCATCGAAAAGATGAACGAAAGCCTCACCTATCCGCAAACTTTGGCATTAACCGACCGTTTAGATTATCTGGGAGCCATGCAAAACCGCCATGCCCTATGCATGTGCATCGAAAAAGCCATGGGCATTGAGGTCAGTGAACGTGTAAAAGTGATACGCACCATCATGGACGAATTGCAACGAATTGATTCACACATTCTTTTCTTCGCATGTCTATGTCAAGACTTAGGAGCAACCACAGCTTTCCTCTACGGATTCCGTGACCGCGAAAAAGTGCTCGACATCTTCGAAGAGACCTGCGGCGGACGACTGATTCTGAATTATAACACCATAGGAGGTGTACAAGCTGACCTGCACCCCAACTTTATACACCGAGTCAAAGAGTTCATCCCCTATATGCGACAGAATCTGAAAGAATATCACGATATCTTTACCGGTAATATCATTGCTCAACAGCGTCTGAAAGGTATTGGCGTGCTGAGTCGTGAAGATGCCATCGCTTTCGGAGCCACCGGCGGTACAGGCCGTGCCAGCGGATGGGCTTGCGACGTACGGAAACGTATGCCCTATGCTGCCTATGACAAAGTGAACTTCAAAGAAATCATACGCACAGAGGGAGACTGTTTTGCTCGCTACATGATTCGTATGGATGAAATTCTGGAAAGTCTCAGCATCATTGAACAGCTCATCGACAACATTCCTGAAGGTCCATATCAAGAAAAGATGAAACCCATCATACGCGTACCGGAAGGGGCTTGGTACACTGCCGTAGAAGGTAGCCGCGGAGAATTCGGTGTTTATCTGGAAAGCAAAGGCGACAAAACCCCTTACCGTCTGCACTACCGTGCTACCGGACTTCCACTGGTGGGAACCATCAACACCATCACACGTGGAGCCAAGATTGCCGACCTCATCGCCATTGGCGGAACGTTGGACTATGTAGTGCCTGATATTGACCGATAATAATTATTCATTGAAAAGAAAGACAATATGTTTGATTTTAGTACAGTAACCAGTTGGATACATCAGATGCTGACTTCGGTCATGTCCGAAGGCCTTGCCATCTTTTTAGAATGTGTGGTGATAGGCGTTTGCATTGTACTCATGTATGCCATCCTCGCCATACTACTTATTTATATGGAGCGTAAAGTCTGCGGATTCTTCCAGTGCCGATTAGGACCCACCCGCGTAGGTCCTTTCGGAAGTCTGCAAGTGATTTGCGATGTATTTAAAATGCTCACCAAAGAAATCTTCAATCCAAAAGGTGCCGACCAGTTTCTCTATAACCTAGCCCCTTTCATGGTACTCATCGCCTCTTTTCTGACTTTTGCCTGTCTGCCGATGAACAAAGGTCTGGAGGTGCTGGATTTTAATGTAGGAGTATTCTTCCTGCTTTCAGCCAGTAGCATTGGTGTAGTCGGCATCTTGCTGGCAGGATGGAGTTCCAACAACAAATTTTCACTGATTGGAGCCATGCGAAGCGGTGCTCAGATTATCAGCTATGAATTGTCAGTGGGCATGAGCATCCTTACCATGATAGTACTCACCGGAACCTTGCAAATGTCTGAAATTGTAGCCAGCCAAGCCGACGGATGGCTCATTTTCAAAGGTCATTTTCCGGCCTTGATTGCCTTTATCATTTATCTGATAGCTGGAAATGCCGAATGTAACCGTGGTCCTTTCGACCTCCCGGAAGCGGAAAGCGAACTAACAGCCGGTTATCACACAGAATATAGCGGTATGCATTTCGGATTCTATTACCTGGCAGAATATTTGAACCTCTTTATCGTGGCCGCTATCGCTGCCACCATCTTCTTAGGAGGCTGGATGCCTCTGCACATTCCCGGATTAGAAGGATTCAATCACATCATGGACTTCATTCCAGGCTTTCTTTGGTTCTTTGGGAAAGCCTTTTTCGTGGTATTTCTTATGATGTGGATGCGTTGGAGCTTCCCCCGTCTTCGTATTGACCAGATTTTGAAACTAGAGTGGAAATATCTCGTACCCCTATCCATGGTCAATCTTATACTGATGAGCCTCATCGTAGTCTTCGGATTACATTTTTAAAACGACAAGAAAGATATGAAAGATAATAACAGTTATTTCGGAGTTTTTTTCCGCGGAGTCAAAAGTCTGAGCATCGGACTGAAGACTACTATGAAAGAATTCTTCACCAAAAAAGTTACCGAGCAATACCCCGAAAACCGGAAAGAGCTACACATGTTCGACCGTTTCCGCGGAACACTCACCATGCCACACAATGAACAGAACGAGCATCATTGCGTGGCTTGCGGCCTGTGCCAGATGGCCTGTCCAAACGGCAGCATTCATGTTGTCAGTGAAACCGTAACCACCGACGATGGGAAAAAGAAAAAAAGACTGGTCAAATACGAATACAACCTGGGGTCCTGCATGTTCTGCCAACTCTGCGTCAATGCCTGTCCACACCATGCCATTACTTTCGACCAAGAATTTGAACATGCCGTATTCGACCGTTCCAAACTGATTCTCACATTGAATCACCCCGGAAGCAAAGCGGCCAGTGCCAAATAAACAATGAGATAAATCCTAAATAATATAAATATGGAACTAACACTCGAAACAGTTGTATTTTATTTTCTGGCGGCATTTATCACCGTTTTCTCTATACTTACGGTAACTACCAAACGTATGGTACGTTCCGCCACCTACCTGTTGTTCGTGCTTTTCGGCACAGCCGGTATCTATTTCCTGCTGGGATACACCTTTTTGGGGTCTGTCCAGATTATGGTCTATGCCGGCGGTATTGTGGTGCTCTATGTATTCTCCATTCTGCTCACCAGCGGTGAAGGAGACATCACCAGCAAACTTGGCACCGGACGTTTTCTCGCAGGTCTTGGCACTACAGCAGCCGGTGCCCTCATTGTGCTGTTTATCACGTTGAAACATAAATTTTTGGCCACACTCCATGTAGCTCCTGTAGAAATAAACATTCACACCATCGGACACCAGTTGCTCAATGGTGATAAATACGGCTACCTGCTTCCCTTCGAAGCCATCAGTATCCTGCTGCTGGCTTGTATCGTAGGAGGTCTGATGATAGCCAGAAAACGATAACTTCCTCTAAAAAACAAAGAAAGATATGATACACATGGAATATTACCTCATCGTGTCGGCCATCATGTTCTTTGCCGGCATTTATGGGTTCTTCACACGTCGGAATACATTGGCTATTCTAATCTCCATAGAACTGATACTGAATGCCACCGACATCAACTTTGCCGTGTTCAACCGCTTCCTCTTCCCCGATGGACTGGAAGGATATTTCTTCACCCTCTTTTCCATCGCCATTTCGGCAGCAGAAACAGCTGTGGCCATTGCCATCATGATCAACATCTACCGCAACATCCGCAGCATTCAGGTAAACCGACTGGACGAAATGAAATGGTAACCCAACTATCAATCTGTAACTCACAAAGAATATGGAATATACAATACTCATTCTACTGCTTCCCATGCTTTCTTTTCTCATTTTGGGATTAGGAGGCAAATGGATGTCGCACCGCACCGCCGGACTTATCGGTACAGCAGTACTGGGCGTAGTCACAATACTCTCCTACCTCACTGCTGCGACCTATTTCGGTTCTCCCCGTCTGGAAGACGGTACCTATGCTACCCTGATGCCCTACAATTTCCTCTGGCTTCCTTTTACAGAAACCTTGAGCATTGATTTGGGCATTCTGATTGACCCCATTTCCACCGTCATGCTGATTGTTATCAGCACCGTATCGCTGATGGTACACATCTACTCCTTCGGCTATATGAAAGGTGAAACCGGATTCCAGCGCTACTATGCCTTCCTCTCACTTTTCACCGTATCCATGTTAGGGCTGGTCGTAGCCACCAACATCTTTCAGATGTACCTATTTTGGGAACTGGTCGGTGTATCATCGTATCTGCTCATCGGCTTCTACTACACCAAGCCGGCAGCCATATCAGCATCCAAGAAAGCATTCATCGTGACCCGCTTTGCCGACCTCGGCTTTCTGATTGGTATTCTGGTCTATGGTTACTATGCTGGTACTTATACCTTTACACCCGACCAAATGACTCTACTGAAAGGCAGTGCGATGATTCCGCTGGCATTGGGTCTGATGTTCATTGGTGGTGCCGGAAAAAGTGCCATGTTCCCGTTGCACATCTGGCTTCCCGATGCCATGGAAGGTCCTACGCCTGTCAGTGCCTTGATACATGCCGCCACCATGGTTGTGGCCGGAGTCTATCTGGTAGCCCGCATGTTTCCACTCTTCATCGGTTACGCTCCCGACGTACTGCATATCGTAGCCTATGTGGGAGCCTTTACCGCCTTCTATGCAGCCGGTGTGGCCTGCGTACAAAGTGACATCAAGCGCGTACTCGCCTTTTCCACCATTTCCCAAATCGGATTCATGATGGTAGCCTTGGGAGTCTGCACCTCGACCGACCCTCATCACGGCGGTTTAGGCTATATGGCAGGAATGTTCCACCTTTTCACCCATGCCATGTTCAAAGCCCTGCTTTTCCTGGGTGCAGGAAGCATTATTCACGCAGTCCACAGCAATGAGATGAGTGCCATGGGCGGCTTGCGGAAATATATGCCCATCACCCATATTACCTTCCTCATCGCCTGTCTGGCCATCGCCGGCATTCCCCCGTTCTCGGGATTCTTTTCCAAAGATGAAATTCTGACCGCCTGCTTCCGGTTCAGTCCGGTGATGGGTTGGGTAATGACCATTATTGCCGGTATGACAGCCTATTATATGTTCCGCCTGTACTACGGTATCTTTTGGGGAACTGAAAACCAACCCTTGCATACCGAGCACACTCCCCATGAAAGCCCGTTGAGCATGACGTTCCCGCTGATGTTTCTGGCAGCCGTCACCCTTGTAGCAGGCTTCCTACCTTTCGGTGAAATGGTATCTGCCAACGGTCAAGCCTATATCATCCATCTTGACCGGCAAGTAGCATGTACCAGTATCCTGGTAGCCGTCATCGCCATTGCCTTGGCCACCTACATCTATGCTCGCGACAAACAACCTGTAGCCGATGCCCTGGCACGCCGTTTCCAGGGATTGTGGACAGCAGCCTATCACCGCTTCTACATTGATGAAATCTATCAATTTATCACCCACAAAATCATCTTCGGATGCATCTCCCGCCCTATCGCCTGGTGGGACCGCCACGTAGTAGACGGGACCTTCAACTTCCTGGCATGGAGCACCGAGGCTGCCAGTGACGAAATCCGCGACCTGCAAAGCGGACACATCCAGCAATATGCCTTTGTCTTCCTACTGGGAGCTTTGGGATTGATTTTATTATTAGTATTCTAAAAGAAAAGACTTATGAATTTCTTATCACTATTCGTACTTATCCCGCTACTGATGCTGCTAGGCTTATGGCTTAGCAGAAACGTGGCACAAATCCGCACCGTGATGGTAAGCGGAGCCTCCGCCTTGCTGGCAACGGCTGTCGCACTTACCATCCTCTATATTCAGGCCCGTCAGGGAGGCGACACAGCCCAGATGCTGTTTTGTGCAGACCTACCTTGGTACCCGGCTCTCCATATCCACTATTCCGTCGGTGTAGACGGCATCTCAGTAGCCATGCTACTACTGTCCGCCATCATCGTATTCACAGGCACCTTCGCTTCCTGGCGGCTGCAACCCTTGACCAAAGAATATTTTCTATGGTTCACCCTGCTTTCACTGGGAGTATTCGGTTTCTTTATCTCTACCGACCTCTTCACCATGTTCATGTTTTATGAAGTGGCCCTCATCCCCATGTACCTGCTTATCGGAGTCTGGGGTAGCGGACGTAAAGAATACTCAGCCATGAAGCTCACCCTCATGCTGATGGGCGGTTCAGCCTTCCTGCTGATTGGCATCCTGGGCATTTACTACGGTTCCGGAGCCACCACCATGAACCTTCAGGAAATCGCAGCCCTGCACAATATACCGGTTGAACAACAACGCATCTGGTTTCCGCTGACCTTTCTAGGCTTCGGTGTGCTGGGAGCCCTCTTTCCTTTTCATACTTGGAGTCCCGACGGTCATGCTTCCGCCCCTACCGCTGTATCTATGCTGCATGCAGGTGTACTGATGAAACTGGGAGGCTACGGCTGCTTCCGCATTGCCATGTACCTCATGCCTGAAGCAGCTCAGGAATTAGGATGGATATTTCTGATTCTCACCGGTATCTCAGTAGTTTATGGTGCCTTCTCAGCCTGCGTACAGACCGACCTCAAATACATCAATGCCTATTCATCCGTATCCCACTGCGGACTGGTGATCTTCGCCATTCTGATGATGAATCAGACTGCCTGCACCGGAGCCGTGTTACAGATGTTGAGCCATGGCTTGATGACAGCACTCTTCTTCGCCTTGATCGGTATGATTTACGGACGCACTCACACCCGCGACGTACGCGAGCTGAACGGACTGATGAAAATCATGCCTTTTCTCTCTGTATGCTACGTCATAGCCGGTCTGGCCAACCTCGGTCTTCCCGGACTAAGCGGATTCATTGCTGAAATGACCATCTTCAACGGAGCTTTCCAACATGCCGACACTTTCCACCGCGTATGGACAGTCATCGCCTGCTGTAGCATCGTGATTACTGCGGTCTATATCCTTCGACTGGTAGGCAAGATACTCTACGGAACATGCACCAATCCTCACCATCTGACCCTGACCGATGCCACCTGGGACGAACGCACGGCAGTTATCATCCTGATAGTCTGTGTAGCTGCCCTCGGTATGGCACCCTGGTGGATGAGCCACTTGATTAGCGAAAGCGTACTTCCGGTAACGAATCTATTTTAATGTATCATTCTCAATTTTCAAAGATATATGGATTATACACAATTCCTAGTAATGAAAGAAGAACTATCACTGATGCTAGTGATCGTGATACTCTTCATTGCCGACCTTTTCATGAGCCCTGATGCCCATAAAAAGAGCGGACAACCCGTGCTGGATACCATGCTTCCTGTTCTGCTGCTGGGCATCCACACCCTGATAACCATCGTCCCCGGACCGGTAACAGAAGCTTTCGGAGGCATGTACTACAATTCACCCATCCAGCACATTGTAAAGTCCATCCTCAGCATTGGAACCCTGATTGTATTTCTGATGGCGCATGAATGGATGAAACTGCCCGACACACACATCAAGCAAGGAGAATTCTACTTCCTCACCCTCTGCACCCTGCTGGGTATGTACTTCATGATTTCAGCCGGTCACTTCCTGATGTTCTTCATCGGACTGGAAACCGCCAGCATCCCGATGGCCACCCTCGTAGCCTTCGATAAATACCGCCATCATTCCGCTGAAGCCGGTGCAAAATACATTCTGAATGCCCTCTTCTCAAGCGGTCTGTTGCTATATGGACTCTCGCTGATTTACGGAGCTACCGGAACCCTCTATTTTGTCGACCTTCCGACTTTGCTGAAAGCCGAACCCCTACAAATCATGGGCTTCGTCTTCTTCTTTTCCGGTATGGGCTTCAAAATCTCACTCGTACCCTTTCACCTGTGGACTGCCGATGTCTATCAGGGAGCTCCCAGTACAGTAACCGCCTATCTTAGCGTCATATCCAAAGGCTCCGCAGCCTTTGTACTGATGGCCATCCTCTTCAAAGTCTTTGCCCCGCTGGCAGCACAATGGCAGGAAGCCCTTTTCTGGGTCATCATAGCCTCTATTACCCTGGCCAACCTGTTTGCCGTACGTCAGGAAAACCTGAAACGTCTGATGGCATTCTCCAGTATCTCGCAGGCAGGCTATATCATGCTGGGTGTCATCAGCGGTACCTCACAAGGTATGACTGCCCTGGTTTATTACGTTCTGATCTACCTGTTTGCCAACCTCAGCGTATTTACCGTTATCACCATTGTAGCGCTACGCTCACACAAGTTCAACTTGGCCGAATACAACGGACTCTACAGCACCAATCCCAAGTTGGCTTTCTTAATGACATTAGCGCTCTTCTCATTGGCAGGCATTCCGCCCTTTGCCGGCTTTTTCTCAAAGTTCTTTATCTTTGCAGCAGCCTTCCACAGCGGATTCCACCTGTTGGTATTCATTGCATTGATCAACACAGTCATCTCCCTCTACTATTATCTGAAGATTGTGAAAGCCATGTACATCAATCCAAATGAAGAGCCCATTGCTCCGTTCCGCAGCGACAACTATACACGGGCTAGCCTAACGATTTGCACCCTGGGCATCGTGCTGCTCAGTCTGGCAAGCGTAGTATATGAAAGTATTGATACATTCTCGTTTGGAATGTAAAAGCACAGCCGACTACATAGCTCTACGCAAGCAATTGCGCGAAAACATGTAGCCGGCTGATAATATAAACTAACCTCCTTGATATCAAAGATTTATAAAGAAGGAGAGAAATAACCTCCCAGCAATCCCTCTCCTTCAAAAATTCTTATTTCTTTATATTCTTTAATGTTACCATATAAAATATCAAAAAACAAATATACGAGAGCAACATTAATATAAACGAAACAACACTAAGTTCACCAATAACTTTCATATAAACAGCTAACAAAAATATGAAACTGTTAATCGCCAACAAGATATTAATGAATGAAAGAAAAGAGTCCATTAACTTTGATGAATAGTAAGTTGTGGGAATGGGAATCCGATACCCTCTTTATTAAAGGTAGCATAAATTTTCTTCTGAGTATCGAAGAACACTCCCCAATAATCACTGTTCTTCACCCATACGCGAATGGTTACATTCACACTGCTGGCATCCAAGGCACCTAATGCAATAAACGGAGCCGGAGTTTTCAAAATTCGGCTGTCAGCCTCCAAAATTTTAGTAACTACTTGCTCCACTTTCTCCATGTTCTCCCCATATTCCACACCGATTGTCCAGTCTACACGACGAGTAGCTTCCTGACTGTAATTAATGACCGTACCGCTACTCAATGAACCGTTAGGAATGTAAATCACCTTATTATCGGCCGTAACAAGCACAGTATGAAAAATCTGAATGGAACGAACGGAACCGGATACACCCTGACTTTCAATCCAATCGCCTACTTTATAGGGTCGCAGCAACAGCACAATAATACCACCGGCAAAGTTAGAAAGATTGCCGGATAAAGCCATACCTACAGCCACACCGGCAGAAGCCAGCAACGCTGCAAAAGAAGTGGTATCTACACCCAGTTTACCTACCACAGCCACCGCCAATAAGATGGTAAGCAGAATATTGGTCATACTCTTTACAAAAGTCTGTATTCCCAAATCTATCTTCCGGCTTTCCAACACACGGGCCAAGAGTCTCTTGATAAAGGAAATCAGCGCACGTCCAATAACAAAAATCAGAATGGCACCGATAATCCTACCTCCGGCACTTACTCCCCAGTCTATCAACTGCTGGATCAGAATCTGAAGTTTATCCAATCCGTTGCCCGACGCCTCAGCGGTGTGTTTGACAACCTCCTTCCCCGCTTCTTGAGCAGCTACCGCTGCCATCATTAAAAATAAATTCATAGTTTAAAAGTTTATAGTTTAAAATAAAGAAACGCAAAGTTACAAAATTTCCGGCAAAACATAGGCTTTTCTTGTATATCGACATACTGAAAAGCGCACAAAAAAAGAAGGTGCATCACATTTTACGACACACCTTCTCTCTAAAATAAATTTATTTATTCAACAAAAATCGGATGTTCCAATTTTTCTATAGTAAACCCTCCAGTTGTACCTACAATCTTACCGGTTGCATCAGGTATATCATGTCCTGAAATTTG
>AMCI01001547.1_pt1 | contig 11392 bp, 7 predicted proteins | sample 419838 | NCBI WGS metagenome assembly AMCI01 (sample SAMN01090643, study PRJNA158313) | gut metagenome
ATTTCCAACTGAGGGACAGGAAATCCTCCCATTGAACTTTCATCATCAATACAGGAAGATAATCCACACGCTAACAAAAGAGAAGCCAATGCAAGTATCTTAATTTTCATACTCATTTCTGTTAAAATTTTACAAGTTATAATTTAGGTTCTCCCTTAGGCCAAATTAAATCAGTAGAATGATCCTTATACATAGCCATCAAAATACGCATCATGAAAGTACGATAAAAGGCCATCGGCCCCCCATTCTTCTCGGCATGAACAAAATAATGTCCATAGCGTTCAATCATTTCCTTATACGTATCAGGGTTCAATTTAGGAGCTAACTCATAGAAATATTTGAAAAACAGCTGCGCATTTTCAAACGTATATTCAGGAAAGGGAGCATAATCTACCCACCATTCGGGTCTGACAGTTGGGCGAATATCCGAATAGGTAATCTGAAACTGATTCTGACCTACCGAACGAAGGTCCTCGTTTTCACCGATTTGCAGCAACAGCGTAAACGCCTGCTGCTGCAATGCTACGTCCTCTCGCAACAATTTAACTTTCACAACAGAGTTAATAGCATTGGCCGGAAGCACTGCCGATTCAATAATATAATGCTTACCCTCCACCATCGTCGTTTTGTCCTGAACAGGATTCAGTTCAATCCGACGCTCACGATTGGCCGGCATTCCCATCAACGTAACAGGAATCTCAACCATATAAAAATCATCTGGATTATAATTAAAAGCATACTCTATAGAGGTAGCCGGATTATTCTTTGCATCTACATATTCAAAGAACACTGAATCCTTCTGCCCCGTATCATAAAGCGGATAATCTTCGTCGGTGCAAGCAGCCATCGATGCTGCCAAAACAGTCCAACCAATGAATTTTGCAATCTTCTTCATTTTATCTTACAGCTTTAAGTTCTTATTAATTTCGATATTCAAATTCTTCTTCCGGAATAGGAAGCACATAAATTTTATCATTTCCCGGAATATCTCTGGATTCCGCATTCGATTGAATCGTGCGGTTCAAACGCTTCATGTTAAACCATAACTGACCTTCCCCGTAGAGTTCCTTATGATATTCATTGTAAATAATCTCACTGGTCAGTTCTACGTTCTGCTGAGATAGTTTTCCCAATCCGCGAGACGAAATTTCATCATCAAAATACTTCAAGGCCAAATCTTTATTGGTGTTGAGTAAAGCCTCAGCGGCAATAAGATACATTTCAGAAGCATGCATCAGTGTCACCCCCGTAATCAGATTCTGTCTGTGATCAGGCACCTGATTCTCGATAGCATACACATCAACCAGCTTCAAACACTTCACAATCTGGTTAGAAGAAGTAAAATGTCCATCCAGACGATAATCTTGCGACTGAGCAGGCACATTCTTCTTATACACCTTCGTATATGAATCATACGAAGACTCCTTGTAAGGGTTGAACGAGCCATACGAATTATAATTATAAAGATACCTTTCAGCCGTCTTTTGGTAAGAAGTAGAATAAACACCGAAAATCGTTTCTTTAGGAGAAATCGTACCTGCCAGATAATCCTTGATTTCAGTGCAGTCCACCAGCGGGAACTTACCGCTCTTAATCACACTTTCTGCATACTCACCCGCTTTCTTCAAATCCTCTCCGGCCTTACCCTGACTCTTCATCCAATATACACGGGCAAGTAGAGCACGAACGGCATAGAGATTGAAATGCGTTTCCTGATAGTTAAGAAAACGATGATAATTCGTATCATTACGCGGATACACAATAAGCGTTTCCTGGTCTTTCAGCAAACCTTCAGCTTCGGTTAGGTCGGCAATGATTTGGCTATACACCTCACCCACTGTAAAGAAAGGCTTCACCACCGGATCGTAAGTTTTCACATACGGAATCCCCTGCTTGCTTTCGTCAATCGGTGCAAACAGACGAAGCAGATCGAAATGCAGCAAAGCACGAACACCCAACATTTCACCCTTATAATAATTGTACAAAGGCAAAGAAGCAGGCGACCAATTCTCCAGTTGATTCAAAATATTGTTGGCATAACCAATCGTTTGATAGGCACTGCCCCACACATCGGTAAACAGGCTTTTCGTATCCGCATCACTCTCATAATCATACTTAGCCAACTTGCTAATCATTTCATTGCCCGACTGCAAATTCTGCGCCAGCACTTCCGTAATGCCCCAAAGCATATCCTTACCATATAAGGATTCTTTTTGCAATGTGCCATACACGCCATAGATGGCACCCTCAAAACCTTTCGCATCTTTAAAAAGTTCTCTTTCCAACTTTTCGGCCTTCGGACGGACATCGAGAAAATCATCACACGAAGCCATCGACAAGGCGAAGATGCAGCAGATTGCTATATTTAAAATTTTCATATTGATAGTCTCCTAATTAAAATGTAACACTGAGTGAGAAATTAACACTACGGCTGAACGGATAGGAAGTACCCCGCTCATACTTCGCACTGGTGAGACGGAACAAATCCTCTGTTCCGACTCCAACATACAATTTCTGAGCATGAATTTTCTTCGCCCATACGTCGGGCACGTTGTACTGGAAAGTCAAGCTTGAGAACCAGAATTCATTGTCTTTCTCCACAAAGCGATCGGTATGGTTGAAAGTTTTTCCGCCATCCTTTGCAATATTCAAATAAGGCTTCAAATCGCCCGGCTTCTGCCAACGTTCAGTAAAGGCACGCACATCCACATTCTTCTGCGGATTGATATTTTCCACCTTTGAAGCGCGGGTAGAATTATACACATCGCCGCCAAAGCGGTAAGAGAAATTCATGCTCAACGAGAATTGCTTGTAGATAAGCATCGAAGAAATGCTTCCCTGCAACTTCGGAGCAGTATCGCCCACTTTTACTTTATCTTTGGCATCATAGGTATAAGTATAAGTACCGTCTTTCTTTATGAAAATTTCCTTGCCTGATGCCGGGTCGATACCAGCCGAACGAACCGCATAGATAGAAGAAGGAGATTCTCCTTCACGATACTCAAAACGAGGTGCGGCCAAATGATTAGCCGTAGCATTGTTGTCGTTCATACGCTTCAAAGCATCAGAGATTTCTTTGATTTTGGTCTTTGAGTGCAATCCGTTGACAGAAAGGTTCCATTCCCAGTCACGCGTGCGGATAATTTTTCCCCAGAGAGAGAATTCAAAACCTTTGCTTTCCTGCGAACCAAGGTTGTTCTTCACAGAAGTGGTACCCGAAGAAGGCGGCAACGACATATCAATCAGCATATCATCAGTCAATTCACGGTAATAATCGAAATTTACGTTCATGCGGTCGCCAAAGAAAGAAGACGTGAGACCGATATTCAGCTTCTTCGTTGTCTGCCAAGTCAGGTCGGGATTGGACATCGTCAAAGGAATGGCACCCACACCGGCATAATGCAAATAATCAGAAGAGAATTTATAAGTCGTCACAGCCTGATAAGCATCAAACTTCACGCTACCAGTGAAACCATAGCTACCACGCAGACGGAAGGTATTGATCCAACCCAAATCCTTGATGAAATCTTCATTGTGAAGATTGTATCCCAAACCAGCCGACCAGAACGGAGCATAGCGGTTGTCTTCGCCAAACTTAGACGAACCAGACAGACGATAGGAACCATCAACGATATAGCGGTTTTTCCACACAAAGTTACCGGCAACAAACATACCCACACTGGCAGCAATATCTTCACTACCGCCCGGCATGTTTTGAGAATAATTAGTAGCATATACAATGTCAGACAAATCATCGGAAAGGAAACCGGTAGCCTCCACAAAACGAGAGTATGATTTGGAACGCTTGATTTCACCACCCACATTCACCGTCAGCATCGTGCCTTCATCATCAAAGTTATGAATCCAGTTACCCACCAACTTAGTAGCCCATTCATCGGTGCCCTGATTACCCAGCTGATAACTACCTTTCTGGTTCAACGCTGTAGTAGAAGCAAATAAATTGGACTCCGGAGAGATGTAATGATCGGTTGTTCCACGAGAAGTGCTGTACGAACCTTGTGCGGTGACATACAAATTCGGACGGAAATTGTAGCGTGCATCCAAAGATACCGTCTGCTTGCGGCTATTCGATTTATTGAAGCTACTCAGCGTAGCCTCATATAAAGGATTACCCATGGCATAAGACAACTGCGTACGATAGTTGCCCATTCCATCGTACGGAGAATCATATGGATTGGACTCACAATAGTCAGAGAATCGACCATAAGGAGAATCCTGCGATTTCAGTTCTTCGTGAGAAGCACGGAGCGTCAAAATCAACTTGTCCACTGCCCGGTAAGACAAATACACATTCATACCATAGCGAGAACGAGAGTCCCCCTTCATCACACCGGCCGTATTGCTATAATTACCTGTCACATTGTAATCCAGCCCTGCTCCGCGGCCAGAAACAGAGATAGAATGATCGTGAGAGAAACTGTTGCGCACAGGTTTGGAAATCCAGTCGGTATCCATACCCGAGCTAACCAGTTTCAATTTGTCATAGTAATCTTGATCAAGCGAACCGTCTTCTTTATCGTACAAGCCAGCCAAACGTTCCAGTTCGAGTTTCTGAGAAGCATTACAGAGATCATAGCTGCTGAGGTCGGCAAAGCTCACCTGCGGAGTGAACGTATAGCGCACACGCACCGGAGCCTGGCTCACCCGCTTGCGTTCGATAACAATGACACCATTAGCCGCATTTTCACCATAAAGAGCCGTAGCCGAAGCATCCTTCAGCACATCCACACGTTCGATGTCCTGCATATCAATGTCATACAAAGCCTGCAACGTTGTTTCCACCCCATCAATCACAATCAAGGGAGCATTCAGTCCCACTTCATTATTAGTAGCCAGTGAAGTCGTACTACGAATCACGAGATCTGGAATCTGGTTCGGATTCGAACCAGCTGCATTGTTTTGTGCAATAGTCATTCCCGGATCCAATGTAGACAAAGCCTGGAAAATATTGGTAGGCGAAATCTTCAGCAGTTCATCCGAAGTATACGTCTTGGCAGCCCCCGTAAAAGTCTGTTTCGAACGGGTAAAGAAACCATTGACCACCACTTCATCCAGCTGTGAGCTGTTGCGGAGCGTTACATCGCGTGTCAGCCACTGCTCTCCTTTACCTACGGCAAACTCCTGCGTTTCCATACCTATATAAGAATAGGTCACCTTACAGGCATCATTGGGAATGGTAAGTGTGTACTTGCCATCGATGTCGGTCACAGCATAATACTTGGAGTCCTTGATATAGACATTTACCCCCGGAAGGCCAGCTCCCTCTTCATCGACCACCGTTCCCTTCAAGGTACGGATTGGTTTGCTGCGCTCCAATGTTACAAAATTGCCTTCCACCTTATAAGTAAAAGCCGTTTTCTTCATCACGCGCGACAGCACTGACCACACCGATTCGTTTGTGCAACGAACCGAAACAGGAGGAATGTCTTCAAGCGCTCTTACATCGTAAATGAAGTTCAATCCAGACTGCTGTTCTACTGCATCCAAAAAATCTTTCACAGTTACTTTCTCAAGCCGTAACGAGATGTTCACAGCCTTTTGAGCCATCACATCCTGCCCTCCAGAAAATAACAGAAAGAAGACCATGCACAGGCCTGACAACACATGGCCTGTTGTTTTCTTTACTTTTTCCATTTCAATCAGAATTTAATTAGTACTCAAGTCATATTTCCTCTCTCCATTTTTTACAAATATTTAGTTAATCTTATTTCACTAAATATTTGTATACATTTTAAATAATTATTCAAAAACGAAGACGATGGCAAATATATAAACTATTTCATTAAAAAAAGAATGTTTTTATTATAAAAAATAAACTTTTTATATCAAAACTCTATTTTACAATCGTTCGCTGTCTACCAAAAACTTGTTAATAGAGTCGGACTATAGTATTAAAGAAACAAAAAAAACAGAGAGAACGAGAAGAGACGGCGCTACGATTCACATCGTAGCACCGCAACAACACAAACACAAAATAAAACACGACAAAACTACTATGCAACTCCCCTGTTATACCGGGGAAGCATATTCACTTACCTGCCTATATTCACATACGTGCAAGCAGTTTATCAGGTGAGTTGCATATATACAACATTTCAGTTGAAGAAAAAGTTCATTTTAAAATAGATTTTTTTTATTTTTTCTTTCGGAAGTCACGCAAAAAACTTTCTGTCAGCCAGTTGGACAAAGCCTGACGATTGGAATTAATCACCAGCCGACGCTGGTCAAACGAATTCTGGATATTACCCAGTTCTACAAACACAGAAGTAGGCAACGTATGAGAAAGCACATAAAGATTACGCCCGCTGACTGTACCCGAGAATCCGCGGTTGGGCTGATGTTTGCCATACTTAGACTCGAACGTATCTTTCATCTGCTGCGCCAAGTGTTTACTATCCGCTTTCTTAGTGGCATGATAAAAAAAGACATCCGTCTGTTTGCCCCTGCTACGGCTGTCTACATGAATGAATATCGCTCTGCAATAAGCGTACTTCTTGCGGTCTTTCCGATACAGTTCGTTGATTTTATCACAGCGCTGCCGGAGCCTTGCCACCTGATTCAGAGGAATAGCCCCCCCCATACATGTTTCCCGCTTGCTGTTCGACAGATAACTGTCATCCCGGATGCCATCCTTTGCATCTTGAATAAGGATTCGGACTTCAGCACCCTCCTGCATCAAGTTGCGGGCCAGCCGCAAAGCAATGTCGTAAGCATATTCGTCTTCGTGCAGTTTATGTTTCCCAACTCGCCCGATGGCACCGGGATCGGGTCCCCCATGCCCACTCACTACATAAAAGCAAGCACCGGCCAAGCGGTTGGAGGTAACTTTGACATTAGCATAACGTTTTCCAAACAGCGGTTCGCGGACAACGTCACCCACCTTAGAAGCCGCCCTGCCGGCAGCAGACGAGCAAGCAGACGCTATTCCTGAAGGTGCAGCCGACGCATGTTTTACCGGTGGAATCACATAAGAAAAGCCCATTTTCAAAACAGGCTTCTTGCCAAACTTAGACTGATTCAACCGGATAAAATCATCGTAGTATTTCTTCGGCGAACGATTGTGTCTCAACAGAAAAGAAGCTATTCCTTCTCCTTCCTTGGGCTTAGCTTTCTGCTGGGCAAAGATTAGCGGAGCCGAAAGAAGAAATAATAAAAGTATATAGAGTTTTTTTTCATACCTATCACAATCTTTCTCTTTTTTAAGCGTATCATTTCACTCATAAACGGGACAAAATTACAATTATTTTCCCTACTTTTGTCCCACTATAACTTTTTTTTGACAATTAACTTTAAAACTTTATATCATTATGGCAAAACAATTTAAGCCTGAGACCCTGTGTGTACAAGCAGGTTGGGCTCCTAAAAAAGGTGAACCGCGCGTGTTGCCTATCTACCAAAGTACAACATTTAAATATGATACAAGCGAACAAATGGCTCGCCTCTTCGACCTCGAAGACAGCGGCTATTTCTATACCCGCCTGCAAAATCCGACAAACGATGCCGTAGCTGCTAAAATTGCCGCATTGGAAGGGGGAGTAGCAGCCATGTTGACATCGAGCGGACAAGCTGCCAACTTCTATGCCATCTTCAACATCTGCCAGGCGGGCGACCACTTCGTCTGCTCATCAGCTATCTACGGAGGTACGTTCAACCTGTTTGGCGTAACCATGAAAAAACTGGGCATCGATGTTACATTCATCAGCCCCGATGCCAGCGAAGAAGAAATTTCAGCTGCTTTCCGCCCCAACACCAAGTGTTTATTTGGCGAAACAATCTCCAATCCTTCGCTTGAGGTGCTCGACATTGAGAAGTTTGCCCGCATTGCTCACAGCCATGGGGTGCCCTTGATAGTGGACAATACTTTCCCCACTCCCATCAACTGCCGCCCGTTTGAATGGGGAGCGGATATTGTGGTGCACTCCACTACAAAATATATGGATGGACATGCTACCAGCGTAGGCGGATGCATCGTAGACAGCGGAAACTTCGACTGGAAAGCACATGCTGAAAAATTTCCGGGACTCTGCACACCGGACGAATCTTACCATGGCTTGACTTACTCAAAAGCCTTCGGCAAAGGAGCGTATATCACCAAAGCCACTGCCCAACTGATGCGCGACTTCGGCAGCATCCAAAGCCCGCAGAATGCGTTTCTGCTGAATTTAGGACTGGAGACACTGCACTTGCGCATGCCACAACACTGCCGCAACGCCCAACGGGTAGCCGAATATCTGTCGAAACATGACAAAGTGGCTTGGGTAAACTATTGTGGTCTGCCCGACAATAAATATTACGACTTGGCTCAAAAATACATGCCGAACGGTTCGTGCGGTGTTATCTCCTTCGGCCTGAAAGGCGGACGCGACGTTTCCATCCAGTTTATGGACTCACTGGAATTCATTGCCATCGTGACTCACGTGGCAGATGCACGTAGCTGTGTGCTTCACCCCGCCAGCCATACGCACCGCCAGATGACAGACGAACAGCTAATTAAAGCAGGGGTACGTCCCGATTTGATCCGCTTGTCGGTCGGTATCGAAAGCGCAGAGGATATCATTGCTGACATCGAACAGGCATTGAATAAATAACGGATAACTCATGCCCTGCATATATAAAAGTAAAATGTAGCCAAACGCTCTTTGAAAAGAAAACTACCCCTGTTACAGCTATCTGTGGCAGGGGTATATATTTAAACGAGCAGTTTTGCAGTTAACAATGACGTAAAAAATAGTTTTATTTACAGCCTGAAAAGGATAATACTCTTGTGCTAGAGAATTAATAGTTTTTACAACAAAAAGGCCACAAATCCTCAGTATTATTTTTAAATTTGCAAGTAATTGAACAAACTTACAGAAAAATAAAGTTATTATGGCTAAAATAAGCAAAGAAGCCGCATTGCTCTACCATTCACAGGGCAAACCCGGCAAAATAGAAGTGGTTCCCACCAAACCCTACAGCACACAAACCGACTTGGCACTGGCCTATTCACCCGGTGTAGCTGAGCCGTGTCTAGCAATAGAAAAGAATCCGCAAGATGCATATAAATATACTGCCAAAGGAAACCTGGTCGCTGTCATCTCCAACGGTACAGCCGTATTGGGACTGGGAGATATCGGTGCACTGAGCGGAAAGCCAGTAATGGAAGGTAAAGGATTGCTTTTCAAAATCTATGCCGGCATCGATGTGTTTGATATTGAAGTGAATGAAAAAGACCCTGAAAAATTCATTGCAGCAGTCAAAGCAATTGCACCTACTTTCGGCGGTATCAACCTCGAAGATATCAAGGCTCCTGAATGCTTTGAAATAGAACGCCGCCTGAAGGAAGAACTGGACATTCCGGTGATGCACGACGACCAGCACGGCACTGCTATCATCTCCAGTGCGGGTCTGCTCAATGCGTTGACTGTGGCCGGCAAAAAAATTGAAAATGTAAAAATCGTAGTCAACGGAGCCGGTGCATCGGCCGTATCATGTACCAAACTGTACGTTTCGCTGGGTGCACGGCTTGAAAACATTGTGATGCTCGACAGCAAGGGCGTCATCAGCAAAGCACGTACCGACCTCAACGAACAGAAGAAGTTCTTTGCTACAGACCGTACGAACATCCACACATTGGAAGAAGCCATCAAAGGAGCAGATGTATTCCTCGGATTGTCCAAAGGAAACGTCTTAAGTCAAGATATGGTGCGCAGCATGGCTTCTATGCCGATTGTATTCGCACTGGCAAACCCAACTCCAGAGATATCCTACGAAGACGCCATGGCTGCCCGTCCAGACGTACTGATGGCAACCGGACGTTCAGATTATCCGAACCAAATCAACAACGTAATTGGTTTTCCCTACATCTTCCGCGGTGCACTTGATACACATGCCACAGCCATCAGCGAAGAAATGAAAATAGCTGCCGTTCATGCCATTGCCAACTTAGCCAAGCAGCCGGTACCCGATGTGGTGAATGCAGCCTATCATGTAAACAACCTGACATTCGGACCCGAATATTTCATTCCCAAACCAGTAGACCCCCGTTTGATTACAGAAGTGTCTTGTGCAGTGGCCAAAGCTGCTATGGACAGCGGAGTGGCACGCATTGAAATCAAAGACTGGGATGCATACTGCGTTCACCTGCGCGAATTGATGGGATATGAATCCAAACTGACTCGCCAGTTGTATGACACAGCCCGCCGCAATCCGCAACGGGTTGTCTTTGCCGAAGGCATCCACCCCAATATGCTGAAAGCTGCCGTAGAAGCCAAATCGGAAGGTATCTGCCATCCTATTCTGCTGGGCAACGATGAAGCTATCGCCAAACTGGCCAATGAACTCGAGCTCAGCCTTGACGGCATTGAGATTGTAAACCTCCGCCATCCCGACGAATCATCCCGACGCGAACGCTATGCACGCATTCTAGCTGAAAAACGAGCACGTGAAGGCTTTACCTACGAAGAAGCCAACGACAAGATGTTTGAACGCAACTACTTCGGTATGATGATGGTGGAAACAGGAGATGCAGATGCCTTTATCACCGGCCTGTACACCCGATACAGCAACACCATCAAAGTGGCCAAGGAAGTTATCGGCATCCAGCCCGAATTCAAGTACTTCGGCACGATGCATATTCTGAATTCTAAGCGCGGTACATATTTCTTAGCAGATACGCTGATCAACCGACATCCGGAAACAGACACTTTGATAGACATTGCCAAACTAGCCGACAAGACCGTGCGCTTCTTTAATCATACTCCAGTGATGGCTATGCTGTCTTACTCCAACTTCGGTGCAGATACAACTGGAAGTCCAGTCAAAGTGCACGATGCTGTGAGCTATATGCAACAGGAATACCCCGAACTGGCTATAGACGGTGAAATGCAAGTCAACTTTGCCATGAACCGCGCTCTGCGCGATGCCAAATATCCCTTTACCCGTTTGAAAGGAAAAGACGTGAATACGTTGATTTTCCCCAATTTGAGTTCGGCTAATGCCGGATACAAATTACTACAGGCAATGGATCCCGATACAGAATTTATTGGTCCTATCCAAATGGGATTGAACAAGCCTATTCATTTCACCGACTTTGAAAGCTCTGTACGCGACATCGTCAACATTACCGCTGTGGCCGTAATCGATGCAATCGTAGACAAGAAGAAAAAGAGAGAAAAATGAAAAAAACTTTGTCGAAATCACAAATAGTCTGCATCAGTCTACTTTGGCTAGCGCTTTGCTATTTGGTACTAACCAAAGCAGAACGAATAGACGGAATAACTATCATTATGCTGACACTTTCAGCCCTTTTAGTTTTTATACCTGTCTATAAATCACTCAAAAAAAGATAAACAAGTATCCTTTTTACATAAAAAAATGCATAAATAATACA
>AMCI01001559.1_pt1 | contig 11353 bp, 8 predicted proteins | sample 419838 | NCBI WGS metagenome assembly AMCI01 (sample SAMN01090643, study PRJNA158313) | gut metagenome
ACTTGCTGATGATAGAGCCGTTGAACGCAAACCAGTCGAAAGTTTCATGCTTAAAAAGGTTACGATAAGTCTGTTCTGAGAAACAGCCATATCTGCCCAATTGGAGGAAGTTTATACGATCTGGGATGGCCATGAATAATTTCATGGTGTCCATGAACGCTTTTTCAAAAGGTTTGTGTATATTAGCAACTGATTTGAGAGCCGACAGGCACTCGGATTGGTATTGCATAAGGAGTGTTTCTTTAGTCATAATCAGAAGAGTTCAGAGACTTCTAATTTACTAAAAATCAACGAATTATGCAATACTTTTCTCCTTTGTTATCAGCAGGTTAGCACTTTTTTCTCAGCACATTTCTTCATGCTTAACCATTCGTTTTTGACAACATTTCAATGACCTCTTTAGTGTTTTCGAACCGACTTTTTCCGGTTCTATTGTTTAACTTTTAATTTTTCGGTAAAAAATTACCGAAGTATTGCCTTGACTGTATGTCCGTATAGGGATTGCTATACGTCTACAGTCAAGGAATACGTGTAAATAAGGGGAAGGCTCACAAACGGGTCAGATGTTTCCTTCCTTGGCTATTTTCCGATGCAACACTACTTCGTCGAGCAATTCGTCGGTCGAGATGCGGAGGAGGCGGATGCCGTTCGAACTCAGGATAAAATTCTTCAGTTGGTCGCGCTGCTCCTGACTGGGGTTCCGGTGGAAGCTGCATCCATCTACTTCCATGCAGAAATAGGGCTTCTTGGTGACGGTATTGTATACCAGGAAGTCGACGTGCGAGTAGGGACTGTCGATGAAGTCCCGTTCGACCGGGGTGGTATCGGCGTTCTTTTTGACCAACAATGACAACGGATAATGGCAGACGATGCCCCAATGGATATACTCCGGAATTTCGGGCAGTACCTTTTCCAACAAGTCGTAGACCAGGCATTCGGAGAGATGCTCGGAGATGCGATGAGGGTGACTGCGTTCATAGGCCAGCCGCTGTTCCGTATAGGGTTTGTAGAGTAGGTCGAACACGTTGTTCAGTTTGCTTTCCCCCACTTCAAAGTTCTGGTAGCGGATATAGTCGATGAGTTGCATCAAATTGCTTTGAGGCGGCAGTTCGTTACCGGTCAAAACCAGGGCAAAGTGTGACTTGGCCCGTGATACGGCGACATTCAGCAGTTCGGGATCGTCGATAAATGCATTGTAGTCATTGGCTACCATACTCATGACAATACTGTCGCATTCGCGTCCCTGGAATTTGTGGACGGTGCTGCACCGGTCGGTGTGGAAAGTTTCGTTGATGACTTTTGCCTGCTCTTTGTAGGGGGTGATGAAGCCCAGCGAATCGGGCAAAAGTAGCGAGTGGCGGTTGTCCAGGTCAATGCGGGCCGCAGGCGTTGATTGGCAGGCGGGCTCATCAGTCACAGTGACGGCCAGTCTCGGAAGAATTTCTCGGCGGATCACTTCCACTTCCCTGGGATTGCAGACGATGCGTTCGTGGCCCATCGGTTTCATGCGGATGGCTCTCAGCACATCCGGTTCACCGTGGTCGGACGTCATGGCAATCAGTTGGCCGTTGTAGAAATGCTGGTTGCAGAACTCGATGATGCGTGGGTGGCAACGGTAGTGTTCGCGCAGCAGGGTCTGGGGTACATCACGGAACAGCTCCATGCACGACGAAAGGAAACTTTTCTGACTGGTGCAGTAGGCCGAAGGAATTTCGTTCTGCGCCTCGATGTCCTGCAAGGCTCTTCGGTGCTCGTTCTTGACGATGTTGGGCAACTGCTTTTCGTCGCCTACTACGACGGCATTTCGGGCACACGAGAGGGCCAGCAAACCGCTGATGATATCTACCTGTGAGGCCTCATCGATGATGACATAGTCGTAAACGAAGCGGTTGTTGATGCAGTTGCGCGACGATTGAGTCGTGCTGAGCACGATGGGGTACTCTGCCAGAAACTCGCGGGTGCGTTTCTTGATGTCGATGGGGTCGTTGAAATGGGCCCGGGTCTTCCGGCGGAGTCGGGATTGGGCTACCTGGTGCTTCCAGTAGCGTTGCGACTGCTGGACGAGCTGTTTCAACATTTCCTGGCTATGGGTCTCGGCTAGCGTTTGTTCCAAAGCGGACTTCTCAGTCGTCAGTTCCTGGCTCCGGACGGTATAATAGGCCGCACGGAGTGCAGGGATGGCTTCTTCTGTTTTTTGTCGGAGGAAGGAATAGCTTTTCCATCCGTATTGCAGGAGCCATTTCAATCGGAAGAGCCAGGAAGGGATTGTCCCGGTTTCCCGCTGTTGCGAATAGTGCAGCAACAATCGAAGCAGGGCATCGGATGATTGCTGATACAGCCAAGGATACAGGGAAGCGGTTTCCGGATGATTGGTGGAATCAGGGCAGGCTGAACGGGACGGGTGCTCGGGCTGCGCAGGTTTGTCGGATGGGGCTGTAACGGGACCGTCGTGCTGTAGATAGTATTGTTGCTCGGTCAGCAGGTCGTGCAGGGCTACTTTGATTTGTGCCAGACGGGTTTGGTTGGCAAAGTTTCGGGCTGTTTGCTTTACCAGAAAGTTCACCCGCTCTGCCAAGGCTTTTTCTTCTTCCACCAACCATTCTGCCAGGTCGGCCGGATAGTCATGTTGTGTTTGGTTCAGACAGAATGCTTCCTTGGTGTCGTTGTTCCCCAAGCGGGCAACGAGGAAATCCAGCCGGAATTCGTCCGAGGATAGTTTTTCGTAGATGTTGTCGACGGCCGAGTTGTTGTTCGAAACGACCAGGACTTTCTTGCCTGCCAGGTGAAGATTGGCAATGAGGTTGAGGATGGTTTGTGTCTTTCCTGTTCCCGGAGGCCCTTGGATGATGCTGAACTGATGCGTGAGGGCTGCTTCCACGGCTTTCTGCTGGCTTTGGTTGCAGCCGAAAGGATAATAGATGGAAGACGGTAGTGGATAGGTAAGGAAGGACTTGGCGGGATTCAGATAGTGAGTCAGCGGTGAGTCTTCGCGATTGAGGTCGATGTCCTTCAACTGTTGAGCCAGGAAAACCTTCCCTTGTTCATTGGCTTGCCCTACTTCTTCGGCGGCATGGAGGATGTAGCTCCATACATGGGGATGAAGCTGGTCTAGCGATGTGCGCGAGAAATAGACTTGGTTGTCGGCATAGGCGTAACCTTTATAGGTATACTTTATCGTGTCAGGATCGTGCAGGACCGTTTCCTCCAGGGAAGTGGCCGTTGGGGGAAGCGCCGTTTCGGGGACAGTATCGGCAGCCGGATCGATTTCCTCCGTCATTGCTGTTTCTGCTCCTGTTTCTATGGGAAAATCCGGATGGCAGTCACTGTCTGCTTCTGTTGTGCTTGCTGTCGCTGTTGTTCCATTGGTACAGGGAGCTTCTTCGGCAAAAGGGGCTTCCTTTTTTCGGAAGACAATGTACCAATAGGTTTTTTCTCCGTTCGAAAACCGGTACGCTTCTGTGGCATGGTCCATCCGGATGCCCCGGCAGTAGAGTACTTTTCCTTCCAACTCCACTTTTTCAGGGTCATGGAGGAATAAGTAAGTCGACTTTTTGGGCTTGTAAATCAAAGATTTGCCGTAGAACTGTACCAAGTATTGGTCTCCTTGTTCTTCTATAGATTCAATTTCTTCGGTTTTGAAACGGTATTGTGAACCTTGTTTTTTCAGGTCAACAATCATGTATAATCGTGGGTCCATCGTTGTTGTATTTTAGCGGTGAGGCCTTGCGGCGCATACTTGAGTCGCAAATATAGGGTTTTTCTTAGAAAAGCCATGAAGGGGTGGACAAAAACGATGAAAAGTGCTGCTTGGGATAGCATACTGTAATTGTAAGGTTGTCACCGATGCCTTTTTTGCCGGGTCTGTTGAAGGTTGAAGCGGATGTGGAGTAGGAGGGTGGGAGAATGTGGAGTGGTCATTTCCTCAAAGTTGTGGAATTATTCCTCGTTCGCATGGGGAATGTGCTGCAGATTCTATCGGTGCTTTAGGCCTGATTGTATATTATAATTAGCTGAAAATTAATAGAATATGATGTTTTGAAAGGTTGGGAAGGTATGGGTTGGTTATTTTTTGGCACGCTGCTTGCCTTATCTTAGGTGGAGCGGCCAAGCAGTCGATATCTTTCAGTGTTGATCGTCTGTAAACTTCCGCAACCATAAAAAAACAATTGAATCAACATTTAGTATAGAACATAGCAAAAAAAGAAACGATTATGAAAAAGGTATTTGTAGCAGTAGCAATGGTATTTGTATGGGGTGTAAACGTAGCAATGGCTCAGGATATGAATCAGGATTTGAACCTGGCTGCTCCGGTGGAGATGACTCTTCAAACCGATTGGACTGAATTTATGGCAATAGAAGTAACTGAAGTTCCTTTGGCGGTAAGCCAGGCAGTGATGGAGGCGTATGGCACTTGCATCAAAGAAGCTTATGTAAGTATGTCGGATGAAGGTCTCACCTTCAAGTTGGTGTTGACTTCTGAAGAGGTGGAAGGAACGGTGGTTTACTTGAACGAACACGGTGACTTCCTGATGTAAGAATCATTTTCGAAGAAAGAATGCGGCTGATAGAGCCACTTTAACATAATGGATAAATAATAGTTAGTGTCCTCTTCCTGGATAGAGGGAACACACAGCTGCCGGTTGTAGTGATTTACAATCGGCAGCTGTTGTATATGGCCTTTGGGGGGCTAGTTATCCCTTCTTGACTAGTTCTTCGGCTCTGGCTACCAAGGTGGCATAGGGTACACCGCCTACCTGGCGTTCGATGTTGCCCTCACGGTCGATGAAGAACAGGGTGGGAATGCTCATGATGCGGGCTGCCTGTGCCAGCGCCTGGTTCTTGTCGACATCCACTTTCAATACTTTCACCCGTCCTTCGTACTCTTCAGCCAACCGTTGGATGTAGGGCGACAGGGCTTTGCAGGGACCGCACCAGGTGGCATAGAAGTCGATGATCACCGGAGTCTTGCCGGTAAAGTCGTATCCTTTCAGATAGGGGAGATAGTTGTTGATTGTTTCCATATGTTTTGTTTTTAGTGGTTATTACTCTTTGAACACAAAAATAAGAGCTTTTCCCGTTCTGGACAATTGATTTTATTTATCTTCGCATAGATTATATTTATCATTCATCCGAAATGGACTTATACTGATTTGATTATGACTCTACAACAATTGAAATACCTCCTTGCGATAGACCGCTGCCGCAACTTTGCCCGGGCGGCCGAGGAACTGGATGTGACACAACCTACACTGAGTGCGATGTTGGTAAAACTGGAAGAGGAATTGGGGGTCACTCTGTTCGAGCGCAGCAACAAGCAGGTGCGGCCGACTGCTGCGGGACTGGCCGTCATCCGGCAGGCGGAACGTAGCCTTCGCGAGATAGACCGCATTCACGAACTGTTGGCCGACTTCAAGGAAAAGGTGGAGGGACCGCTTTCGTTGGCGGTGGCCCCGAGTATAGCCCCTTACATTGTACCGCAGTTTATCCGCCGCTATACGGAAGACTATCCGAAGGTAGAACTTTCTATTGTTGACCAGAAGGCCGACGAAATGATGGGGGCTTTGTTGCAAGGCAAAATTGATGCGGGCATCGGCATTGGCAACCAACTGAAGGCAGGTGTGCTCGAGGTGCCGCTTTACACCGAGTCGTTTTGGGTGTACTTGTCCGAGGATTGTGGACGCAAATTGCCGGTGTTCAAACCCGAGCAGCTGGAATCCGAGCAGATGTGGGTCATGAAAGAGGCACAATGCTTGCGCAACAGTGCTTTCAGTTTCTGCAAGGCGCGCAGCAAGGGGCATCAGCTGTACGAGGCAGGTTGCATCGATACGCTGGTACGGATTGTCGATGCCAATGGAGGATATACCATCATTCCGGAAATGCATCTTCCTTTTCTGACGGAACAACAGCGGGCCAATGTGCGTCGGATTGACGGCAACAGTCAGTCGCAGCGCCGGGTTTCTCTCTATTTCCGCGAGGAGGAAGTTCGTCAGCGTCTGCTCGACTCCATTGCTCAAGCATTGCTGTCGTTCCTGCCGAAACGGATGGTGGACGACCACCTGGTGAAGTTCGGTATTCGGTTGTAGCAGATAAAAAAATCCCCTGCCGGTTTCGGATGGATGTTCCGAAGCACCGGCAGGGGAGATCAGATGGTTATAGCGGTTGACTTACTGTTTCAGTCCCCGGTTCTTCAGCAGCGGGTCGGTACCCGGCTTTTGACCGCGGAATTGGATGTACATATCCATGGCATCGTCGATTGATCCCGGCTGGAGGATGCACTGGCGGAAACGGTTGGCCACTTCCTGGTTGAAGATGTCGCCTGTTTCCTGGAAGGCTTCATAGGCATCGCAGTCGAGGACTTCCGCCCAGATGTAGCTGTAGTAGCCGGCGGTATAGCCGCCACCCATCGTGTGGTTGAAGTAGGTGGTGCGGTAGCGTGCCGGAATCTGCTTCAGCAGGCCACGCTTGCCCAGGGTTTCGGCTTCGAACTTCGTCACGTCCAGATCGTTTGGAATTTCTGTCAGTACGTGGAAATCCATGTCGAGCAATGAGGCTGCCAGGTATTCTACGGTAGCAAAGCCTTGGCCATATTTGCCGCTCTTGTCCATCTTTTCGATGAGGCTGGCCGGAATCACTTCACCGGTTTCGTAGTGCTTGGCATATTCCTTCAGCATCTCAGGTTCAAACACCCAGTGTTCGTTGATTTGTGAGGGCAGCTCCACAAAGTCGCGAGGTACGCCCGATACACCATAGTAATGAACATCCTTGAACAGGTTGTGCAGGGCGTGTCCAAATTCATGGAAGAGGGTGTTGGCTTCGTCCGCACTCAGCAATGCAGGCTGACCGGCCGCCGGTTTGGTGAAGTTGCATACGATGGTCACCACCGGAGCCACTTTCTTGCCGTCCTGGTAAGTCTGGGAACGGTAGGTACCGCACCATGCACCGCCTCGTTTGCTGGCACGCGGGAAGAAGTCCATGTAGAGTACACCCAGGTGCGAGCCGTCGCGGTCCTTGCATTCGAAAGCCTGTGCTTCGGGATGCGGCAGCGGTACGTTGTTGAGGGCTGTGAAGCTGATGCCGTAGAGACGCTTGGCCAGGTAGAACATACCGTCGCGTACGTTTTCCAGTTTCAGATAAGGGCGCACTTCATTTTCGTCGAGGTTGAATTTGGCGCGTTTGGCCCGGTCGGCGTAATAGCGCCAGTCCCAACCTTCGGCGGTAAATGACTGTCCGTCCTTCTTGATCTCTGCCTGGATATCGGCCAGTTCTTCTTTAGCCTTTTTCAATGCCGGCTTCCAGATTTGGTCGAGCAGTTCGTACACGGCTTCAGGCTGTTTGGCCATACGGGTTTCGAGGGCAAAAGAGGCATAGTTCGGTTGTCCCATCAGACGGGCCTTTTCCAGGCGAGCCTGGATGAGCTGACGAACCACGGCCTTGTTGTCGTTTTCATTGTTCTGGTTGCCCCGGTTGGTGTAGGCTTCGAACATCTGCTGGCGCAGGTCACGGTTGTCGGCATATTGCAGGAAAGGCATCACACTCGGATTGTGGAGGGTGAACACCCACTTGCCTTCCTGGCCGTTTTCCTTGGCTGTCTCGGCCGCCGAGGCGATAAGGGCTTCGGGCAGTCCTTTCAGGTCTTCTTTCCGGTCGATGACCAATTGGTATGCATTGGTTTCCTTCTGCATGTTCTGACCGAAGGTGAGCTGCAGCATCGAGATTTCGCTGTTCAGCTGGCGCAGCTTAGCCTGGCTTTCAGCGTCAAGGTTGGCTCCACCCCGCACGAAGTCGCGGTAGGTTTCTTCCAGCAGTTTCCGCTGTTCCTTGTTCAGCTCGCCCGGGTTTTCGTACACAGCCTTGACGCGGGCAAACAACTTTTCATTCAGCATGATGTCGTCGCTGTGTTTCGACTGCAGTGGCGAGAGTTCCCGGCTCAGTGCATCCATGGCATCGTTGGTATGGGCACTCTTCAGTCCGTAGAATACCGAGCTCACCTTGCGGAGCAGTCGGCCGCTTTGGTCGAGGGCAGCTACCGTATTTTCGAAGGTCGGAGCTTCGGGATTGTTGACGATGGCTTCAATCTCTTTGCGTTGTTCGTCCATGCCTTGCAGGAAGGCCGGCTTGTAGTGTTCCACTTGGATCTGGTCGAACGGAGGCACCTGGAAGGGGGTGGTGTATTCCGTCAGAAAGGGATTGGCTGTGTCGCCCGATGCACCCTTCGAACCGCAACCACTGAGGAGGGCAGCCGCACAGGCTGCCAGGAGGATGTGTTTCATAAACGTTGGATTTAAATGAATGTGTAAATAAGAGTAAGTATTCGCTTGCAGACCCTGAGGCGTTTGTCCTCGAATGAATTTTCATCATTGGGTCTTGTCTTTCCATGCAAAGATACGTAAAAATAGAAGATAAACAAGGAAGGAAAGAAGTTTGTGGGGGAGTCGAAACAGAAAGCGGGATAACCTCTGTTTACATGAGGGTATCCCGCTTTCTCTAAAGAATGGCGAACGTTGTTAATCGTAGACTCCGTCGTAGATGACATTGTCCTCAAACAAGGTGAACCAGGCCCGGAGGGTATTGCCGCCCAGGCGTACATCTTCCAGGTATTCGATGCCGTTGCGCCCGTAGTCCAGATAGATGCAAGTTTGCGACGCGTTGTCCCAATCCCAATGAAAGGTCATCTTGGTTTCTTCCAGGATCAGTCCTCCGGGCACTTCTTCGATGATCAGGTGTTCCTTACCGATACGGTCTTCGTAGAAGTCGAGGTATTGGGTACAATATTCGCCGGCCTGGTTGCGCCAGGAGGTGACCCAAGACCGACTGCACAAATAACGCGTGTTTTCGTAATAGTAATCATCGTTCTCATCTTCACACGAGGTGAAACTGATCATCGCCAATAAAGCGATAATCAGGCTGAAATACTTCATTCCGGTTGTTTTCATATGTTTTGGTTGTTTTAGTTTTTCGTTAGATTATTACAAAACTTTTCTTTCAGGCTGTTGGTTCCTGCCTTTTACAGTCCTTTCTGTACGGTGTTCAGTACCCGAAGCAGGTTACCGCCCCAGATTTTACGCAGGTCTTCTTCCGTGTAGCCTTTTTCCAGCAGCTGCATGGTCAGGTTGATGAAGTCGTTGTCGCCCTGGCAGCCCAGGATGCCACCGCCTCCGTCGAAGTCACTGCCGATGCCTACGTGGTCGATGCCGGCCACTTGAATCATGTGGTCCAGGTGGTTGGCTGCGTCGCAAACATTCGCTTCGCGGGGCTTGTCCTTGCGGAGGTAGGCATTCAGCAGGCAGAGCTGTGCGACTCCTCCGTTTTGGGCCAGGGCACGCAGTTGTTCGTCGGTGAGGTTGCGGTCGTGGTCGCACAAGGCGCGGGCCGAGGAGTGGGAAGCGATGACCGGGTGTTTGCTAAGCTTCATGACGTCCCAGAATGTTCCCTCGCTGGCATGCGAAACGTCAATCAGGATGCCCTGTTTGTTCATCTCCTTCACTACCTTGCGGCCAAAGGGAGTCAGCCCCTGGCTGGCATCCTCGGTATGGGTCGAGGAGTGGCAGATATCATTGTCGTACGAGTGGCAAAGGGTAATGTAGTTGACGCCCATTTCTTTGAACTTGCGGATGTTGTTCAGGTCTTTTCCAATGCCATAGCCGTTTTCGATGCCGATGAAGAACGCCTTTTTACCTTCGCGCTTCAGGCGGATCAGGTCGGCTTCGGTACGGGCCACTTCGGCATATTCCGGATATCGGGCCACTTCGTCATAGGTGTTCTGGATGAGGCGGGTGATTTTCTCGACCGCTTTCTGGGAGGAGGCTGCATCGCGTTTGCCCTGTCCGATCCAGGCAGCCAGGAATTGGGCGTCCAGCCCGCCTTCCTCCATTTTCTGCAGACTCACGCAGTTGCGTTTGCGCAGGCCCAGTCCGTAGCCGTCACTGAACCACAGAGGGGTGTCGGTATGGGTGTCGATGGAGAGGATGCGGCGATGGATTTCCTTGGCACGGCGATAGGTGTCGGCCTTCTGCACCAGAAATTCAAAGAGTTTGCGTTGGGTGGCATCGCCTTGGGCTGTTCGTATTTCGGGATGGAACTGTACGGCCATCAGGGGGCGTACGGGATAGGCTTCGATGGCTTCCACAATGCTGTCGTTCGACCAGGCTGTGGCTCGGAACGTTGGGGCCAGACTGTCGATAGCCTGGTGATGGATGCTGTTGACCTGCAGTTCGCCGGTACCCAACAGCTGGGCTAGTTGGGTGTGGGGTACGACAGATACAGCATGGAAGGCAGTGGCATCATCTCCCGATTGCCGGTGCACGGTTGAGGACGGATGTTGGCTAGGCAAGTCTTGATGCAAGGTTCCGCCGAAAGCCACGTTCATCAGTTGCAGGCCTCGACAGACGCCGAGCACCGGGACATTCCGGTCGGTTGCCAGTTTCAGAATCATCAGGTCGGCTGTATCGCGAGGAGCGTTCACTTCCTCCAGTTGGGCGTGCGGTTCCTGGCCGTAGTAGGCCGGAGCGATGTCTTCTCCGCCTGTCAACACGATACCGTCAAGTTGAGCTACCAGCTGTCGTAAGGTCTCTACATCCGTAGTGGCCGGAATCAGCGTTGGGATACCTCCTGCAGCGATGACCGATTGAATGTAGGTGGCAGAGACGGAATGTCGATGAGGGTTCACGCTCGACGAGATGCCGATTAGCGGACGGACCTTGAGGAGCGGACTCGTTTGGCAGGACTGGTCCACCTGTTGGTGCAGTTGTACCAAGGCGGCAGGCAAGGACTGTTGTTTCTTTTTTTGCGCTTGCAATGAGCTGCAGCCCAAGGCAAGTACAAGGGCAAAAAGGTATTTGTTTTTCATAATTTAGAGCGTAATGAAGGCCGAAAATAGCCGTTTAACATTAAAATGATGATTGTTGAAGGGCAAAGGTATGGAGAAAGGTTGGAATAAACAACGCTTGGAAGGATATTTTGGCGTAGGAACGTGGGAAAGGGATTTCTGTAGAGAAAGGAGTGGGAGAAAGGAGGCCTATTATAATAAGGTGTATCAACGCGTATGCGGAAGCGGGAAGTAAAAAATGAAGGAAAAAATAAAAAAAGGAGGAAAAAGTTTGCAGGTTTCAAAAAAACCGTACCTTTGCATCGCTTTCGAAAAGGAAGTCTCCCAAAAGGAGTTTGGAGAGGTGGCAGAGTGGTCGATTGCGGCGGTCTTGAAAACCGTTGTACTGCGAGGTACCCGGGGTTCGAATCCCTGTCTCTCCGCTGATAAAGAGGTGTAAATCAAGCGTTTGCAAGATTTATGCTTCTTTTTTTATACCCAAGAATGTAAAATTGGGCGTTTTTGTTTTATTTAAAACTCCCTTTAGAG
>AMCI01001570.1_pt1 | contig 11316 bp, 10 predicted proteins | sample 419838 | NCBI WGS metagenome assembly AMCI01 (sample SAMN01090643, study PRJNA158313) | gut metagenome
ATTATATTTTTTCTTGTGTACAAATTAAAGCATAATTCTCTAACAAAGGAAATTATTTGGCGAAAAAAAGAAGAAAATCCTGAAAAAGTTTAGTCTTTGATGTTTGTGAATACCTTCCTTAATACATCTTGGCTAATTTTCAGTTCATCCAACGTAAGTCCTTTCAGGGCTTCCTTCAGGGTTTTGTTGGCTAAAAAACGGGCTTTCCCTTCGAGTTCACGACCCGTTTTGGTCAAGTGAATCAGATTGGTTCGCCGGTCCTTTTTATCGGCGATGCGGACCACCAAGTGCTGTCGTTCCATGTTGTCGATCAGGCGCGTCATGCTGGGTTTGTCCTTGAAGGTGGCGTTGCATAGTTCTTGCTGGGTTACTCCGTCTTTCTCCCACAAAAAAAGGAGAACGGTCCATTGTTCGGGCGTAATTTCGACACCGTTCTGTCGGAAGTTTCGGCTCAGTTTACGGTTGATGGCAGCTGATACCTTTCCATTTAGGATGGCGAAGATGAGCTGGATGTCAAAATTAAATTGTTCTATCATAAAATTATTGTTTAAACAACTTTGCAAAGATACATATTCTTCGGCGATATGCCAAGTTTTTGGGTCTTTTATCCGTTGTTGCGCAATTCCTTTGCGTAGAGACCGGGCCTTCTGTTGCATCCGGTCGAAAAGCGCTATGCGTGAGGTTGAATCGCCCTATTCGACAGGACAAGTTGGTCAAATCGACGTGTCGAATCAGTCAAATCGACGTATTGAATCAGTCAAATCGACGTGTCGAATCAGTCAAATCGACGTATCGAATTGCTCCATTCTACTAGAGAAGTGTCGGGGCATGGCCTTATGTATAGGAATGCTAGGTACGATGTAGGGGGCTCTGGGTGTGCCTCGAAGGTTTCATCCATAGGCGGTTTTTGATGCATAAAAGGAAAGAATGCGATAAAAAAATAGTGTATGTGTTTGTAGATTAGAATTAAATGCTTAACTTTGCACCCGCAAATTAAAAATTTACATTAATCATTTAATTAACGTAGTATGAATCAATACGAAACCGTTTTCATTTTGACTCCCGTTTTGTCTGACGTTCAGATGAAGGAAGCGGTAGAAAAATTCAAAGGTATTCTGACTGCTGAAGGTGCAGAGATTATCAATGAAGAAAACTGGGGCTTGAAGAAGCTGGCTTACCCCATCCAGAAGAAATCAACTGGTTTCTATCAGCTGATCGAATTTAAGGCAGACGCTAAGGTGATTGAAAAGTTGGAAATCAACTATCGCCGTGACGAACGCGTAATCCGTTTCTTGACTTTCAAGATGGACAAGTACGCTGCTGAATACGCTGCTAAGAGAAGAAATGTTAAATCAACTAAAAAGGAGGATTAATCATGGCACAGCAACAATCAGAAATCAGATATTTAACTCCGCCCTCAGTAGACGTTAAGAAGAAGAAATACTGCCGTTTCAAAAAGAGCGGTATCAAGTACATCGATTACAAAGATCCTGAATTCCTGAAGAAATTCTTGAATGAACAGGGTAAGATCCTTCCTCGTCGCATTACTGGTACTTCACTGAAGTTCCAACGTCGTATTGCACAGGCTGTGAAGAGAGCTCGTCACTTGGCGTTGCTTCCATTTGTAACTGATATGATGAAATAATAAGGAGGAATAAGTATGGAATTGATTTTGAAAGAAGACGTAGTAAACTTAGGCTACAAGAATGATATTGTAACTGTTAAGTCTGGTTACGGTCGTAACTATCTTATTCCGACTGGCAAGGCTGTCATCGCTTCTCCGGCTGCTAAGAAAATGTTGGCTGAAGAACTGAAACAGCGTGCTCACAAGCTGGAAAAGATTAAGAAGGATGCTGAAGCATTGGCTGAACAGCTGAAGGAAGTTTCTCTGACTATCGCTACTAAGGTGAGCGCTACAGGTACTATCTTCGGTTCTGTAGGTAGCATTCAGATTGCTGAAGAACTCGAAAAGCTGGGTCACAAGGTAGACCGCAAGATCATCGTTGTAAAAGACGTGAAGGAAGTAGGTTCTTACAAGGCTGTTGTGAAGCTGCACAAGGAAGTTTCTGTAGAAATTCCGTTCGAAGTTGTAGCTGAAGAAGCTTAATCAGAAGCTCAATACTAGCTAAATAAAGGAAAGGTCCGACTCTTTGGAGTCGGACCTTTTTTATGCTCATAAAGTTCGAAGGGGTAAGTGTCAGAGAGAGGGCTGCGCTTATAGGATAACCTTTTATGGCAGTTTGTACGATGCTTTCTGCGGCAGCTTGTGTGATACTCTTTGCATCAGCTTGTGTGATGCTTTCTGCAGTGAATTGCGGACTTTGTCAATATTTGATTTTATTTTGTTTGTTGGAGTTGGGGGAGGCGGGCACTTGGAAACCCTGTCCTTTGGGAATTTCTATTCTTCTGACGGAAATAGAAAGGGGGAGTTATAGGGAGATTGGAAACCAGTGAAACTTCAGGTTGCTTCTCAAGTTGGTTCTGGTTGGCTTTCAAGTTGGTTCTGGTTGGTTTTCGGGTTGGTTCCGGTTGGCTTGAAGTAGGCTTAAGTTAGTTTCAAGTTAGTTTCAAGTTGGTTTCAGATTGGTCTCAAGTGGCTTCAAGTTGGTTTCAGCTTGGTGGGGAAGTTCAGTGTGAAAGGGCATAAAAAAAAAGTCTGTGGTGCTTTCGCACTCCAGACTTTCAATTCTCTCTCAAGTTTTTCCTGAATTTTATTATTCAGCAACTACTGTTGTATCAGTAGCAGTTGTGTCAGTAGCAGTTGTGTCAACTACTTCTTCCACTACAACTGTTTCTTCAGCTACGACTGTAGAGTCTGTTGCTTCTGCGTTGTTGTTGGCAGCCTTGTTTCCGCAAGATGCGAAAGATACAGCTGCAAATGCTACGAACAAAAATACTAACTTTTTCATTTCCTTTGCTTTTTAAAATAGTAATATTGCTTTCTTAAAACGCTGCAAAGTTATATTGTTTTTTAATACGTTGTACTCTTTTATAGCATTTTTTTTCAACTTTCCTTCAATTAATTTATGTTATACAGCTTATTTTATTGAAAGGCAGTATGTTTCGCAGCAGATTTACTCTTCAGCGATGCTGTTGTACAGGAAGCGCTTGATGCTTTTCTTCGGTGTCTTTTCGAATTCGGTGGGGTAGAGCTGAATCTTGCTCACCTGTTCGTAGTTGCCTACCAGCTTGTTCAGGTTCTTCAGGTTCTCGTCCATCACCGTTTTGATGTTGTCCGGGGTATTCAGTCCCAGGCTGTCCAGGGCATCGTAGTCGGGATACACCAAGGCCACCAGTTTCTTGTTGCGCTCGATGATGAGACTTTCCATCACGAAGGGCAGGTTGTTCAGCTTCGACTCGATTTCCTCGGGGAAGATGTTCTGGCCGTTCGAGCTCAGGAGCATGGTCTTGCTGCGTCCGCGGATGTATACGAAGCCATTGGCGTCGATGGTACCCAGGTCGCCGGTCTTCAGCCAACCATCTTCGGTAAACACTTCGCGGGTAGCTTCCTCGTTCTTGTAGTAGCCCTTCATCACGTTTTCACCGCGTACCTGGATTTCGCCTGTCTTGGTGTACGGATCTTCCGAGTCGATACGGATTTCCATGATATCCAGGATCTTTCCGGCCGAACTGGGGATGAATTCCTTCCAGGGTGCGTAACTGATGAGCGGTCCGCATTCGGTCATGCCATAGCCGATGGTAAAGGGGAACTTGATCTTGTAGAAAAACTCGGTCACTTCGGGGTTCATGGCTGCTCCGCCGATGATGACTTCCTTGAAGCGTCCGCCCAGCGCATCGACCAGTTTCTTGCGGATTTGCGAGTAAATCTGGGTATCGAGCAACGGAATGTTCAAGGCCCATTTCATGCTTCGCTTGTTGATGAGGGGCTGGATGACATTCTTGTAAATCTTTTCAATGACCAGGGGTACGGTGATGATGAGGTTCGGCTTCACTTCGTCGAAAGCCTTCATCAGGATCTTGGGCGAAGGGGTTTTGCCCAGCAGGGTGACGTGCGTACCCACGGCCGTAGCGGTCAGGAAGTCGAAGGCACAGCCATAGGCATGTGCCAGGGGCAGGAACGAAAGCACTTTTTCGCCGCGCTTCAGCAGACCGGTACGGATACCGAAGGTCACGTTGCCAGCCAGGTTGTTGCCGGTAAGCATGACTCCCTTGCTGAAACCGGTCGTTCCCGAGGTATAGTTCAGCAGCATCACCTTGTCGTTCGAGAGTTCGGTGTAGCGTACATGGTCGCGGGTAAATCCGTTGGGATAACTCTTTTCCATGGCTTCGTTGACGTGCTTCATGAACTTCTGTACGGTTTCGCCGTCGCGTTGGTGCAGGCAGCGGAAGTCGTTGAGCGAGAACACGGCACGCAGTCCACCCAAGGCTTCTTCTTCCAGGTTTTCCCAGATGTTGTCGCTGGTGAACAGGAAGGTCGATTCCGAGTGGTTGACAATGTGATGTACGTCGTTGGGTTTGAAATCTTGCAGGATGGGAACTACGATGGCTCCATAGGTGACTGTCGCCATGTAGGCGATGCACCAGCGTGAGGTATTTTTGCCGATGATGGAAATCTTGTCGCCGCGGCGCAGGCTGCAATGCTGGAACAACAGATGCAGTTTGGCGATTTCTTCCGCTACTTGTCCATACGTATAGGTGGTATCTTCACCGTAATCGGTGTAACAGGGTAAATCCCAGTTTTCCTTGAAGCTATGCTCGTATAGCTTGATAAAGTTTTCGTTAATCATTGCACAATGGTTAATAGATTGTGCAAAAATAAGGATAATTATTGGTATTCTAAAAAAATTAAGCAGAATTATGTGTACCTTTGTTCCTTCAATGAATAGAAAGCATGATAGATACAACGATTTTCCAAGATAAAACAGCCGTCTACTATACGTTGGGCTGTAAGTTGAATTTTGCCGAAACTTCGACCATTGCCCGTCAATTGCAGGAGGCAGGGGTTCGCCGGGCCCGGAAGGGGGAGAAGGCGGATATCTGTGTGGTCAATACGTGTTCGGTGACCGAGGTGGCCGACAAGAAAGGACGTCAGGCCATCCATCGCCTGGTAAAGCAGCATCCCGGTGCCTTTGTAGTGGTGACCGGTTGCTATGCCCAGCTGAAACCCGAACAGGTGGCGGGCATCGAGGGCGTGGATTTGGTGTTGGGTGCCGAACAGAAGGGGGATTTGCTCCAGTTCCTCGGACAGTTGGAGAAGCGGAAGACCGGTGAGGCCTTTACCAGTGCCTTCAAGGACATCCGCAGCTTTGCACCCTCGTGTTCGCGGGGCGACCGTACCCGTTATTTCCTGAAGGTACAAGACGGGTGCGATTATTTTTGCTCGTATTGTACCATCCCGTTTGCCCGTGGCCGGAGCCGCAACGGGCGTATCGAGGACCTGGTGGCGCAGGCGCGTCAGGTGGCTGCCGAAGGGGGCAAGGAAATTGTCATCACCGGTGTGAACATCGGTGACTTTGGCAAGTCGACGGGCGAGACGTTTTTTGACTTGGTTCAGGCATTGGATCGGGTGGAAGGCATTGAGCGCTACCGCATCTCGTCCATCGAACCCAATCTGCTCACCGACGAAATCATCGACTTCGTGGCTCGTTCGCGGGCCTTCATGCCGCATTTCCATATCCCGTTGCAATCGGGCAGTGACGAGGTGTTGAAGTTGATGCGCCGTCGTTACGACACAGCCCTGTTTGCGCATAAGATTCAGCGCATCAAGACCGTGATGCCCGATGCCTTCATCGGAGTGGACGTCATCGTGGGTGCCCGTGGAGAGACCGAAGCGTATTTCGAAGAGGCCTATCGTTTTATCGAAGGCTTGGATGTCACTCAGTTGCATGTGTTCAGCTATTCCGAGCGTCCGGGTACGCAGGCGTTGAAAATCGAGCACGTGGTTTCACCCGACGAGAAGCATCAGCGCAGTCAGCGGCTGCTGGCCTTGTCGGACCAGAAGACACAGGCTTTCTATGCCCGTCACATCGGTCGGGAAGCGTGGGCCTTGTTGGAAAAGTCCAAGCCGGGCACACCGATGCACGGTTTTACCGATAATTATATCCGGGTGGAAATTCCCCACGATGATGCCCTCGACAACCGTTTGGTGCGTGTCCGTCTGGGCGATTTCAATGAAGATGGAACGTCGCTTCTGGCCACGTTGCTGGAGTAAGCAGGCAGAGGTTAGGCTGCAGCTTCCTCGTTTCGGGAATGTGAGTTAATCAATTAGGAAATGAAAAAGATAGCCATAGTCATATTGAATTGGAACGGAGCCGAGATGCTCCGTTCCTTCTTGCCTTCCGTGGTGCAGTATTCCACTGGAGCGGAGGTGGAAATTTGGGTGGCCGACAATGCCTCGACCGATGATTCCCTGGACGTGTTGCGCACGAAATTTCCGAGTGTGCGTACGTTGGTTTTGGAAGAGAATTACGGGTTTGCCGATGGCTACAACCGCGCCTTGGCTCGGATAGAAGCCGAGTATGTGGTGCTGCTCAACAGTGATGTCAAGGTGACCCCCGGTTGGTTGGAACCTTTGTTGGCCTATATGGAGGGTCATCCGGAAGCCGCTGCCTGCCAACCCAAGATTCGGAGCCAGCTTCATCCGGATTTCTTTGAATATGCAGGTGCGGCAGGAGGTTTCATCGACCGTTACGGTTATCCGTTCTGTCGTGGACGGCTGTTCGCTGTGGTCGAGAAAGACAAGAACCAGTACGAGGACATTGTGCCGGTATTTTGGGCTTCGGGTGCAGCTTTGTGCATTCGTCGGGCAGATTTTTTCGAAGTCGGTGGTTTCGACGCCCGTTTCTTTGCCCACATGGAGGAGATAGACCTGTGTTGGCGTTTGCGGAGCCGTGGGCGTCAGATTGTCTGTGTGCCGCAGAGTGTGGTTTATCATGTGGGGGCAGCTACCTTAAAGAAGGATAATCCCCGCAAGACCTTCTTGAATTTCCGCAATAATCTTTTGATGCTTTATAAGAACCTGCCCGAGCCGGAGTTGAAGTGGGTGCTTCGGGTGCGTCGGGTATTGGATGCTGTGGCCATCATCGTCTTTTTGCTCAAGGGAGACCGTGCCAATGCGGAAGCTGTGTGGAGTGCCCGGAAAGAGTTTGATCAGATTCGCTACAGTTTCGCTTCCTCGCGGGTGCAGAACCTGGTCCGCGCTACGGTGGATGAGATTCCCGAGCGGCTTCGGTTCAGCCTGCTTTGGAAGTATTACCTGCGGGGAAAGAAGAAATTTTCTCAGTTGGGCATCGGTTGATTCCAGTCTGGCGACTGAGCAGATGTCCCGGTAGACCTGGAAGCATCAACGGCCCTCGTCCGGTCTCTCCTTTTCAAGAAGTGGAGTTCCGGGTACGAGGGCCGTTGGTGTAGGGTCCTTCCAGATGCAAAGACAGGTCAGTGACCGGTTTCAGTGGCAGCTCAATGGGTGAAGGGATTGGTTGTGGTGCGCTTCATCGACTGTTCGTAGTGCGCTTCCACGCCAACGCTTTGGCAGTCGCTGCCCATGGGTGGGTTCTCTTTACTGAGCCGAAGGTCGATGGCTTCAATCATCGGAAAATCGTGGAACAGTCGTGTCGCGATTCGTTCGCAGACGTGCTCCAACAGTTTGGATGGGATTTTCATCTCTTCCTTCAAGCGTTCAAACACATCGGCATAGCTGATGGTTCCCGACAGCTCGTCGGTCTGGGCTGCATGGCTGAAGTCGGTCTTCAGTCGCAGGTCTATCAGAAAATTGGCGCCTACGACATTTTCTTGGGGGTCCACACCGTGGTAGGCATACAGACGGATGCCTTCGAGGCGGATGTACATGGAGGTTGCTTTCATGGTTGTAAAAAGATAGTTTTGCCGACAAAAATACGTCTTTCGACGGTTATCTCCAAACGTTTGTAGCCGGGGAAGGGCTTGGGGAGGGGATTGTTAGTGGTCGATTTATGTTATTCTTTGGGTGTTTTGCGAGTATTAACAATTGGAAGAGGAATCGTCCTGCAGGTTTTCGTTACATTTGTTGGAAGCTAGTGCTTCAAGCTAAATCGTATATAAAGTAGAGCAAGAATGGAAAAACGAATAAAGAAAGGGTTGAAGGTGTTGGCGCTGACTTTCGGAGGGCTGTGCGTAGTCTGCTTGTTGGCTGTGGCCGGTGTCCTGCATTTTGTCTTTTCGCCCGAAAAATTGACACCGGTGGTGTTGAAGATAGCCAGTCAGACTTTGGAGGCTGACCTGAAATTGAAGAAGGTGGAATTGACGTTCTTTTCCACGTTTCCCCGCTTTGGCTTGCGGGTGGAGGAAGGAACGTTGGTCTCGAATGTGTTGCATGCCGATGGTCGCCCCGAGGGAGGTGATTCGCTGGTCTGTCAGCCGGATTCCCTTCCACAACAGACCGACTCGCTCTTGACGTTCCGGGAGTGTGTGTTGACCCTCAATCCGTTGGACTATTTTTCGAAGAACAAGGTGACGGTGCATAATCTGTCCCTGACGGATGCCAAGATCTATGCCTATCGGAATCGGGAAGGCCGTGCCAATTGGAACATTGTCCGCCCCTCGGCTGATACCTTGCAGGTGGATACCGATACGCTCGGTCAACAGCCATGGACGGGGGAAATCGATATTCAGCAAGTGGAGTTGAACCGGGCACATGTGGTGTTCGATGACCGCAATACCGATATTTATACGCGCATCGAAGATGCTAATCTGCGGATGCGCCTGTCGCTCACATCGGGAGTTTCTGCGTTGGATCTGGATTTCAACAACCGCAATCTGTTGTTTTGGCAGCAGGGACAGTTATTGGTCAATCATTTGTCCACCGCTCTGAAAGCGGAGATTGAGGTGGACCGTCCGACGGCCTGTTGGACCTTGAAGCAGACGGAGCTGTCGGTGAACGGAATCTGTCTGGACGTGCAGGGTACGTTGCAGCGTGACACCGCCGCACAGGTGGTAGACCTGAACCTGACGTATGGACTGCACGCTCCTTCCATGGAAACCGTGCTGCAGATGATTCCGGAGCACTTGGTCAAGCGAGGGCAGGTGAGGGCAGACGGCCGGGTACAGGTGGAAGGCACGGTAAAGGGGCGTTATGGTCATCAGTGGTTGCCGGCCATTGCCTTGCACATCCAAATTCAGGATGCCAAGGCGCAATATGCCGGAATGCCGTATGGCATCGATTCCTTTACAGCTGATTTTGAGTCGTTCGTCGATTTGATGCGCAAGGAACCTTCGTACTTGAATCTGAAGATATTCCGTTTTCAGGGCGCCCATACTGATGTGTCGGCTACGATGAAGGTGGAGGACTTGTTGACCGACCCGCTGATTCAGTTGCACACGGAATCGACGGTCGATTTGGATGCTTTGGCTCAGACCTTCCCCTGGCAGGAAGGAGTGAGCCTGCACGGAGCCCTGGAGGCGGGAGTGGACTTGCGGTGTCGCCTGTCGTCGTTGAAGAAGCAGGACATTGGCCGTATCCGACTGACCGGACAGATGGCATTGAAGGATTTTGAACTGAAGGACGTCAACAAGGATTTCCGCTTTTTTGGCAATGCCGATTTTCGTTTCAGCGGTCAGGAAACGCTGGCTGCCGAGTTGGAAATCCGGAAGCTGCTGCTGAAGAGTCGCCGTCTGTCTTCGGATGTGGAACGGATGAAGGCCAAAGTCACTTCGAGCAATCCGCAGGATTCCACCCGGGTGGTGACCTTGCAGGCGGAAGTGGAAATGAACAAGTTGCGGGCGGGTGTGGGCGATTCGTTGACTTTGTACAGCGGTCGTTCCAAAGCGTCGGCGCGTTTATACCCCAATTCGCAGCAACCGACAATGCCTGTCATTGGCTTGACACTGCGTACAGACTCGTTGTACTTGCGAGCCAAGGAGAATCAACTGGCATTGCAGGTGGCCGGTATCCGGTTGGATGCGGAAAAAGTGCGCGATTCGTTATGGATACCTCGGGGAATCGTCGGGTTCGACCGATTGTGGGTGCGTACTTCGGCCTTCGGATTACCGATCAGGATGCGTAAGACAGCGGTACAGGTGGACGGACCGCGGTTGACTTTGCAGAATGCTTCGCTGCGGATGGGGCGTTCTGATTTGGTGGCCACCGGTGATATGTGGGGCCTTTATCGGGCCATGACTCGCAACGAGGTGTTGAAGGCACGTTTGTCTGTCTCTTCCCAACTGATTGACTGTAACCAATTGGTGCGGGCTTTGTCGGTGTCTGCCGATTCCTTGTCGGCTGATCCGGCTTTGGCCAGCCTGACTGAAGCCGAAGATTCATTGTCCTCGCTTCCTGCAGATTCTGTATCGGAAGGTATGAAGCTGTTCATTCTTCCCGATAAAGTGGATTTTGAATTGCAGGCAGATTTGAAGAAAGTTGTTTTCGAGCGGATGGAATTTGAAGATGTGCAGGGACAGGTGGATTTGAAGCAAGGAATCCTTCATTTGAGTGATTTGCGTATGCGGGCCATGGAAGCTCCCATGCAGGCTATGCTGGTCTATCGGGCCGATTCCATCCGTGGGGGATATACGGGATTTGATTTCAAGATCAAGGACATCAATGTGGCAAAGCTGGTCGATTTCATTCCTTCCATGGACTCCATTGTGCCGATGTTGCGCTCGTTCAAGGGTAGGGTACAGTTTGATGTAGCAGCCGAAGCCCGCTTGGATTCTGCCATGAACATCCAGATTCCCACGCTGCGTTCGGCCATGCACATCAAGGGTGACAGTTTGGTGCTGATGGACGGAGAGACCTTTGCGGAGATTTCCAAGATGTTGATGTTCAAGAATAAAAAACGGAATGTGTTCGACAGTATCTCGGTCAATGTAGTGGTGAAAGATGGAAGTGTACTGGTTTATCCTTTCCAGGTGACTTTGGACCGTTACAAGGCGGCTATCGGGGGGAAGCAGGGGTTGGATATGCAGTTTGATTATCATATTTCCATCCTGAAGTCCCCGTTGCCCTTCAAGGCAGGTGTCAATATCACGGGTACACCCGAGAAGATGAAGTTCCGTTTGGGAAAGGCGAAATACAAAGACGATGTGACACCGGCAGCTATCCATAAGGTCGACAGTACGCGTACCGATTTGGGCAAACGCATCGTGGAACGTTTCCAGCGTTTGGCTAAATATCGGCGCTAAGGACCGGCAGAAAAAGGAGAAGGTTGTGACAACACCCTCATCCAACGAATCAGGAGGTGTGTCGTAATGCACGATGCACCTTCTTTTTTGTTCATTTCTATACAAATCGGTTAATTTTCTTTATGCTGCGAAAATTTGAGGATCTCTTTGATTTATGTGTTCCCAATATCTAAAAACTGCATTTATAAGCTCGTAAAG
>AMCI01001581.1_pt1 | contig 11276 bp, 6 predicted proteins | sample 419838 | NCBI WGS metagenome assembly AMCI01 (sample SAMN01090643, study PRJNA158313) | gut metagenome
TTGTCGTTTCATTTATCGGTATGCAGAGTCAGGAACTGCACATCAAGGCAAACATGAACATTAATTTGAAGCCTGATGCTGAAGTGTTGGATGAGGTCGTAGTAACCGGTTATGGTGTTCAACGAAAAGCCTCATTTACAGGAGCTGCAGCCATCGTAGGCAAGGACGTTATCGCCAAGAAAAGTGACGCTAACTTCGTAAAAGCATTGGAAGGTGCTGTTCCGGGTATTCAGATGAACAACTCTACCAGTATGCCGGGTGTATGGGGATCTATCTATGTACGTGGCCGTGGTTCTCTGAACTCAGGTACACAGCCTCTGTATGTAATTGATGGTATGCCGATTTCATCGGATACAGATGAAGAAGGTTTCAGCGGCAGCGCAAACAATGCAGTGGACCCGATGTCATCAATCAACCCCGCCGATATTGAAAACATTACCGTATTGAAAGATGCGGCAGCCACAGCTATCTACGGTTCACGTGCTGCCAATGGTGTGATTGTAATTACAACCAAGAAGGGTACAGACGGTAAATTTGACATCAATCTGGACATTAAGCAAGGTTTCGTTTCAATGGGTAACAACAACATGGACTTTGCCAATGCAGAACAAACCATGAACTTGTTTACAGACGGATACACAGCAGCTAGAGGTGGTGACTGGCAAGGAAACTACAATATGTTGGCTGACAATGTATTTGGATGGGACCGTAAATCCTCTTATGACTGGATGGATGCCATTAGCCGCAAGGGTTACTACCAGGACTACAACCTGAACATCCAAGGCAAGCAAGGCAAGACTGGCTACTATGTAGGTATGGGCTATTTGAACACTGAAGGTCTGATTATCGGTTCAGATTTGGAACGTTTCTCGGGACGTATCAATCTGGAAAGCAAATTTGGTTGGGCTCAGATTGGTGTAAACACCTCGTATAGCTACTCTACCCAAAACGGATTCTCCTTGTCTACTGGAGGTTCGATGAGCAGCCCCTTGACTGCAGCTGTTTCTAGCCAGACTCCTATGTCTCCGTTCTATAACGAAGACGGTAGCTATGCAAATATCAACAGCTACAACCCGTTGGCTTTGATGGATGGAAAAGCGGGTGAAATCAATGAGAATATCACTCAAATGATCAACCTGAACCCTTACGTACAGATTGACTTCGGTAAAGGCATCTATGGAAAGAGCACTTTGGGTGTCAACATCAACGACCTGCGTCAATACCAATACTGGAGTGCTTTGTACAATCCGCAGGCTATGGACTATAACGGTCTGGGTCAGCAATTCAATTCACGCATGACCACCATCACTTGGAACAATATCTTGGGTTGGAACTATACTTTCAACGAAAAGCATAACATCAGCGTGATGCTGGGTCAGGAAATGCAGATGAAGAACTACTACAACGAATACTATGCAAAATCGGACTTTCCCTTTGCAGAAGATGGTATGCGTGATTTGACGACTGCAGGTACTGACCAAGGTAACAGCTACTACAAGCAGGAAGCCAGACTTGCTTCTTACTTCAGCGATGTACACTATTCGTATGCGGACAAGTATTATTTCTCTGCATCTTTCCGTCGTGACGGTTCTTCTGCCTTCGGTAGCAACAACCGTTGGGGTAACTTCTGGTCTGTAGGTGGTAAGTGGCGTATGTCAGGTGAAGAATTCCTGGCTGGAAATCCGATTATTACCAACGCAACCTTACGTGCTTCTTACGGTACCGTAGGTAACCAGGATATCGATTGGTATGCAGCTCGTGGTTTCTATTCAGCTGGATACAACTACAACCAGATGCCGGGTATGACTCCGAACAGTATCAGTAATCCGGATTTGACTTGGGAAACTTCCAAGAAGTTTGATGTGGGCTTTGATTTGTCTTTGATCAATCGCGTACATTTGACTTTCGACTACTATAATGAAAAGACTTCGGATGCTTTGTTCGAAATTCCCCTTTCAATGACAACCGGTCTTTCCAAGACTTACAAGAATATCGGTTCTATCCGAAACTATGGGGTAGAATTCTCAGTGAACGCTTCTTTGCTGCAAAATTCTGATTGGAACTGGAATGTCTTTGCCAACCTGACCTGGAACAAGAACAAGGTTATTAAACTGTCAACAGACAAGCCCTTGGAATACACATTCCAGATCATTGAACAAGGCCGTCCTTATAGCCAGTTCTATATGAAGGAATATGCAGGTGTAGACCGTGAAACCGGTAAGCCGCTGTGGTACTTGAACGAAGAAGGAGATGAAACTACTTCGAACTACAATGCGGCTGCTAAACGCTATGTGGGATGTGCAGATCCGAAGGTACTGGGTGGTTTCGGTACTAACGTATCATGGAAAGGCATTGACTTGAGTGTTAACTTCAACTATCGCTTAGGTGGTAAGGTATATGATTCGGGTGCTCCCTTTACCGGTTTCGGTATGGCATTCCGTACACCGTTGGAAGATGTAGCCTTGAACTCTTGGACAGAAGATAATAAAGATGCCAAGTATCCTCAATACATTTACGGTGATCCTCTGTCTTCTACTAAGGACTCATCTCGATTCTTGTATAGCGGTGACTACCTGAGAATCAGCAACGTAACATTAGGATATACCCTGCCGAAGAATTTGACTGAAAAATTCTTTGTCAAGAGACTGCGTGCTTATGTATCAGTAGATAACCTGTATACCTTTACAGCTAGCGACTTCGTAGGTTACAACCCTGAAACATCAGCAAATGGTGTGATTGCTTGGCAGTATCCGGCTACACGCACATTTATCGGAGGTATCCAGCTGACCTTCTAAACAGACATTTAACTTGTCTCACTTAATAACGATTAGAATTATGAAGAAAACAATTATAAATACATTTTTCACCTTATTGTTGGGTGTCGGAATGACCAGTTGCGGTGATAGCTTCCTGGAAACCGATTACTTTGGTGGACCCAATCTGGAAACTGGTTTGAATACGGTTTCTAAAGTATCCAAAGCGCTGAACGGTACTTACTATAACCTGTATTATTACAAGTTTGCAGGTAACTATGCCATCAATATTGGTGATATTCCAACCGATATTGCCTATTGGAATGCTGACAAACAGCATTTCAACAACATCTACCAGTACACATTTTCAGATACAGATTCTTATCTGAGAGATATTTGGGAATACGGCTACAAGACGGCAGACAATGCAGCACGCATCATTGCTGCCGGCAAGCAACTGTATGCAAGCGCTAACGAAGAAGAAAAGAAAGAGTTGGACCTGTGCCTAGCTGAAGCTTATGCTTTGCGCGGCTACGCCCAACTGATGCTGACCAACATCTACGGACACCAAGTAAAGGTAGCTGGAGAAGATTTCTCAAACACTCCGGGTATAGTCATCATTGATGAGCCCAAACAACCCCAAACACAAGTGAGCCGTTCTACTGTAGGTCAAAGCTATGAAGCAATCGTGAATGACTTGAATAAGGCGATTGAGCACTTTGATGCAGCGGGTGGTGATCGCGGTTCTTTGGTCTTCCTGAACAAAGCAGCTACTTACGGACTTTTAGCCCGTACAGCATTGTATCTAGAAGATTGGGACAATGCCATTGACTACGCAGATAAGGCTTTAAAAGACAAGAATATTACTACCTTGACTTACGGCAATGCCTATAAAGACCTGTATAAAAATGAAAAGTCAAACAAAGAAAGTTTCTTCGCATTGGCTATTACACAGACCAACAACTGGTCGGCTAACTCTAGCGGTACGCTGTGGTCTACTTATTGTTATAGTCCTAGTCCGAAACTTCAGGCTCTTTACCAGGCCAACGACTGTCGTAAAAGTTTGATTGCTTGGGACAAAGAATCAACACCAGATGTGCCTGTTTTCAAGGGAGGTAAATTTTCTCACTTTGACTCGGGCAACCCTGCTTACGGAACTCATTATATCGTCAATGCTCCTGAAATGTTCCTGATTCAGGCAGAAGCCAATCTGATGAGCAGCAATGGTTCACTGGACAAGGCTAAGAATGCTTTGCTGACAGTAGCGAAACGTAACGCAGATATCCAGTCTGTCAATGATTTGCCGGCTACTAAAGAAGAAGTAATGGCTTTCATCAAAGACGAACGTGCACGTGAATTATTCCAAGAAGGATTCCGTCTCTTTGACTTGAGACGTTGGGGTGATAAAGTAAGTGTATATGCAATCAAATCTCCGGAAGTTGCTTACACTTATAACGATTACCAAATTTCTGATTTGATTTTCCCGATTCCGAGTGCAGAAATCAATGCTGGATTTGGTGTAGAACAGAACGATTGGATCAACACATTGCCTGCAAGATAATTACCAATCATCTTGAATAAAAAAAAGTGGGGTGTATCACAATGATACACCCCACTTTTTTTCAGTAAACGCTCACTCCTTCACCGGTACAAATAAGTGATGGGCCTGCTGCCGAATCTTGCTAGCCAACTTGTCGGGATAGTCGGGATGTGACTGAAAAAAATCGTCCACGGCCCGACGGGCTGCGGCCGACTGGTGCCCGCCCAACAAAGCTCCCACCCAACTTTTCGGGAAAAAGATGTCGCCCGTACGCTGTACTTCCTGCAGGATTTCCAATCCCGGACGGATATAAGCTACAGCTTGCTCGCCTCGCATCCGATGGTTCAAGTTAGCCAAAGCCGATGAAGCCCAAGGCTCTATGCGACGGTTTTCGGCTATCAACAATGCTGCAAAGACACTGTCGCGCACACGCACATCGGGCGACAACGAAGGAACTACAAAATCAAAAGCCTGACGGCGGTCGGGATTGGCGATACGGTTACGTTGTTCACCGATTATAGAGACATAGTCTGCCGGACGATACAAAGCCAACTTATAGGCCAGGGAAGTATAATCCTCGTCGCTCAACAGATGACCCAGCGGGGAACGGCGAGTCTTCCAAATCGTATACAAACGGTCGATAGCCTGGGAAGAAGTGGCTACAGAACGATACTGACGGAAGGCTTGCAGGCGAGCCGTCGGACGGGAGGAGGTCATGGCCAACTGCCACAAAGCTTCCTCTACCTGTAGGGAGGAAGTTTCCGGATCAGCGGTCATCCGACAGGTATCCACATCGGAAATGCCCCTAGCCGGCAACAACGCTTGACAACTGCCTACATACCCCAAAGCCATCGAGTAAAGCAGCGGATTCGACTCTTTCGGCAGATAATCCAACAGCAGACAACGGAAATCTGTCGCCGTCCAACAACCTTGACGCAAGTTCTCGTACAGATGAATCAGCAGCGACCCGCGCAACACTTCATCCGGCGAGGTAGCTAACAGACGGGCTACAGCATTCCGGGTAGCTGCATCCGACGCTATATGGAAACAGCCATAACCTCGGCCATCGGTGTTGGGTATGACCACCGCTCCCTTATCCTGAATGCGTTGCAAGGGAACTCGAACCTCATCGGAAATGCCGGTCAAGGGCACCTGGACGGTTTCCTCCGCACCGGTTGACGAAATCACCCGATACTGTACTTTTTGCGGCCAACGAAGCCCACGCCCCCAGCGATCCTGCTGACGAACTACCAAGCATCCTTCGTCGACACGGGCCGTCAGTTCGGGCATGCCTTTCTCGTGTACCCAAGCCTCACTCCAAGCTGCCAAATCGTGGTCGGTATAACTGTCGAGTATACGAATCAGACCGTCCCACGTCGCATTGCCATAGGCATAGGTCTTCAAATACTGACGGATGCCCCGCTGGAACGCATCGGCACCCAGCATCTTTACCAACATTTCCATCATCACCGGCGACTTGTTGTAGATGATGTTGCCGTATACCAGACCTGCATCACGCAGATTGGACAACTCCTGCTGAATGGGCGTAGAGCCTGCCGTCCGGTCTTCGCCGTAGGAGGCCGGCAGGTAACCGCGAATAAAGTTCAGCCGATGATTAACCTCCGGAAAAAGGGGCTCCACCATCTGGCTGGCAAAATAATTGGCAAAGACTTCTTTGGTCCACACATCGTCGAACCAGTCCATGGTGACATAATCGCCAAACCACATGTGAGCGGTTTCGTGGGCAATCAAGGCACTGCGGCTCAGACGGGCATTCAACGTGGGATGAGCATCGAGAAACATCCGACTGTCGTTGTACAACGTAGCCCCGGTGTGTTCCATACCGCCATACTGGAAGCCCGGCAGGATAATCAAATCGTACTTGGCAAAGGGATAAGGAATGGCGGTGTAATCCTCCAGCCAAGCCAGTGCATCAAACACTTCGTTGGCTATATCGGGACATTGTGCCACCTTCTGCGGGTCGGTTTCACGGTGATAGAGGGCAATTTCACGACCATCGCGGGTAAAAGGTTGGCGGGTCAGTTTGCCGGCCACAAAAGAGAACAGGTAGGTGCTCAAAGGCTCCGTCTGACGGAAAGCAATGCGTTTGCGCCCCGAAACCGACAGTGAATCGACCGTCTGAACCGCTCCGTTGGAGACAGCCTGCCAATCGGCCGGAACCTCCAGGGTAAGGCGATAAAGGGCTTTCAGGTTCGGCTGGTCCATGCAGGGAAAAAGCGTACGGGCCCGGTCGGGAACCAGCAAGGTATAGAGAAACTCATCCCGACGATTCAACGATTGGTCGGCCGAGACGAAAGCAATGTCCAATCGATTCCGACCAGCCACCGTAAAATCCCGCTCTACGATCAGGTGTTCGGATTCCATCCGATAAGGTACTACCTCCCCGTTCAGCCGAACCGAAAGCACCTGCTCGGGAGTGGCCCGAAAATCGACCACCCAAGGTTGCGGTTCCTGCAAAGAAACCGTCATTCCCACAGTTCCCCGAACGGCCTCACTGCGCTCGCGAGGAATCGAGAAGAACAAATCGTACGATACTGACCCCAACTGCTCCTTGCGAAACGAAGCCAAAGTCTTACTTACACCCGGTTCAAGCCATGAGGCTGGAACCGATTCACGCGGTTGGCATGCTACCAAACCCAAACACAAAACAGAGGTTACCAGTGTTTTCCACATAAAATATCTAATCCTTATTATCGCTAATGTGGATACCTAAATTCTTCCATCGCTAATCTTCAGGATTGTTTAGGCTCCGTCATTGAACGTGCAAGTTAGAACAAAAAGCGGAAAAGACCAACAAAACCTCACAGAAAAGACTTCACCTCGCGCCAATCGGTCATCACGTGGGTGGGCTGAAACGGAAGCGACGAAGGAAGGCCCTTCCACGCATAATACACCTGTTGCCAACCTGCCCGACAGGCACCGACCACATCGTTTTCCCAGCTGTCCCCTATCATCAAGGCCGAAGCGGGCTCGGCACCGGCTACCTGCAAAGCATATTGAAAAATAGCAGGATAAGGTTTATGTACGCCCACATCTTCGGACAGGATAATCCCTTTGAAGTAACCGTCTACCCCGGCCGAAACCATCTTTCGCTCCTGCAGTTCCCGGAAGCCATTCGACAGAATGTAGAGGTCGTAACGGGAGGCCAGATAATCGAGTGCCTCGCGGACATGAGGCATCACCTTCCGTTTGTAGACAATCTCCCGAAAAAACTGAGCCGAATAGGCCCGGACCACCGCCTCATCGTAGGCCCCAACCTGACGCAAGGGATAAGAGAAACGACGCTCGTTCAGTTCATCTTTCGTGATGCGTCCCTCCCCATAGGCTGCCCACAAACGGGTGTTTTCGGCTTCATACAAGGCATAGAAATGGGCAAACGAGCGGAAGTGCTGCCCAAAATGATACTGTTCGTACATATTCTGAAAGGTGTCGCGGGCATTTTCAGCAAAAGCCCACACCGTGTCGTCCAGGTCGATAAAGATGCTTTGATACATAACTTTCGCAAAGGAATGGAATAGATGCAACAAGAGGGTTGCGTCGCTCACGGCACAACCCTCCCGTTGATTGGTTATAGACTACCGGCAGACTGTCGGCAGTTGAATGTTATCTCACCAGAATGACCAGGTAACGAGATACGCTCCAGAATGCATTCGGGTTCGTAATCTTCAGCGTCAACTGACCTTTGGCATCCTTTACCAGTTCGTAAGAGCCTTCCGGATGCGTGGTCTTCAGTTCGGCACGCTTGGAGTACAACTTAATTTCCTTGTCGGTACGGATGTCAATCTGCGTAAAGTAGTCCTTATTGAAATCGGCACTTTTCAGCACATCACCGTTCTGCAGGATGCGTTGGTCCTTCAGTTCCTTCTTGGTTCCAAATACAAACCAAGCAGCGTTCAGCGCCTTATCCTGGCTGGCCACCGTCTGAGCCTTGGCTTCATTGTCGGCAGTCAGATCCGATACACTGCGGTTCAAGCCCACCACAGCGCTGTCGAGTTCAGCAATACGGATGTTCTTCGAAGCCAGTTCAGCCTGCAAGGTTTCCACCTGTTGCTGTTTGGCTTCCAGTTCCTTGGTCAAGTTCTTCAGCGCCTTCTGCAATTGTGAAGAATTGTATTTGCTATTCTTCAACTGCTTTTCCAATTGAGCAATCTGCTCGCGGTTCGACTGCAGTTTTTCCGTAATGAAACGGATATCCTCCTTAATCTTATCGGCATTGTTTTCACGAATACCTCCCTGCAAATCCACGCGGTTTTCGGCCTCGTTGATCTGGCGGAATCCTTCCTGTACTTCATTGAATGCCGCCATGATACCATCCAGTTCCGAATTGCGGTTGGTCAGTTCCGACATCAATGAATCGTTCTGTGCCTGCAAGGCATCGCGTTTAGCTCCGTTGCCGCAAGAAGTCAGCAAGGCAGCAACCATCATAGATAAAAATACGAGCTTTTTCATTTGCTTTCCTGTTTTTAGTTTGTTCTTGGATTATTCTTCTTTACCACCGAGTATGATGACTATCTCCCCCTTGGGTTCGTGTTCGGTAAAGTGCGCTATCACTTCGGTCAATGTGCCCCGTACACTCTCCTCGTGAATTTTCGAAATTTCACGGCAGACGGAAACAGGCCTTTCGGCACCGAAAAATTCGGCAAATTGGGTCAAGGTCTTCACCAGACGATAGGGAGATTCATAGAATATCATGGTCCGCTTTTCTTCCTGCAGGGAAGTGAGGCGGGTTACTCTTCCTTTCTTTTGGGGCAGAAATCCCTCGAAGCAGAAACGTTCGTTGGGCAAGCCCGAGGCCACCAGGGCAGGCACAAAGGCCGTTGCACCCGGCAGACACTGCACCTCAATGCCGTTTCGCACACATTCACGGACAATCAGAAAGCCCGGGTCGGAGATGGCAGGTGTACCTGCATCGGAAATCAGGGCAACGGTCTCGCCTGCCAGAATACGGCCAACGATGCCTTCTACCGTCTTGTGCTCGTTGAACTTATGATGCGACTGCATGGCATTCTTGATTTCGAAATGCTTCAGAAGAATGCCCGACGTACGCGTATCTTCGGCCAATATCAAATCGGCTTCCTTCAATACACGGATGGCACGAAAGGTCATATCCTCCAAATTTCCTACGGGCGTAGGAACTACATACAGCTTTCCCATGATTCGTTCTTTATTGAGGTTAATGAGACAAATGTAAGAAGAAAAATGAATGTGCCCAACGAAGTGACTTTATAATTTAACAGATGTTGCACTTTTCATTTAACATTATATCTTTTATTAATAAATTTCCCTAACAGGATACCCGTTATTTAGGCAACAAGTCGTACATTTGCACCCGTAAAACCGAATTGTAAAACGTAAACACATGGTAGTTTTTTCAGAAGACCACATCCAAGAAACCCGCCGGAGAGGCCGAATCGAAGTGATTTGCGGCTCGATGTTCTCGGGCAAAACCGAGGAACTCATCCGCCGTCTGAAACGGGCCAAATTTGCCCGGCAGCAAGTAGAAATCTTCAAGCCTGCCCTGGACACCCGCTATTCGGACGAAGAAGTCGTATCGCACGACAGCAACTCCATCGCCTCTACCCCTATCGATACAGCCGCCAGCATCCTGCTTCTGGCATCCGACAAGGACGTTGTAGGCATTGACGAAGCCCAATTCTTTGACGACGGGCTGGTAGATGTCTGCAACCAACTGGCCGACAACGGCGTACGTGTCATCATTGCCGGACTCGACATGGACTTCAAACGCGTACCTTTCGGTCCCATCCCTGCCCTGTGCGCCATTGCCGACGAGGTGACCAAGGTGCATGCCATCTGTGTGAAGTGCGGCAATCTGGCCTATGTATCCCACCGCATCACCGCCAGCGACCAACGGGTGCTGCTGGGCGAAAAGGACGACTACGAACCGCTCTGCCGCGAATGTTACATGCGGGCCCTCCAGGAAGACAAACGGTAATCATTTTCCGGAACCACTCTCCCCGTCCCTCACAGAACGAAGGAGCCGTTCCGGAACCAACCCCTTCTCTACTATGGTACAAAAGAAAATCACTTTCGACAGTTTCATCCGAGGCATCCTGACCGGTGCCATCATCATCGGCATCCTGTATGTCGTGAAGCAACTGAGCAACGTCCTGCTGCCTTTCCTGGTGGCTTGGCTCATTGCCTACCTCATCTACCCCATCGTCTTCTTTTTCCAGCATCGGCTCCGACTGAAAAGTCGGGTATTGTCCATCCTGGCCGTAATGCTCACCCTGTTGTGCCTCACAGTGCTTACTTTTGTAGGCCTGGTTCCTCCCATCGTTGAGGAATTCGGCAAACTGAAAATCCTGTTGGCCGAATACTTCATTGAAGGTTCGAAACAAGCTGCCATTCCTGGAACGGTAGCCAACTTCATCAAGGAGCATATTGACATGCTGCAAATTCAGAATGCCTTGAACGAAGCCAACTTTGCCAAGACCCTGAAGACGGTCCTGCCGCAGGTATGGGCGCTTCTCACCCAATCGGTGAACGTCATTGTCAGTGTCTTTACCTCCTTCATCATCCTGCTGTACACTTTCTTCATCCTGCTTGACTATGAGGCCATTGCCCACGGCTGGATCAAACTGGTGCCCGTGAAACACCGCGACATGACCATCCGTATCGTGACCGACGTACAGGACAGCATGAACCGTTACTTCCGCGGCCAGTCGTTTGTAGCTCTCTGTGTGGGCATCCTGTTCAGTATCGGCTTCCTGATCATCGACTTCCCATTGGCCATCGGCTTCGGCCTGTTCATCGGTGTTCTGAACCTGGTACCTTATCTGCAACTCATAGCGTTCATCCCGACCATCTTGCTGGCTCTTCTGAAGGCTGCCGATACCGGCGAGAACTTCTGGTGGATTCTGTGCTGCGCCTTTTTGGTATTCTGCGTGGTACAACTCATCCAGGATGCCATCATCGTACCCAAGGTGATGGGAAAAATCGGG
>AMCI01001592.1_pt1 | contig 11251 bp, 10 predicted proteins | sample 419838 | NCBI WGS metagenome assembly AMCI01 (sample SAMN01090643, study PRJNA158313) | gut metagenome
GAATTCAGGTTAGATGAATAAGAAGTTTTTTTAAAAAGGAATAACAGGTTTGGTATCAAAGCTATACCAAACCTGTGTATTCCATAGGGTATTAGAGTCCCAATTGTCCGGCTGCAGCTTCCGCACAGCGTTCTCCGTCGATGGCTGCTGAGACTATGCCACCTGCATAGCCAGCACCCTCACCGCACGGATAGAGGCCCTTGACATTGATGTGTTCCAGAGTTTCCGTGTTGCGCAGGATGCGTACGGGAGCAGAGGTGCGGGTCTCGGCCGCAATGAGGCAAGCCTCCTGAGTGAGGAAACCGCGGCTCTTTTTCCCGAATTGGTTGAAGCCATCGATGAGGCGTTGGCTCACGAATTGCGGCATCCAGAAATGAAGGGGAGAGGAGATGATGCCGGGTGAATAACTGCTTTTCGGCAAATCAAAACTCAAACGGCGATTGACGAAGTCGGTCATGCGTTGTGCCGGAGCAGTCTGGCGGCGGTGTCCCTGCAGCCAGCAAGCTTTTTCAATGGCTTCTTGCAGGTACATCATGCGAAGCGGGTTGTTGCTGTCCTGATAGTCTGCATGGGTTGCAGCAAAGGCTTCGTCCTGCATGGCTTCGCGGAGGAAGGGGAGGAGTTCGCCGTCGAGGTCCTCTGGACGAGTTTCCACCACCATACCGGAGTTGCTCCACGCAGAGGCGCGGTTGCTGGGGCTCATGCCGTTGACGACAATCTGTTCCGGACCGCTGGCAGCAGGAACCACGATACCACCGGGACACATACAGAAACTGTAGACGCCTCTGCCGCCTGACTGTGTCACATAACTGTATTCTGCCGCCGGGAGGTATTTTCCCCTTCCGTTGCGGTTGTGGTATTGAATACTGTCAATGAGTTGTGCCGGATGTTCTAAGCGTACCCCAACCGCAATGCCTTTGGCTTCAATAGTGATGCCTGCTTGGTGGAGATAACGGTAAACGTCGCGTGCCGAATGCCCTGTAGCCAAGATGACCGGTCCCTGGAAGGTGCGGCCGTTTTGGCAGACCACACCAGCTACTTCATTGTTGTGGAGAAGGAGTTCGTCTACGCGGTGTTCAAAATACACTTCGCCTCCAGCGCGCAGGATCTGCTCGCGCATGGCCTCGATGATGCGGGGCAGGCGGTCGGTTCCGATATGGGGATGGGCGTCGCAGAGGATATCCGTGGAGGCACCATGCTGGCAGAAGACGCGGAGGATCTTTTCCACATTGCCGCGTTTTTTGGAGCGGGTGTAGAGCTTACCGTCGGAATAGGCACCGGCACCCCCTTCACCAAAGGAATAGTTGCTTTCACTGTTCACTTTGTGTTCTCGTGAGATGAGGGCGATGTCTTTGCGGCGTTCATGCACGTCCTTACCTCTTTCCACCACGATGGGGCGGGCGCCGAGTTCGATAAGGCGAAGAGCGGCAAAAAGACCGCCGGGACCTGCTCCTACCACGATGACGCGCGGTCCTTTCGATACGTCGGGATAGGTTATGGGTGTATAACTGAGCTGTGGGGCTTCCTCGTTGATGTAGAGGTCGAGGGTGAGGTTAACATAAACGGTGCGTTGACGGGCATCTATGCTGCGCTTGCGGATGCGAATGGCTTTGATCGTGCGGGCATCTGAAGCAATTTCGCGGGCTACATAGAGATGCAGACGGTCGTTGTTATAGGCGATGTCGGGTGTGACGCGGATAGTAAGTTGTTGCTGCATAATGGAATAGAGAATAATGAGTTGCAAAAACAGCTAGGCGCAGTACTGAAGAGTAATGACTGCTTTAGCCGAAGAGTTCGCGCAAGGCTTTTTCCACGCGGTTCACTGGTACCAGTTCGATGGCAAACTGTCGGGTGTCTAGTCCTTTCAGGTTTGCTTCAGGAAGGAGAATGCGGGAAAAGCCCAATTTCTGGGCTTCTGCAATGCGTTGGGTGATGCGGGTAACAGGACGGATCTCACCGCTGAGTCCCACTTCGCCCGCCATACAGACGTTGCGTTCGATGGGTGTATCGACATTGCTGGAGAGCACGGAGGCAATGACAGAGAGGTCAATAGCAGGGTCCGTCACGCGGAGTCCGCCTGCGATATTGAGGAAGACGTCCTTTTGGGCAAGTTTGAATCCCACTCGTTTTTCCAGTACCGCCAGAAGCATGTTCATGCGGCGAAGGTCGAAACCGGTGGCAGAGCGCTGGGGCGTACCGTAGGCAGCCGTCGACACCAGAGCTTGGGTTTCGATGAGGAAGGGGCGTACCCCCTCGATAGCGGCAGCGATTGCCACTCCGCTGAGCGGTTCCTGTGATTGGGTGAGCAAGAGTTCGGAAGGGTTTTCCACAGGTCGGAGTCCGTTGGCGCGCATCTCGTAGATGCCGAGTTCAGAAGTAGAACCGAAACGATTTTTGATGCTGCGTAGGATGCGGTAGAAATAGTGCTGGTCACCTTCAAATTGGAGTACGGTATCCACAATGTGTTCCAGTACTTTCGGTCCGGCAATGCTGCCTTCCTTGGTGATGTGGCCGATGAGGATTACCGGTACATTGTTGTCCTTGGCATATTTGAGAATGGCGGCTGCACATTCTCTAATTTGGGTGATGGACCCGGGGGAGGAGTCCACATTCTCCATCGAGAGGGTTTGGATGGAGTCAATGACAACGAAGTTGGGATCTACGTTTTTGATATGTGTAAAAATGTGTTCCAGTCTGGTTTCGCAAAGGAGAAGGCAATCCGGCGATTGCTGTTCGGGAGGCATCAGACGATCGGCTCGGAGTTTGATTTGGCGTTCGCTTTCCTCACCGCTCACATAGAGTACGCGGCGGTCGTGAAGTTGGAGCACGGTCTGCAGGAGCAGGGTGGACTTACCAATACCAGGTTCACCACCGAGGAGGGTCAGTGATCCCGGCACCATACCGCCACCGAGCACGCGGTTGAGTTCGGCATCGTGCATGTCGTAGCGCAGTTCTTCGGTTGCTTCTACCTCTTTCAGTCGCACTGGTCCCCGGCTCTTGCGCTGGAGTTCTCCCAAAGCGTGCTGTGCGCGCTGTGCAGTGGGGGATGCGGCTTGTATCCGCATTTCCTTATAAGTGTTCCATTGGTTGCAGCTGGGACAGCGACCAACCCATTTGGGAGATTCTTGTCCGCAGTTGCTGCAGACATAGACGGTTTTTTCTTTGCTTGCCATGGGGTGAGAAAATAAAGGCCCTTGCCGCAACCTTGTGAGGCTGGGAAGGGCCGATGGTGAATATACTGGGCGAAGGATATTGCCGTAAGGGCTATTCCAGATTGCCCAGTTCTTTTTTGATGTTTTCCAGTTCCGCCTTGATGGCGCGGAGCCTTTCGATGACCTCCACACGCTGAACTGTCCCTTCCTTGTTCTTTTTCAGCAGGTCGCGAGCTGCTGATATTTTCAGTCCGCGTACCTTTACCAAGTTGTAGATCAGTCGGATTTGCTCGATATCCTCCTTAGTGTACTGTCGGATGTTTCTGCCACTTTTCTTGGGAGAAATTTGAGGAAATTCCTTTTCCCAGAAACGGAGGAGTGTCTCGTTGACATCAAACATCTCGGCTACTTCACTGATGGAGTAGAAGAGTTTCAGATCCTTGTTGCTGTTGAGTGGCATAATATTCCGTTATCAGATGAGACTAAGGTGGCGGGTGCTGTGCCCGCCATTGCGGTAGGGCTTAGAGTTCGCTTTCCTTCAGACGTTCCGCGTTTTCAGCGACGATGAGATGATCGATGCAGTCCTGGATATCGCCGTCCATAAAGGCCGCGAGGTTGTAAATGGTATAGTTGATACGATGGTCGGTAATACGTCCCTGCGGATAGTTGTAGGTACGGATTTTAGCCGAGCGGTCGCCGGTAGAAACCAAGGTCTTACGTCGACTGGCAATATCGTCAACATATTTCTGGTGTTCCTTGTCGTAGATGAAGGTACGCAAGCGGGCCAGCGCTCTTTCCTTGTTCTTAGGCTGGTCACGTGTTTCGGTACATTCAATCAGGATTTCTTCCACCTCGCCAGTTATCGGATTCTTCCAGTTGTAGCGCAGACGCACACCGGATTCCACCTTGTTGACATTCTGTCCACCGGCACCGGAGGAACGGAAGGTATCCCATTTGATTTCGCCCTCGTTGATGATGACATCGAAGGCTTCTGCTTCCGGCAGTACAGCCACTGTTGCCGCAGAGGTGTGTACACGGCCCTGGGTCTCGGTAGCCGGGACACGCTGTACGCGGTGCACACCACTTTCATATTTCAGAGTGCCGTAGACATCGGCACCGGTTACGGAACAAACAATTTCCTTGAAACCGCCTGCAGCACCTTCGCTGGCACTTGATACTTCCAGCTTCCAGCCTTTGGTCTCGCAGTATTTCGTGTACATGCGGAAAAGGTCACCGGCAAAGATGGCAGCTTCATCGCCACCCGTACCGCCACGGATTTCGAGGATGGCATTCTTGGCATCTTCAGGATCCTTGGGCACAAGCATGAGCTTGATGGACTCTTCGATTTCAGGGATGCGGCTTTCGCAGAATGCAATTTCTTCGCGTGCCATTTCCTTCATTTCGGCATCGTCTTCGTTGAGCAGGATGTGCTTGCTCTCTTCAAGGTTGCCCAAGAGGTTTGCATATTCTTTGCGAGCATCCATCAGTTCTTCCAGGTCCTTGTATTCTTTGGTCAGTCGGACATAGCGTTGCTGGTCTGCAATGACATTAGGGTCGGTGATTAGGGTTGAAACTTCCTCAAAGCGCGCTTGCAGGCCTTCGAGTTTGTCAAGTAGGGTATTGTTGTCTGCCATGAGTTGTTTTTCTGTGACGTTTTGATGTCTTTAGGGTAGTGGTAGGCACGCTGCGCGACAATTATTTGCAGAGCGCCTTGGTCCAACTGTAAGCGTTGGTAATGATGTTGAAGGTAATGACGCCCCATCCGATGGCGCCTAGGGTCCACATGATGTTGTGGAGGTTGGTGAACGATTCTTGGAGCAGGTTCCAGGATTCGTAGGCCATATAGGCAAAGATGCTGGTGCTGAAGAGGCAAACCAGAAAATAGATAATCTTTTTCATGGATGATGTGTGTGGCATCGTGCTGCTTTATCCTTAGTTCTTGCCTGAGCATCATAGGGAAAGAAGGTAGAAGTAAAGCTGTTTGCCGCTTTTGTACCATTGCGGGTGCAGGGGCAAACGGATGCAGGGATAAGTGGGAAACGGAGACGCTTCCTAATAAGGCAGGGCGTCCGGCTATTGGGGGACTGCACTTCGGTGCGGGCAGTCCCGCTCCCTTGTGGTTGCCAACCGCATTCTTAGGGCATGCAGTTAGCCTTGGGAGTGTGGAGAGGAAAGGTGTCAGAATGACAGAAATAGAAACTGCCCGGAGCAGTTCCTATTTCTGTAGATTCTGTGTTTAGTATTTGAATTCGCCGAATTCAGAACGGATGATGAGTTCCTTGTGATCGCTTTCTTCAATGCGTCCGATAATTTGGGCGTCGATGTTGAAGCTCTTGGAGAGTGCGATAACTTCTTCCGCATGTTCAGGAGAGAGGTAGACTTCTAGGCGATGGCCCATATTGAAGACCTTGTACATTTCAGCCCAGTCGGTGTTGCTCTGTTCTTTGATGGTGCGGAACAAAGGAGGTACGGGGAAGAGGTTGTCCTTGATGACACGGCAGTTGTCGCCAACGAAGTGCAGCACCTTAGTCTGAGCACCGCCAGAGCAGTGAACCATACCGTGGATTTCAGGGCGAAGGGCATCCAGCAACTTCTTCACAACCGGAGCATAGGTACGGGTTGGAGAGAGTACCAGTTTGCCGGCATCCAGCGGACTGCCTTCTACGGCGTCGGTCAGTTTCAAACCACCGCTGTACACCAATTCGTCGGGTACCGCCTTGTCGTAGCTTTCCGGATATTTTTCAGCGAGGTATTTGGCAAATACGTCGTGGCGTGCAGAAGTCAGACCATTGCTGCCCATACCGCCGTTGTATTCCTTTTCATAGGTAGCCTGGCCGTAGGAAGCCAAACCAACGATGACATCGCCCGGACGGATGTTGGCATTGTCGATGACGTCTGCGCGCTTCATGCGGCAAGTTACGGTAGAGTCTACAATGATGGTGCGTACCAAGTCGCCGACATCGGCAGTTTCACCACCAGTAGCATAGACGCCTACGCCCATTTCGCGCAATTCAGCCAACAGTTCGTCGGTACCGTTGATGATGGCGGAAATCACTTCGCCCGGAACGAGCATCTTGTTGCGTCCGATGGTAGAAGACACCAGGATGTTGTCTACTGCACCTACGCACAACAGGTCATCAATGTTCATGATCAGCGCGTCCTGTGCAATACCCTTCCATACACTGAGGTCACCGGTTTCCTTCCAATAGAGATAAGCCAAGGAAGATTTAGTTCCGGCACCGTCGGCGTGCATGATGTTGCAGTATTCAGGGTCGCCGCCCAAGATATCTGGAATGATTTTACAGAAGGCTTGTGGGAAAATGCCCTTGTCAATGTTTTTGATGGCGTTGTGTACATCTTCTTTGGATGCACTGACACCGCGCATCATGTATCGTTGTTTGCTGTCCATGGTTTGATATGGGGTTTATAGTTTTCTTTTAGTCAAATGAAACGCTAGGAGCCTTTTCAGCACCAGCTTCAGCTTCGAATTTGGTCTTCTTTTCAAATCCAAAGAGACCAGCGAAGATGTTGGCAGGGAAACGGCGGATCGTTACGTTGTAGTCCTGCACAGCCTGGTTGAAGATACGGCGGCTTTCGTTGATTCTGTTTTCTGTACCTTCCAACTGGGCCTGGAGTTCGGAGAACTGCTGGTTTGCTTTCAGATCAGGATAGTTTTCTCTCACCGCCAGAAGTTTGCCCAAGGCAGCAGAGAGTTCGCCCTGTGCCTGCTGGATCTGCTTCATGTTCTCCGGAGTGAGTTGGTCAGCACTCATGGTGATTTGGGTTGCCTTGGCGCGGGCTGCAATTACCCCTTCCAGAGTTTCGCTTTCGTGCTTGGCATAGCCCTTTACGGTGTTGACCAAGTTAGGAATCAAATCGCTGCGGCGTTGGTATTGGGACTGCACATCACTCCATGCGGTAGTGACGATTTCGTCTTTGCTGACCATACCGTTGTAGTTGGAATAGGCACCGATGCCGAAGACAACGGCCAAACCGAGGAGAACCACCAGAACGATGGTTCCTGTAGAGAAATTCTTTGCCATAAATGGTAGTTTTTATCGTCGTTATTGTTTTCTGCCAGTCTTGTTGCAGAGTGGTCTCTGCTGCCTGGCATTTTTTCTTTTAGGATAAGGCATTAGCGTCTGTTGTAAGTCTAGAATCTGCCGCCGCTGCCGCCTCCGCCAAAGGATCCGCCACCAAAGCTGCCTCCGCCGAAACCGCCTCCGAAACCGCCGCCCCATCCGCCGCGATGGCCACCGCCGATGATGGGAGGGATGAACATGCCGCCGCCGTTGAAGGGCGAATCGTCGCTGTCTTCATGTTCCGTGTGGCCGCAGTGCCGGCATACCCAAGTGGTGCGGGTCACCCATTGCTGTCCGATGCGTACCCGTCGGGTATCTTTGATGACCAGGGCGTCAGGCTTTTTGCATATGGGACATCTGCGGTGGGTCTTGTTTCCGATGCGGAAAAAGATCAAGAATGCCACGATGCCCACTACAAAGATGGCGAAGCCGCCCATGCTGTCGTTTTTGTTTCTGCGCTTTTCGAAATTGCGCTTGAGGGTGGGGTCACCCATGACGTAGCCTTCAATGGCTTTGACGCCTTCGTAGATACCTTTGTCCCAGTTACCTTCCTTAAAGGCGGGGAAGAATACGAGGTTTTGCATTCTTCGGCAGATGGCATCCGGCAAGGTGCCTTCCAATCCTCTACCTGTGAGGATTTGGAACGAACGGTCTTCTGTACAGCAGACGATGATGAGGCCGGACTGCTGTTCTTTGCTGCCGACGCCATATTTTCGTCCGAGCGCCATACCGAATTCATAGGGGTCGTCTCCCTTGATGCGCTTGACCACGACGACAACTGACTCTACCCCCTTTTTTAGTTTCAACCGTCCGAGGATGAGGTCAGTAGCCTGCACGGTCTCTGGTCTCAGAATTCCGTCGGGGTTGCATACGAAGCGGGTGCTGTCTTGCAAGTGGACCATGGGAAGGTCTTCAGGCGTCCAGTAGGTTGTTGCTGCTGATAGGGGGAACAGGCAGAACAGGTTCAGGAGCAGATAGCAGATGCGTTGGGTTAGCTTCATGGTAATGGATTATTTGAATAGGTTCGGGTAGTTTCCTTGCCTATGCCTATGGGCTTAGGATGCAAGATGGTACTATCCTCTGCAAAGATACAATAAAGAAACGAAAAAGGGGTTGGTTAACAACAGGAATATGGCGATTGTCCTTTGTTTTGCCGCGGGGAAGTGCTGTGGAGTGCATTCGTGCAGAAACCGGATGGGAAGAAGAAAGTGGTAAAGGTGACTGGCTAAAGAGGGTAATAGAAGAATTGATGGTCTTACAGACGCAGCTATCTATAGAGGCTGATGGTGGAATAGGTCGGTTGATTTCAGCTGTACCTGCCGTCTGCTGTACCTTAGAATCGGTTTTCGACTCCATCTTAATCGCATTTTCATTAAAAATGCTTAGCTTTGCGGAATATTTTTCGTCTGTTGGGGGTGTAGAATGGTTTTTCAGCAGGCGAATAGGGAGCATTGGACCGATGCTCTGAAAGGCAGATGGCTTTTTTTCTTGTCGTAACTGATTTAAAAATTAACTATATGATGATTAAAAAATGGTGGATGGTATTCTGCGGAATACTGTTGGTGCAATGGGCTTTTGCCCAGGCCTCCGAAGGTTATTATGCAACTACCAAGGGTACAGCGGGCCGTACGCTTAAAACGGCAATGCACCAAGTCGTAAAAGACCATGTGGAACGTTCCTACAATCAACTTTGGGAGGATTTCCGGGAGACAGATGTGCGTGAGGACGGTAAGGTTTGGGATATGTATTCCAAGGTGACCAACTATGATTTTGGAAAACCGGCGCAGGGAGCCAACTACAAGAAGGAGGGTGATTCTTACAACCGCGAACATTCTTTTCCCAAGAGTTGGTTCAATGACGGCAAACCGATGTTCACGGACTTGTTCCATGTCTATCCTACTGACGGCTATGTGAACAATCGCCGTGGCAATTATCCTTTCGGTGAAACGGCGAACCCTACCTATACTTCCGAGGAAGGTTGGAGCCGTTTGGGCCCTTCTTCCCTGCCAGGTTATTCGGGGATAGTCTTCGAACCCAATGATGAATATAAGGGGGATTTCGCGCGCTCCTATTTCTATATGGCCACCTGCTATGAGGACCAGATCCAGCATTGGAATTCCAAAATGTTGAATCATACCGATTATCCGACTTTTTCCGACTGGGCGCTCGAACTCCTGTTGCGCTGGTCGAAGGAAGACCCGGTGAGTGAGAAGGAGATCAACCGTAACAATGTGGTCTATCGTATTCAGCAGAATCGCAATCCTTTTATCGATTATCCTGGTTTGGAGGACTGGATCTGGGGGAGCCGTCGTGAACTGGCTTTCGATCCTGACCATTATGACCCGAATCAGCCGGTAGAACCTCAGCCGCAAGATTCTGTATTGGTGGCACCGGTATTCTCTCAACCTTCCGGTATGGTGGCAAAGGGTAGTGTGGTAACCATCTCTTGCGATGCTCCAGGGGCGTTTATCTATTACACTCTCAATGGTGGCAGCTTGCAGACTGGCTTCGCTCCGGTATCACTCACCATCAACGAGACCGTTGAAGTTGTAGCTTATGCTATGCGTGGTGAACAGCGCAGTGAAACAGTGAAGGCTGTTTATCAGGTGGCAGATACTCCGGGACAGGAATCTCAGGTGTTTGTGCGCGTCACTGATCCATCGGATCTACAGGTGGATGCCCGTTACCTGATGGTATGTGAACCTTATCATTGTGCCCTGTCGCAGTCACGATCAGATTACCGTGGCATAGCCGATGTCACCATCGTGGACGATAAAATTGATTTGCAGTCGTCGGCTTCTCCTGATCCCTGTGTATTGATCTTGGGTCAGACTGCAGGCGGTTATACTTGGTATGATGAGGAGTCCCGCACCTATCTGGCACTTACCAGTAACAAGAACAAGTTGCACAGCGTGCAGGAAGTAACAGATGAGGCAGGCTATTGGACTGTAGACATAGCTGGTGATGCCACCGTCATTGCCAATGTGCGTTATCCCCAGCGCAGTATCCAATACAATGCTTCTGCTCCGCGTTTTGCGACCTATACCAGTGGCCAGCAGTCCATCACCTTATTCCGTGAGACCAGCGTTTCGGGCATCGTTTATCCCGAGATGAAGGATCGCACCGTTGATGTCTACAGCTTGGACGGTCGTTTGCTTCGTGACGACATAGCTGTGGAAAAGGCTGTGAAGGGTTTGCCCAAGGGCATTTATATCGTGGGCGGTATGAAAATAATCGTGCGATAGGCAGTTGTGCTGTTTCGCAGTAGAAACTTTTTACCATTAAGCACCTCCGGTTGGTTGTATGAACAACTCAACGGAGGTGCTTTTTTTATCCTAGTTCAGGATCATTTTGAATTTGGAAAAATAATGACAGTATGATTCTTTGAAGATGCAGTTGGTCTACCATCATCGTTCTAGAGAAGTTGAAGAAATCCGGTATCCAATTTCTACTCAAGTTTCATGTGAAGGGTGGCATTTCCTTCTTGGCTTTGTCATGACCATCCCTTTCGGGACAGCATTTTTTGCTTTCAGTAATTGAATTTGATGCTCAGCTGTTTCTGCTGAATGCTTACTTCTGCTTAAACAGCTGTACAGCGTTTAGGATTCTCGCATGTTTCGAAAAAAAAGTTTGGATTTGAATTTTAAATTTCAGTGTAATATATTGAAATATAATGAGATGCACTGAACTCTATTTGAGATTTGCTTTTGACGAGGGAGTACCTTCTATGGTTGGGAACAGGAGAACTGTTTCTGGTGATTTCACAGTCTATAGGAAGAAGAAGGCTTGTCCATGTACTTGGGCACCGATCAATAGCCATTCTTCTGTTTACAAAAGCAGTGAATATCGTTGGAATATTTTTGGTTTCAGTATATTCTTTTGAAAGATAGCGATTTGTGCTGAACTCTGCTTTTTGTTCTGCAACATTTGGTTTGGGGAGGGGTGTCTACAGTCTTTTTTTGATGTGGGTTAGTAGGGTGAAGCCAATAGTCAGCCCCAGCAGCTTTCTTTATAAGC
>AMCI01001603.1_pt1 | contig 11247 bp, 9 predicted proteins | sample 419838 | NCBI WGS metagenome assembly AMCI01 (sample SAMN01090643, study PRJNA158313) | gut metagenome
TTTCATAATGACTTAAGCTTGCGATGAGATTAATGTGATTTCTTTTGTTCCAAAATTTCGTTGCATAATACATAACCTTTGATCAACATTCTGGGAATGTGGAACGGGCCTTTGAAGATGTTGCCTTTAGCCATTTGGGCAGGTGTACCGTCGCGGTGCAGGTAGCCGAACCATTCGCCGTATTCCTTGTCGGGGAAGTGGGCGTAGGTCCAGTCGCTGATGGCTTTGTGCATTTCCAGGTACTTTTCGTCGCCGGTAGCCTCGTAGGCATACAGGGTGGCGATGATGGCTTCGGTCTGCGGCCACCAGAACTTCATGTCTTGCGAGTAGTCCTGCGGCGGCAGGTTCTTGCAGTCCTTGAAGTTGATGATGCCTCCGTATTCCTTGTCCCAGCCCCATTCCCACGACCAGTCGAGGATGGTAAGGGCCAGTTCGGTGATGTCCTTGTCCCAACCGCGGAATTTGGCTTCTTCCAGCAGGAACCAGGCTGTTTCGATGCAGTGGCCTGGATTGATGGTGCGGCCGATGTTGCTGTCGATGAATTCGCCGTTGGGTCCCACGGTTTCGAGCAGGGCCTTGAATTCGGGATGCAGGAAGTCCTTGCGCAGCTGGGCGATGGAGGCATCAATCTGGGCCTGGAAGCAGTCGTCACCGATGGCGGCGCGGATGCGTGAGGCCACGTTGATGAGAATCATCGTGATGGAGTGGCCCTTCATGGGCAGGGTGTCGAGGTATTTCGGCTCCAGCAGTCCCGGGGTTTCCAGGAAGTGCTGCATGCGCTTGAACAGGTCGAGCGCCTTTTCGGCATAGCTGCGGTCGCCCGAGGCGATGGCATATTCCGACATGGCGATGGCGGCAAACGATTCCGAGAAGATGTAGCGGCGCTTGCGCAGCGGGGTTCCTTCGGCAGTCACCTCAAAGTACATGCGGCCGTCGGTGTCGAAGCAGTGGGCTTCGATGAAGTCGAGGGTGCTCTTGGCAGCAGCCAGCCATTCGGGGTTTCGCTCGATGTGGTTGTAGGCATACGAGCAGATAAAAGCAAAGCGGCCCTGGAACCATACCGACTTGGTACCGTCCATCAGGCTGCCGTCGCGGTCTACGCAGGTGTAGACGCCACCGTTCACCTTGTCCAGGCCGTATTTCAGCCAGAAAGGCATGATGTTGGTGGTCAGATCCGCCTTGTACGAATCTGACCATCCTTGGATATAATCTGTAGAAAACATGTTTCGGTTCAATCTTCAGGGTTATTTGTTACATCTGTCGAAGAAGTGGATGGCTTCCAGTTCCGCCTTCATGGCTGCTTCTTCTTCGTCGGTCATGTTCTGGAACGGCGTGCGGTTCTTGCCCAGATCCAGGCCGATGAGCTTCATGATGCGCTTGCCGCCCACGATGTTGCCGCGGTAGTGGCAGATCACGTTGATCACTTCCTGAGCGAAGTTCTGGCGTTCGCGGGCCAGTTCCAAATCACCGGCTTTCCAGGCTTCGATAATGCCGACCAGTTCCTTGCCGTTGTAGTTGGTGGTACCGCCGATACCGCCCTGTGCGCCGCCCATGGCCAGGCAGGGGAGGATGGTTTCGTCCTGACCGTGCAGCATGTCGAACTTGCCGTTCTTGTACAGGCGGCACTGGTTGTATTCATACATGCTTTCGAAGGTATACTTGATACCGGCAAAGTTGGGAATGCGTCCGTCTACGGCTTCCAGGAAAGCCACCATCGACAGGAAAGCGCCGTTGAAGGCCGGGATGTGGTAGAAGTAGAAGGGCAGTTCGGGTGCACCGCAAGCGATTTCTTCGCAGTATTTTACCAGTTCCTCGATACGGTTTACCTTCGGGAAGGGAGGAGCCATGGCACCGATACCCCACGCACCGATCTTCTGAGCGTGTTCGGCCAGGCGCTTGCTGGATTTTACGCAGCAGCTTCCTACGTGAACAATCACCTTAAATCCTTCGGGAGCTACGGCTACCCAACGTTCAGCCAGTTGCATACGTTCTTCTTCGGTCAGCATATAGCCTTCGCCCGATGAACCGTTGATAAATACACCTTGCAGGCCGTTTCTTACCAGCAGTTGGCAATAGGCTTCAATCGGTTCCAAGTTAACTTCTCCATTTTCGTAGAACGGTGTAAACGGAGCATCAATCAGTCCATGAATCTTTTCCATAGTGTTTCAATGATTAGTGGATAATATTATTATATTACTTGTCTAAGTGTTTGCAAATATAGAAATCATTTGGTAAATGCGCAAAGGAAAACTAAATTTATTTATTATCAATCTTTGTTTTAATAAATGATACTCATATTCCTCTCCTTTGTAGGTGTTTTTTGTTGCTAACACATTGTTGCTTGATGCCTTCAAAGGTAGCTGTGTCTAGAGGTGTTTCGGTATGTTTTGTTCCTTTTTTAAATATTGTAAAGTATAGCCTTTGCTCTTTCTAAAAAAAATAACTATATTTGTAAGCATTAACAGATAATTTTATTATGAGAGAGAATTTGTTGAAAGAGATAGAGAAGGGTTCCAAGATGGCGATGATGAAGAAAAAGATCATCACTCACTATATATATAATGGTAGTTCGACCATTACCGACCTGGCCAGGGAAATGGATTTGAGTGTCCCGACCGTCACGAAGTTCATTGACGAAATGTGTGAGGACGGCTATATTATCGATTGCGGCAAACTGGAAACGAGCGGTGGTCGTCATCCCAGCCTGTATGGATTGAATGCTGAGTCGGGTTACTTTGTCGGAGTGGAGGTGCGCTCTTCCTCGGTGAATCTGGGCTTGATCAATTTCAAGGGAGACATTGTGCAGTTGAAGATGGGCGTGCCGTTCCGTATCAAGAATACACCCGAAAATTTGGACGAATTGTGTAAAATCATTCGTCTCTTCTTGGAAAAGACAGAGGTTGATCATCAGAAAATACTGAATATCAATGTAAATTTGTCGGGGCGGGTGAATCCGGACTTGGGTTATAGCTACAGCGTTTACAGCTTTGGTGAACGTCCGTTGACAGATATCATTGCAGAAAAGGTAGGTCCCTACCGGGTGTCTATCGACAATGATACGCGTGCCATGATTTACGGTGAGTATATGCAGGGGGCGGTGAAAGGAGAAAAGAATATTCTCTTCGTCAATGTGAGTTGGGGGCTGGGTATGGGAATCATCATCGATGGTAAGATTTACAAAGGGAAATCGGGCTTTTCGGGTGAGTTTGGCCACAACTTCGGCTATGAGAATGAGATTATCTGTCACTGTGGTAAGAAGGGATGCATTGAAACCGAGGTGTCGGGGGCTGCTCTTCACCGGATGTTGCTGGAACATATCAACAATGGCGAAAGTTCCATCATCAGTCACAACCAGAAGGATTTGGAAAATTTGACGCTGGATGATATTATCGATGCGGTGAACAAAGAGGATTTGCTGTGTATCGAATTGGTGGAAGAGATAGGTGTGAAGTTGGGTCGGCATGTGGCTGGACTGATCAATATCTTCAATCCGGAATTGGTGATTATCGGAGGTGCTTTGTCGCGTACGGGCGACTACCTGATTCAGCCGATCACGACGGCGATCCGAAAATATACGCTGAATCTGATTAACCGGGATTCGGTGATTGTCGAGTCTAAGCTGAAGGAGAAGGCGGGTATCATCGGTGCCTGTATGCTTTCGCGTAGTAAACTCTTTGAATAGAAGGTAGGGGCGGATTCTTTTTGGGGGTCCTCGTAGCTGGATATCATGCAAAGGCTGCCTTTCCTCGTGTTATCGGGGGAAGGCAGCCTTTTACATGAGCAGTCGGAGTAGAAGGGGACTGCTTACTCTTGATATGATTGCAGGTCGGCAAAGAGTTCTGTCCAATGTGCCTGGAAGTCGGGCATAGAAGGGAAAAGGAGGTCGGCACCGGCATCCCAAAGGACTTGGTCAGGGAGCGGACCGGTATTTACGGCGATGGTGAAGATTCCAGCAGCGTGTCCTGCTTGTACGCCGAGCGGAGCGTTCTCGATGACCAAAGCTTCATTGGCGTGAATGCCCGCTTTTTGCAGAGCCATGAGATAGGGCTCGGGGTTCGGTTTTCCGTATTTTACGTCGAAAGCTGTCACCATGAGGTCGGCCTGGAAGATTCCCGGAAAATTATGGTTCAGTCGGTCGAGCAGGGAGGTTTGTCCCGAACCGGTCACCACCATGGGAGTGAGTCCCATGTCTTTGATTTGGTTCAGCACTTCCAGGGCACCCGGCATGCGTTCAGCCTTGGGACATTTGTTGAATTCTTCTGTTTTGGCCTGGTAGATGGCCTGGATTTCTTCTTCCGTAGCATCATGTCTGCGTTCCCGCTGGCTGATGATGTTGATGGTGGCTGCACCGGTACGTCCTTCGTGCAGATAGGCTTCTTCCCGGCTCAAACCGAAACCAAAGCGTTTCATGATGATGTGCCAGGATTCGGCATGGTTAGGCATGGAGTCGAACAGGACGCCGTCCATGTCGAACAATACAGCTTTTAAGGGCAGGGACTTGTGCCCGTGATTTTTCAGATAATTTTGAATGGCTTCTTGATACATACTTCATTAATGAGGTTTAGTGGGTTATCCTGTTTGGTTTGGACCTTGGATAGGGCAAACGGATACAAAAACAATCATAAGTAAATCTTGCAAAAAACAATCATTCTGAATCAAGACGATAATACCCCGTTTCCGATAAACGGGTGGGGTGTTTTTCGCTTGATTCAGAATGATCATTTAACCGGAAACACGCTGGAGCGTGTCTGTCGGTCCTATGTAGGGAATCGCAGGGATTCCTTGGGAAATCTTACAGTCTAGCCTGGATGGCTTTGGATTCTTCTTCGTAGCCCGGCTTGTTCAGCAAAGCGAACATGTTCTTTTTGTAAGCTTCTACACCCGGTTGGTTGAACGGGTTCACTTCGAGCAGGTAACCGCTGATACCGCAAGCCTTTTCGAAGAAGTAGATGATCTGTCCCAGGTAGAATTCATTCAATGCAGGAACAACCAGACGCATATTGGGTACACCACCGTCTACGTGAGCCAACTGAGTACCCAGTTCGGCCATCTTGTTCACTTCATCCACACGTTTGCCGGCCAGGAAGTTCAGACCATCGAGGTTTTCTTCATCCGAGGGAACGCGCAGTTCGTGTTCGGGCTGTTCGATAGACACCACGGTTTCGAAGATAGTGCGTTCGCCTTCCTGAATCCACTGACCCATCGAATGCAGGTCAGTCGAGAAGTCTACAGCCGACGGGTAGATACCCTTGCCGTCCTTGCCTTCCGATTCGCCGTACAGCTGCTTCCACCATTCGTTCATGTAGTGCAGTTTCGGATTGAAGTTCACCAGGATTTCAATTTTCTTGCCGTTGCGGTACAGCTCGTTGCGGGTAGCTGCATACACAGCTGCGGGGTTTTCAGCAAACGGAGTGTCCGAACCGCATTGAGCTTCCATGGTGCGGGCACCTTCCACCAGCTGTTCGATGTCGTAGCCGGCTACAGCAATGGGCAGCAAACCTACCGGAGTCAGTACCGAGAAACGGCCGCCTACGTTGTCGGGAATGATGAATGTCTTGTAACCTTCCTTGTCGGCTGTTACGCGGGCAGCACCCTTCTTGGCATCTGTTACCGCAACAATCACCTTGCGGGCCATTTCCTTGCCAAGTTGGTCTTCACACTGCTTTTTCAGCAGGCGGAAGGCCAAAGCGGTTTCAGTCGTTGTTCCCGACTTCGAGATATTGATGACACCGAATTTCTTGCCTTTCAGGTATTCAGTCAGTTCGAACAAGTAGTCTTCACCGATGTTGTGTCCGGCAAAAACGATGATCGGGCCATTCTGTTCCTTTTGCAGCCAGGTGAAGCTGTTCGACAAAGCTTCGATAACGGCACGAGCCCCTAAGTAGCTACCGCCGATACCTGCTACCACCACAACTTCACAATTTTCGCGCAAGACTTGAGCCGTGCTTTTCAGGTCGGCCAAGTGTTCGGCTGAGATTGAAGAAGGCAAGTGCAACCAACCCAGAAAGTCGTTGCCTAAACCGGTACCTTTTTCCAATGTTTCCATGCAGGCTTTCACCTGAGGTTCGTAAGCGGCGATGGTTTCTTTTGAAACGAAGTTAGCCACTTTGTCAATGTTCAAACAAATATTTTTCATTGTATCTGATTTTATTTATCTGAGTGAATCAGTTAATAATTTAATCTCAATCATGGGGGAGATGCGTTCGTACAGAATGTTGTACACGGCATCTACAATGGGCATATTCACGTGCAAATGCTTGTTCAGTTCCTTGATGCACTTGGTTCCGTAATAACCTTCGGCAATCATTTCCATTTCAATCTGGGCACTTTTTACCGAGTATCCTTTGCCGATCATGGTTCCGAACACGCGGTTACGGCTGAAATTGGAGTAGGCCGTTACCAGCAGGTCGCCCAAATAGGCCGAATCGTCAATCGACCGTTCTACGGGATGCACCGTATTGAGCAGCCGGTTCATTTCCTGGATGGCATTGGAGATGAGCACTGCCTGAAAATTGTCGCCGTATTTCAGGCCGCTGCAGATGCCGGCCGCAATGGCGTAAATGTTTTTCAGCACTGAAGCATACTCGATGCCTGCCACGTCGGGGCTCACTGAAGTCTTGATGTAGTGACCCGCCAGCTGACGGGCAAAGGCCTTTGCCTTGTCGATGTCTTTGCAACCGATGGTCAGGTAGGACAGGCGCTCCAGCGCCACCTCCTCGGCATGGCAAGGGCCTGCAATGACGGCGATGTTCTCTTCAGGAACATCGTAGACTTTGTGGAAATAATCCGAGACAATCAAGTTCTCGTCGGGGACGATGCCCTTGATGGCTGTGACAATGAATTTGTCCTTGATTTTGGTTTTCAGCTTTTTCAGGTGGCTTTTCAAATAAGGTGAGGGAGTGACGAATATCAGTGTGTCCGATTCCTTCACTATCTTGTTGATATCTGACGAGAAATTGATGCGTTTCAGGTCGAAGCGCACACTGGTCAGATAGGCCGGGTTATGGCCCAGACGTTTGAACTCTTCGATTCGGTCGTCACGGCGCATATACCAGTTGATAGAGTCGGCTTGGCCTAGTACCATCTTGGCGATTGCCGTAGCCCAACTGCCACCACCCATTATCGCTATTTTACCGGGCAATTTCATGCTGTTCGTTTTAAGGGGACAATTGCCAACCGAGGAATCGGTTGGCAATTGCTTCTTGATGGTTTATTCTTCTATTTTTGCAATCCAACCTGCTACTTCATCCACACTGGGATTGGTCAGTTGCAGTTTGTATTTCTTGTTGATGCCACAGATGTCCATGTGCAGTTTCTGTGGGTTCACTTCCTTCATATCGCTCACCAGGTTGTAGCCGGCTTTCTGGATGACAGGTACCCAGTCTTCCGAAATGCCCAGGGCCATATACTTGGCAGGAGCATCTTTCGGAGTCACCTTTTCGGGACGCATCTGCGGGAAGAACAATACTTCCTGGATGGTCGACTGTCCGGTCATCAGCATGGTCAGACGGTCCATACCGATACCCATACCCGAAGTCGGCGGCATACCGTATTCCAGGGCGCGGACGAAGTCCTTGTCAATGATCATCGCTTCGTCGTCACCCTTTTCGCTCAGACGCATCTGTTCTTCGAAACGTTCCAACTGATCGATCGGGTCGTTCAATTCCGAGTAGGCGTTACACAATTCCTTACCATTGACCATCAGTTCGAAACGTTCGGTCAAATCCGGATTCGAGCGGTGGATCTTGGTCAGCGGAGACATTTCCTTCGGATAGTCGGTGATGAAGGTCGGCTGGATGTAGTTGCCTTCGCAGAATTCGCCGAAGATTTCATCGATGAGCTTTCCCTTACCCATGGTTTCGTCGATTTCCATGTTCAGTTTCACGCACACTTCGCGAATCTGTTCTTCGTTCATGCCGGTCAGGTCATAGCCTGTAAATTCCTTGATAGAGTCGAGCATGGTCACACGCTTGTAGGGAGCCTTGAAGTCGATGAGGTGTTCACCTACCTGTACCTGCGTAGTGCCGTTTACGTCCAGACAGATCTTTTCGACCATCTTTTCTGTAAACTCCATCATCCAGTTGTAGTCCTTGTAGGCTACATAAATTTCCATACAGGTAAATTCCGGATTGTGGGTGCGGTCCATACCTTCGTTACGGAAGTTCTTGCCGATTTCGTATACTCCTTCGAAACCACCTACAATCAGTCGTTTCAGGTACAGCTCGCTGGCGATACGCATGTACAAAGGAATATCCAGTGCATTGTGGTGCGTAATGAACGGACGGGCAGCTGCTCCACCGGCAATAGCCTGCAGAATCGGAGTTTCCACTTCCATATAGCCCTTCGAGTTGAAGTATTCACGCATAGAACTGAACACCTTGCTGCGCTTGATGAAGATATCCTTTACTTCTTCGTTGACAGCCAGGTCGACATAGCGCTGGCGGTAACGCAATTCCGGATCTTCGAATTTGTCGTAGGCAACTCCGTCTTTGTATTTGACAATCGGCAACGGTTTGATGGACTTGGACAAGACAGTCAGCGACTTGGCATGGATACTGATTTCGCCCATTTGGGTGCGGAAAACAAATCCTTCGATACCGATGAAGTCACCCAAGTCGAGCAGACGTTTGAACACGGTGTTGTACAACTCCTTGTTTTCGTCCGGACAGATGTCGTCACGGGTAATATATACTTGAATACGTCCTTTCGAGTCCTGAAGTTCGATGAAAGAAGCTTTACCCATCACACGGCGGCTCATGATACGGCCGGCCACCGATACTTGGCGGGGTTCTTCTTCGTCTTTAAACTCTGCTTTTATATCGGTCGAAAATGCGTTGGTTACATACTCAGCTGCGGGGTAGGGTTCGATGCCCATCGCACGCAGTTCGTTCAGACTGTTTCGTCTGATAATTTCCTGTTCACTTAGTTCTAATACGTTCATCTTGTTAAAACTTTCACTCAATTTGAGGGCAAAAATACGAATTTATTTGCAAAGTTCCTCATTATTACCTGTTTTTCTTTCCGAATAAAAGGTTATCTTTGTCGGACAAAAAGAAAATAAAGTCTAATTTGAAAACAAACTCAGAAGTAATTTCTATGAAGAAGATTTTTGGTATGGTGTTGCTGGCTTGCCTGTGCATGCTGGCACAGACGGTGAAGGCGCAACAGGCGACTCCCGACGCTGTGGGCTATTTGGTGAAAGTGGGGGATATGGCTCCTGATTTCGAAATGACCTTGACCGATGGGACTACCGTGAAACTGTCGGCTTTGCGTGGCAAGGTGGTGATGTTGCAGTTTACGGCCAGCTGGTGTGGCGTGTGCCGCAAAGAGATGCCTTTCATTGAAAAGGACATTTGGCAGAAGCACAAAGACAATGCGAAGTTTGCCTTGTATGGTATCGACCGCGACGAGCCTTTGAAGACGGTGCAGGCATTTGCCAAGCGGACCGGGGTGACTTACCCGTTGGGGCTGGACCCGAATGCCGACATTTTCGCCAAGTATGCGGAACGCAAGGCGGGTATCACGCGGAATGTACTGATTGACCCTGCCGGTAAAATCGTCATGTTGACTCGTCTGTACAACGAAGAAGAGTTTGCTGCCTTGTGCCAGAAGATTGATGAACTGCTGGGCACTAAGAAATAACCGAGGATGAGAAGCGAGACAATCTCAAGAATCACTCGTCTGGGTTTGCTGGTTCTTCTGCTGGAATGGTGTGGAGTTCCCTTGCAGGCTCAAAAAAAGGCACGCACCGGCACGGAAACGTTGTTCGGAAAGAAAGAGGCCCGGTACTCCATTGTCTCTTCCGAATTGAAGGGGGCTACCTTCTATTTGGTCGCAGGGCATGGTGGGCCGGATCCGGGTGCCATCGGTATTTATCAGGGCCGTCATTTGCACGAGGATGAGTATGCGTATGACATCATCTTGCGTTTGGGACGTGAACTGCTGTCGCGGGGAGCCCGGGTGCACTTCATCATCCAGGACAAGAAGGATGGTATCCGTAATGGGCACATCCTGGCCAACAGCAAACGCGAGACCTGCATGGGGAAACCGATACCCTTGAATCAGGTGGCTCGTCTCAAACAGCGTTGCGACCAGGTGAACAAACTTTACCATCGGGAGCGGAGCAGCTACAAACGGGCGGTATTCATTCATGTGGATAGCCGTAGCCGTGGCAAGCAGACAGATGTCTATTTCTACAATGCACCCAAAAGTTCGAAGGGAAAGCGGTTGGCCAACCAACTGCGTCGTACGTTCGAGCAGAAGTATAATCAGCATCAGCCCAACCGGGGCTTTCGAGGTACGGTCAGCGAACGCAACCTGTATGTATTGCGGAATACGGTGCCGGTGGCTGTGTTTCTGGAATTGGGCAATATTCGGAATCACCGAGACCAGCAACGGCTGGTGTTGCCAAATAACCGGGAGGCCTTGGCTCGCTGGATAGCTGAAGGTATCGTCAAGGATTACAAGCAGGGCCGGTAGCCGGTTGTCGGATGGGCTTGATGGCTCGGAAATGGAGACGTTTGCCTGTTCAGCCCGGTCGGGAGTGATTGAACGGAACGAAAAAAAAGGAACCTGATCCCAAGCGGACAGGTTCCTTTTTTTTGTTAGTTATTTGATTTCGATTTCCTCCTTCATGTCGATTTCCTCGCCGTGCGTATCGGTGAACCGATATTGCAGGAAGGCCAGACTTTGATCGGGGACAATCTTGATTCCAAAACCGTATTTCATCTGCCATTTACGTTTCAGGGACATTAATCCTTGGTTGACGTAAGCAGCGATATAGGGATGGATGTACAGCGTAAAACGCTTAATCTTCAATTTGTTGACCAGGTAGTCAATCTTGCTCTCCAGGGTATCTGTAAAGAGAATGGACGGCTTGATGCGGCCCTTGCCGAAACAGGTCGGGCAGGACTCGTCGGTCGTGACGTCCATGGCCGGTCGCACGCGCTGGCGCGTAATTTGCATCAATCCGAATTTGCTCAGAGGCAAGATGTTGTGTTTGGCTCGGTCTTTCTGCATGTTGTGACACATGCGTTCATACAGTTTTTGTCGGTTTTCGGCCAAATTCATATCAATAAAATCGACCACAATGATACCTCCCATATCGCGCAGTCTCAGCTGGCGAGCCAGTTCGTCGGCGGCACCCAAGTTGACATCCAATGCGTTGGCTTCCTGTCCGTTGGATGCTTTCGAGCGGTTTCCGCTGTTGACGTCGACTACGTGCAGGGCTTCGGTGTGTTCGATGAT
>AMCI01001614.1_pt1 | contig 11229 bp, 8 predicted proteins | sample 419838 | NCBI WGS metagenome assembly AMCI01 (sample SAMN01090643, study PRJNA158313) | gut metagenome
CGCCGTGATTTTTTTGTAATAACAGGAAGTTTATTTCTTTTCTTCTGTTTCTTTACTGTTTTTGCTGATTAGCATATAAGCTATCGGAGAAGCAATGAACAAGGATGACATGGTACCGAATATAACACCCAGAATCATGGCAAATGCGAAACTACGGATGGAGTCTCCGCCAAGGATGAAGATACACAGCAATACAATTAAGGTACTGATTGAGGTGTTGATGGTACGTGCCAACGTACTGTTCAGAGAATCGTTGAACAATTGTAATTTGTCACGTTTCGGATATAAACCGAAAAATTCGCGTACACGGTCAAAAATTACCACTTTATCATTGATAGAGTAACCGATAGCGGTAAGGATAGCACCAATGAAAGTTTGGTCGATTTCCAATGAGAATGGAAGAATACCCCATCCAATGGAATACATACCTAAAATCATAATGGTATCTGATGCTAGTGCTGCTACCGAGCCGATACTATAAGCAATGTTGCGGAAGCGAAGTAAGATGTATAGACCGATAGCAATTAAAGCCAGAATAACCGATTTAATGGCAGATACCTTGATGTCGTCGGCAATACTTGGACCTACTTTCTGTGAACTGATGATACTTCCACCGGTGTGGTTCTCACGGTCGATGAAAGTTTCCAGTGAAATGTTGTTTGTGAGCAACGGTTTCAGGGTTTCATATAGATAGGCTTCGATTTCAGAGTCAATATTATTGCCTTCTTCTTCTATTCGGTAGTTGGTGCTGATACGGACTGTCTTTTTGTCTGCTCCGATGGCAATAACGCTTACATTGGCATCGCCGAACTTGCTGGCAATGAGTTCACGTACTTGTTCTGGTTCGGTTTCTTTTTCAAACTGAACCTTGAAGTTACGTCCACCTGTAAAGTCGATGCTCTGGCTTAAGCCCTTGGTCATCAAGAAACCGATGAATATAACGATTACTACACCCGTAATGCTCATCCATACCTTGTTACGTCTCATGAAATCGAAATGGGTGTTTGCCATTAAGTCCTTAGAGATGTTTGTGCAGAATGTCAAGTTAAGTAACTTGTCTTTTGCCATAAAGTGCTCATAGACCAAACGAGTCATGAATACGGCAGTAAAGAATGAAATCAAGATACCGATAATCAGTGTGGTAGCAAAACCACGGATAGGACCTGTACCGAAGTTGAACAGGATGATACCGGTAATGATTGAAGTCAAGTTAGAGTCGAAGATGGCAGAGAAGGCATTGGAATATCCATCAGCCAACGCTTTCTTCACACTCTTTCCTGCACGAAGTTCTTCTTTGGTACGTTCATAAATCAACACGTTGGCATCTACTGCCATACCTAATGACAGAACCATACCGGCAATACCAGACATGGTCAATGCTGCCTGGAAGGAAGAAAGGATCCCCAGCGTAAAGAAGAGGTTTAATACCAAAGCACCGTTGGCAACCATACCCGGAACAAAGCCATACATGGAGCACATGTATATCATCAGCAGAACTAAGGCTACGATAAATGATACAACACCGGCATTGATAGAAGCTTGTCCCAATGAAGGACCTACAATATCTTCTTGAACGATGTGTGCCGGAGCTGGCATCTTACCGGTTTTCAATACGTTGGCTAAGTCTTTAGCTTCTTCCGGTGTGAAATGTCCGGTGATTTGAGAGCGACCACCCGTAATTTCATTACTTACGTTCGGGGCAGAATATACATAGCCATCCAATACGATAGCAATGCTGCGACCAATGTTCTGTTTAGTCAGTTGAGCCCAACGACGAGCACCATCCGTATTCATAACCATGCTTACAGCAGGGTGTCCGTATTGGTCAAATTCGTCTGTAGCATCCACTACCACATCACCTTCAAGGGGGGCTTTTCCATTGCGTTCTGTTGAACGGATGGCATACAGTTCAAATGTCTGTGCTTTCGGGTCAAAGGATACGGGAGCCACACCCCATTTTAGCTGCAGGTCTTTTGGCATTTCTATCTGCACTTCCTTCATTGCGAGATACTTGTTTACTTCTGCAGTATCTTTGTGGTTGGCATAGCCTATTACCGGACCACCGTTCGGGTTTACCTGTAGGATGGCCAGCAGCGGATGCTCTTTTTTGATTTGTGCCAATGTAGCAGCTTCATTTTTGTTTTCACCTTTCAAGGCAGCTGCTATACTATCAGCAGAGTTGAGTGCTTCTTTCCGGGGAGCAGCTTCTGTTTCCGGTTCGTCACTGGCTAAAAGTGTGCGCAATTTGGCATCTGCCGATTGCATGTAAGGTGCAATATCTTTGGAACTGTAAGTTTCCCAGAATTCCAGATTGGCAGAACCCTGAAGTAATTTTCTTACACGTTCCGGTTCCTTGATGCCCGGAAGTTCTACCATAATACGCCCCATCTTGTCTTCCAGATTCTGGATGTTGGGCTGAACCACACCAAATCGGTCGATACGCGTGCGAAGCACGTTGTAGGAGTTCTTGATGGCAGCTTCTACTTCTGTGCGAAGTACTTTTTCTACTTCTGCGTCTGTAGATTTTTGATTGATTTTGTCTTTTAGCTGTTGGGTTGCGAACAGTTGAGCCAATGTAGCATTGGGAGCCTGTTTGTGATATTCATTGACAAACAGTGTGATAACGTCTTGCTGGCTAGTGGTAGCCTGCTTGGCTGCCTCAGCTAACGCTTTGTTGAAAGCTTCATCCGGCTTGTTATCTGCCAACGCTTTAATGACATCAGGTACTGAAACTTCCAAGATGACGTTCATACCACCTTTCAAATCCAGACCTAAACTGATTTCCATCTCGCGACATTGTTTGAGCGTCCAGTTCCACAACCATACCTTTTCGTTAGATAACGAATCCAAGTAGTCTTGTGCCACTTTCTCATCTCCCTTAGCCAACTCATTTGCCTTATTTGTATAATGGCGAGTGACAAAAGAGAAGGAGAGGTAGAAGATGCACACAAGCGTGAGCAACAACGCAAAAACCTTTACAAATCCTTTGTTTTGCATGTTAGTTTTTAGTTTATTATTATTACTTTTTAATTAATTTCAAACTCATACAAGGTTGCAAATATAGTTTTTTTTTCACATTTAAAGTAAAAGCTGGTCAAATATTTGCATTCTTATTTCATTCCACGGTTTTTTAACAAGGGTTCCAACTGCGGTTCTGTGCCGCGGAAATTTCTGTAAAGAGTCATCGCTTCTTCGCTGTTTCCTTTTTCCAGAATGTTGCGTCGGAACAAGTTGGCAGTGTTCGGGTCAAAGATGCCGTGTTCTTTGAAAGCTTCAAAAGCATCATTGTCCAGTACGTTAGCCCAGAGATAGCTGTAGTATCCGGCTGCGTAGCCACCGATGATATGGCTAAAGTAGGTGGTTCGATACCTAGGAGCGATTTCAGGTATCAATCCTAATTTGTCCATAGCTTCCTTTTCATAGGCCATAACGTCTAGATTTTGAGTGTCTGTCAGGTTGTGTAGATTCATGTCGAGGATAGCGGCTGCTAACAGTTCGGTGGTGATGAATCCTTGGTTGAATGTTTTCTGTTTCAGGATTTTTTCAATTAGTTCATCGGGCATGACTTCACCTGTCTGATAGTGTTTGGCGTACATTTTTAGTACTTCCGGTTCAGTGGCCCAGTGTTCATTGATTTGGGAAGGAAGTTCCACAAAGTCGCGTACTACATTGGTACCGGATGTTCCCTTATACTGACATTTGGTCAGCAGACCATGTAGCGCGTGACCGAATTCATGGAAAAGTGTTTCCACTTCATCCAATGTGAGCAGAGAAGGAGTGTCACCGATCGGTTTGGTAAAACTTGCTACGTTGCATACCAGTGGGCGTATGTCGCCTTGCTGTTCACGGTAGTTGCTCATCCAAGCACCGCCGCTCTTTCCGGCCCGCGGAAAATAGTCCACATAGAAAACCCCTAAGTGTGATCCATCAGCATCTTTCACTTCAAATACTTCTACATCAGAATGATATACAGGTATGTTGTTGAGCGGAGTCAGTGTAATGCCGTATAGTTTATTGGCCACAGCAAATGCTCCTTTTCTGACATTTTCCAATTTAAAGTATGGTTTGATTTCTTCTTCGTCTAAATTATATTTGGCTTTCCGCAATTTTTCAGTGTAGTACCACCAGTCCCAAGCTTCCAGTTTTTCACCTTTTCCTTCTTTATTCATTAAAGCTTGCAGTTCGCGGGCTTCGGCTTTTGCCTTTGGTAAGGCATACCCCCATAGGTTTTGAAGGAAATTCATGACAGTTGCTGAGTTTTTAGCCATGGTGTTGTCCAATACGAAGTTGGAGTAGCAGTCGAAACCTAATAACTTGGCTTTTTCCAGTCGGAGATTGATAATTTCAGTGATAATCTTTTTGTTGTTATTTTTGTTGTTGTTATTACCTCGTTGGGTATATGCTTTGTAGATATTTTCTCTTAAATTTCGATTATCTGCATATTGGAGTAAGGGTAGTCTGCTCGCATTGTGAAGCGTAAAGAGCCATTTGCCCTCTTCTCCTATGGCCCGGGCTTCGGCAGCGGCACTTTCTTTGAACCATTCCGGCAGTCCACTGAGGTCGCTTTCCTTTTCAACGAGCAGTTTGTATTCGTTGTTCTCATTTAAAATGTTAGTGTCGAATCGTATGCCTAATGTTGAAAGTTGCTTGTTGATTTCACGCAGGCGGGTTTGCTGCTCTTGAGATAAATTGGCACCAGCGCGGATGAAATCCTTATAGGTGTTTTCCAAAAGACGGCGCTGTTCACGCGTTAATTGTGTGCTGTCTTTATCTTCATAAACCGCTTTGACTTTTGCAAACAATTGGCTGTTTAATAAGATATTGTCGCTATGTTCTGATATGACAGGAGCCAGTTTGATGGAAAGTGCTGTCAATTCATCGTTGGTATCTGCTGAGGTCAAATTATAGAATACGCCAGAAACACGATCTAGAATAGGAGAACTGTTGTCTAATGCTTCGATTACATTTTTAAAACTTGGAACCTCTTTGTTCTGAATGATGGCTTCAATGTTTTTGTTTTGTTCTTCAATGCCTTTTATGAAAGCAGGTTCATAGTGCTCCATTTTGATTTGATCAAAGGGGGGGACTCCATAAGGAGTCTGGAATTCGCTGAGAAACGGATTCTGTTCCGTAGTGGTTGTGCAGGAATACATCATACAGCTTGCAGCTAAAATTAAAATACTTTTTTTGATCATAATATAAGATATAAGATGAATGTTAAATATTACTAGGACAGAAGGAACTTTTTAGCGTTTGCTAGCATCAAACAAACTTTTCTTTTCTTCCGTGGTCAGGCTCTCATAGCCGGATTTTTTGAGTTTGTCTAAAATACGATCGATTTCTTCGTTTTGTGCTTTCTTACGTGCATTATATTCGTAATCACTTTGTCGGTTTCCTCCAACTTTTGCTTTCATGTTGGCTTTGTGTGTCTTTTTATGGAAAAGTGATGTTAGCCAATCTATCGTCTGGTTGATGAACCGCGTCAGGTCTTTTCCTTTTTCTAATGCAGCAGCAAATGCTAGACCGCCTAAAGCGCCGCCTAGATGTGCAATGTGTCCGCCGGCATTATTGGATGTCAGGAAGAGCAGGTCTAGTCCTATGACAATGAGTGCCAAATATTTGAGCGGCAGTGTCCCTATCAGCCATAAACGGATGGAAATATTGGGTGCTTTATAGGCAGTGGCCGCAACAACGGCTAATACAGCAGCAGATGCTCCTAATAAATAGGAATAATGAACCATAGGTTTAAAGAAAGGGAATATGTTGTAAGCTAACATGTAGAGCAACCCTCCGCATATGCCACCTAAGAGATACAATCCTCTCAGATGTTTGGATGAGTATAGCTGTAAAAAGAGATCTCCGAACCAATATAGCCACAACATATTAAATAAAATATGTAGCACGTTTGCATGCATGAACGAGTACGTGATGAGCGTCCAAGGTGTCAGGAGGAATTGGCTGATAGAGGCCGGCATCTCTAACCATTGCAGAAAATGGTTGGCCGGACAATTGAATAGTTGCAGGATGACTGCTACAACAGTTGTCAGGATAAAGATGCTGACGTTGATAAAAATTAATTGTATGTGGATGTTGCCCCGTTGGAAAGTGTCTTTTAAATCAGTTATAATAGTACCCATTTTTTCTGTTCTTTTTTCTCCAATAGATGATTAATAAAAAACCGAATATCATTCCACCTAAATGTGCAAAGTGTGCTACATTGTCGCCTGGATTGTTGGATAATCCGGAGAAGAGTTCTATCAAGGCGTAGCCTATTACAAAATATTTGGATTTAATAGGTATCGGTAATGGAAAAATAAACAGAGGTTCATTGGGAAAGAGCATGCCGAATGCTAATAGAATGGCATAAACTGCTCCGGAAGCTCCTACGGTAAATCCGTTTAATGTAGCGTTGAGGCTGGCTAATGTGGGATCAATGTAGTTCATTCCTCGCTGCAGGTATTTTAAACCCTCTTGTTGTACTTGAGTTATTATATCAGGAGAGAGGTTTGCCTGCAGATTGAGATAGCTGATACCTGTCACCAACTCTTGGATGATTCCAGCGCCAATCCCACATAATAAGTAATAGAAAAGGAAGCGCTTGGGGCCCCATACCTGTTCTAGAATACGTCCGAACATCCATACCGCGAACATGTTGAAAAACAAGTGGCTGAAGCTACCGTGCATGAACATGTAAGTGAAAAATTGAGCCGTGTTAAATTGCTCTGATAAGACGAAGTGGAGACCTAGGTATTGGTTAAGGTCTATTTGATAACTCTCTGCTACTATCGTACCTAAAAAAAACAAGGCGTTGATAATGAGCAGATTTTTGGTAACAGGTGGTATATAATTCATAAATATCTATTTTTCATTCAATTTGTTGCAAAAATACAAATTAATTCCATGTAATAATAGAAAAAGGATACACTATTCTTGGGAAAACTTTATTATGTACTCAAAAAAATACGTTTTTTATTTGATATTCAGATTTATTGCTTTAATTTTGTGTAAGTTGAAGAAGAAAGGTGTAGCTTTTTGTGTAATTTAATTTGTTAACAGTATGAATAAATCCGAACTTGTCAGTGCCATGGCTGTGGAATCGGGACTGACTAAAATGGATTGTCAAAAGGCTTTAGATGGTTTTTTGGCAGTGGTAGAAAAAACATTGAAGGCAGGTGATAAAGTTTCTTTGGTGGGTTTCGGCACTTTTGCTGTGGTTGAACGCTCGGCTCGTACAGGCATTAATCCTGCGACCAAGCAAAAGATTGAAATTCCAGCCAAGAAGAGTGTAAAGTTCAAAGCAGGTTCTGATTTGGCAATTGATTGATTCATCGGGGCTTTCTTGATGACTTTACTAGTCTGATAAATTGTCTTTTTTTCTGGTTTCCCGGAGAAAAGACAATTTTTTTATGTTACCTTTGTAGCCCAAGAATATACTTATTAATCATGAATATAGAACAAAAATTGCTATCTTCCGTCATTGACGGATTGAAAGCACTTTACGGTCAAGAGGTTTCGGCCGAACAAGTGCAGTTGCAAAAGACCAAAAAAGAGTTTGAAGGCCATTTGACACTGGTGGTGTTTCCCTTTTTGCGTATGTCAAAAAAAAGACCTGAACAGACAGCGCAGGAAATTGGTGAATATCTGAAGGCGCATGAGCCTATGGTGGCTGCTTTTAATGTAATCAAGGGCTTCTTGAATCTGACGATTGCGTCTTCTGCATGGATTGAATTATTGAATGGCATACATGCCGATGCAAGTTATGGTATTACTGCGGTCACTGAACAATCTCCGTTAGTGATGATTGAGTATTCTTCACCGAATACTAACAAACCACTTCATTTAGGACATGTAAGAAATAATCTGTTGGGTAATGCGCTGGCCAATATTTTAGCAGCCAATGGAAATAAGGTGGTAAAGACTAATATTGTGAACGACCGAGGAATTCATATTTGTAAGTCTATGCTGGCTTGGTTAAAATATGGTAACGGGGAAACTCCCGAATCATCCGGCAAGAAGGGTGATCACCTCATAGGGGATTATTATGTTGCTTTTGATAAACATTATAAGGCTGAAGTTAAAGAACTGATGGCTCAGTATCAGGCTGCCGGTATGAGTGAAAACGAGGCAAAGGCTAAAGCGGAAGCAGAATCTACGTTGATGAAGGAAGCGCGAGAGATGCTGGTAAAATGGGAGGCGAATGATCCTGAAGTACGTGCTCTTTGGAAACGTATGAATGATTGGGTGTATGCAGGCTTTGATGAAACTTATCGAATGATGGGAGTTTCTTTTGATAAGATTTATTATGAGTCGGAAACTTATCTGCAGGGTAAGGAAAAAGTTATGGAGGGGCTAGATAAGGGCCTTTTTTATCGTAAGGAGGATGGATCGGTTTGGGCCGACTTGACTGGTGAAGGTTTGGACCACAAACTTTTGCTTCGTGCTGACGGCACTTCAGTTTATATGACGCAAGATATTGGTACTGCTAAATTGCGTTTTGCTGATTATCCGATTGATAAGATGATTTATGTGGTAGGTAATGAGCAGAACTATCATTTTCAAGTGCTTTCTATCTTGTTGGATAAGTTAGGTTTTGAATGGGGTAAGAGTTTGGTGCATTTCTCTTATGGCATGGTGGAACTTCCGGAGGGAAAGATGAAGAGCCGTGAAGGTACGGTGGTGGATGCAGATGATTTGATGGAAGAAATGATTCATACTGCCAAGGAAACTTCCGGCGATTTGGGAAAATTAGAAGGCTTGACGCAAGCTGAGGCAGACAATATTGCACGTATTGTAGGTCTGGGTGCATTGAAATATTTTATCTTAAAGGTGGATGCACGCAAGAATATGACTTTTAATCCGAAAGAATCTATTGATTTCAATGGTAATACCGGACCATTTATTCAATATACGTATGCTCGTATTCAATCTGTGCTTCGTAAAGCTAAGGCTGCGGGTATTGAGGTACCTTCTCAGTTACATGCCGGCATTGAGTTGAGTGAAAAAGAAGAGGGCTTGATACAGATGCTGGCCGATTTTGCAGCAGTAGTAAAGCAAGCAGGAACAGATTACAGTCCTTCTGGCATTGCGAATTATTGTTATGATTTGGTGAAAGAATATAATCAGTTCTACCATGATTTCAGTATTCTGCGTGAAGAGGATGAACAGGTCAAAGTGTTCCGTTTGGTTTTATCTGAAAATGTGGCTAAGGTGGTTCGTTTGGGTATGTCATTATTAGGTATTGAAGTGCCCGAACGTATGTAGTCTGTTCATGGTTTTATCAAGTCGACTCGTTGATTTATGTTTCACCTGTTTTATGTTGATAATCAGTGGGTGAAGGGTGAATGGTGAAGCGTGCGTTTTAGATTTTTTGCTAGATTCAGAGATTTTTAGGACTTGAAATACAAAAAAAGGAGATATTGTCAAAATGCATACCTTCCTTTTTTGTAATCTTTATTGTTTTCTATGTAACATGCTGGCTTCTTCTTATGAGGGTTGTACAAACATCGTTCATTACGATATACCTTCGTTTTTTGCCTTTTTCTGTTTGTTTAATGGAATAGAAAGTCCGATATAAGCATTTACGTTTTTGGTGTTTTTGCCAAAGAACATGTAGTCAGTACCTACAAAGAGAGGACCTAGTTTCATGGCAGCACCGAACGTTTTACCGGCACCCTGCAGTACGGAATAGCTCAATGCCAGGTTGAGGTAGTTTTTCGGACGAAAATTGGCTGAGAAAGTCAACTCGTTCAGTGTTTTAGGTTTGGCGAAGCGACCAGTGTAGAGTGCACCTACTATCAGCCAGTTTTTCAATAAAGCATATTCAGCACCTACTACTACGGTTGAAGTCAGGCTGGTTGTACGGCTTTTTTCAGCACCTTCTTCCACCTGCATCTGTAGCATGTCGTAGTTCAGGATTTCACCGCTGCTTACCTTATTGGCAAATTCTTGGGCAGCACCTGGGTTTTCTGCTGTGAATTCGTAACTTTCACTACCAGTAGCTTTGGCCAAGCTGGTGTTCCTTTAGACCATTTGATGAAGCCCAAGTCGAGAATTGAGGCGGAAAGGGTCAGTCTCTTGGTTAATTTATAAGAGGCTCCCAAGTCAATGGCACTACCGAAACCGGCAAAGCCGAAGCTGCCGAAGTCGAATTCATTGATGTAATCGCTTCCTTCCTCTTGCTTGAGTTCAAGCAGCTTGGATGAGCTTTCTAGAGTAGCATCCACGTTTATGTTGGCATGGCCACGTAAGGCTGCAAGCTGTTCCGGAGAAAGGCTTCCAAGATCGGTTTGGCCATCCCAGCCCGATATATTACTATTTACACTGATATTGTGGATGTCCAGTTTCATGTTGGCAACACCCAACAGGGCTTTCAAACGACCACCTACAGTCAGCCGGCTGTTGATGTTTCGGGCAAATCCCAAACCTACTTCTGCATAAGAGTTGATGCGTAAGGATTGACCGTTTACAGTTGCATTCAGGTCTCTTAACCGGTTCCAATCACTACCTGACAAACTGTTTACGGTGTTCATGAACTCGAACATGGATTTAGGAATAGAAGCACCTATGTCATTATGCAGACCGATGTTGAACGACCAGAAGTTCTTTCCTTTATACCAACCAGCTGAGAGGATGTCTGTACTCAAGTTCACATTCAGGTTGTTGGTGGCATCCAGGCGGTCTATGAAATCGGGGTTGGTGAAGTAGTTTGCATCATCGCTGTTGTCAATGATGTCGATGATGTCCTGAAACCCCAAAGAAGAAGAGTTGATTGTGGCGTTCAATGAACCTATAACAGGCAGGTTCAGATATCCATGGCCGGGTGCTAATGCCGGGTTCAGTTGTTGGCGATAATGTGTACCCTCCATGAAATAGGAGGTGCGAAGGAATTGGGCTTGGCCTGAAACGGTTACCAACAAAAGAAATATAGCCGTTAAGAGACCTTTTAAGGAATTAGAACTTTTCATAACTTTGTCTGTTTGCATGTCTATGGCTTCCTCTTTCGGCATAAAATATCAAAAACGTGGAAACCTAAAGGGGAATTTCCCTTGATGCTATTTTTTTTGATTTTTTTGCAAAAGTATAAAATAAAAATAAATCGTCTAGGAGTTTGTATGGATAAATGAACAAAAAAGACCCGAATCGTATGGATTCGAGCTTCTTTATTTTAGAATTATTAAAAATCTATTTTGATTTAGGTATTTCTAGCAGATGGTGATATTGTTCACTATC